>JACLAC010022297.1_pt1 | contig 13288 bp, 6 predicted proteins | sample 8027881 | NCBI WGS metagenome assembly JACLAC01 (sample SAMN15725517, study PRJNA655200) | protist metagenome | isolation source: fluorescence activated cell sorting (FACS) single amplified genomes of... | place: Spain: Blaines Bay Microbial Observatory, Mediterranean Sea | collected 2016-01-19 | reverse complement strand
TTATTGAAATTTGAGGGAAAATTTCCGAGTTGTAATGATATACAAAGTAATGTATACTAAGAACTAAAAGGCACTATTTGTATTTTATTGTAAATTAGTATTCCAGTATTATTATTATTTGGGTTAAAATTATAATTAATAATTTTAATAATAAATTGCAATTCGAAATAAACAAAAACAACAATAAACACACACACACAAACACAGACATATTTATATATTTATATATATATATATTCATAATCATGAGTCTATCTGCAGCCGCATCAGCTCTTGCGCCAAACCCAGAGGCAGAAAGATACTCAGAAAAAGGCCATCTTCTTCTACAGCAAGGAAATGTTTCAGCTGCTAGAGATCATTTTTTTCGAGCAGTTCAATTAACAAAAGGAAAAGATAAAGTATATGCATTTGCTCTCGCTCAAGCAGAACTAGCTAATAAAAATATATCTGGTGCTGTTGAAGCATTTCAATTAGCTCACAAAGCTGCACCAGAGTGGTTTGCGCCAAAAGAAGCATTAGAAATGTTAGGAGCTCCGTTAAATGCAAAGAAGTAATGTTATGAATTATTTATTGACTTTTTGTAAAAATGTAATAAATTATAGTGATACGAACGTACGATTTATATTTTTATTCAATTTTTATTTTTATTTTTTTTCAAAATATTAATATTTTAAAAAAAGTTAAAAAAGAATATGTGTTGCCAGGTTGCATATCATATGCATATATATTAAAATATTAATAATAAAAATATATGAAATATAATAATGAAATTTTTCACCTTTCTTGTCTTTCGACAAGTTTACACATGCACACACCACACTCAACGAATATTTAATTACACGAAATAGAAACAGAAAAAAAAAATAACGTTTCTCAATTTGATGTTTTTATATTTAGAAAATCAAATAAAATATTTAAAATATGCCAAGTTACGAGTTCGTATGACATAACTTAAAAAGAAGGACACACCTTTCTACAAAAACTTAATTTTGAACAATTGCATTGCAAGCTGTATACATATTATATATATATATATATATTATATATATATATTATAAGAATTCGCAAACATAGATTTACATTCATATTCCTTCCTCTTTCCATCGATTACATAGACCATACAAGTCAAAGGTGTCACCAGTGCCATCCATATATCTTGGTAGACATTCAAGATTTATTTGCCTTGTCAATTCAACATAACTTTTCGCACGGCTGGAGACAAGATTAGATGGCAATCCAGCACTAATATAAGTAGCTCTTACACGATCAAATACATCCGCCCAAATGCCATCATCCGATGCAACTGTAAAACTTTTGCCAGTCACAACAAAAGGCCATGCTGATGTTTGAATAAGCCGCGTTAATAAAATTAATGTCGAGATGTAATATGATTTGTTCCTGATATAAGTTGGTGATTTCTTCAAGGTTTCAATATCACTCGTACTTGTTTTACGGAAATATTCATAATCTAGTATCACTATACATTCCCGAACATCGTCCGGGACATTTAACAATCGTCTACATGCAAGAAACAAAAAATGAAATGCACGGAACCGACTCAATAAATTCGGAAGTGGATCATTTGTATATGTTGGATAACGAAATACAATGACGGGCTTTCCGTCGAGTGTATTTTTCATCAACATTACATATCTTTTTTGCAAGATATTCAACAAGCTTGATGAGAACATTGTCACTTGTTCATTTAAATCACCAATAAAATTGACTCTAAAGCGTATATATTGATGTAGCAAATCTTTTGCTCTCCAAAGATTAAATTTTGTATGACGTAAGCAGACCAAACACATTTCCTTCAACGCTTTTCCATGAGTCAAGTAAAGCTCATCTGGCACCGTCAATGCCAACTGCAACGATAGTACATCTCTATATTGCATCATTTGTCTCACTAATTGCACATCTTCAGAAGCTTTACCCATAGAAAGTGCAGCAGCTTTTTCTCGTTGTTCCCTCAATACAGTTTTGACTAAATGCTTCAGCAAATCTAAACCATGATCAAATTTTTGTTCGGATCCAGTTGTACAAAATTGAGCAAACATTTCTTTAAATGCAGCATCTTCTATAGGATTCTGTTGAAAATTTTCATTCACCTCACGTGGACTTGTAGTGCTTGCAGCTCTACTAGGGGCGCGATTAAGAATTACTGCACTATTATTATTATTGTTACTAATAATACTACTACCACTACTACTATTATTACTGATAGTATTGGAGAGGACACTATTATTTACTACTACTCGGTTGTAATAATAATCATTGTTATTATTATTAGTATTGCTACTAGTACTCGCACCATTTAATGCACGAGAGCCTTGTAAAAGCGTATCACTATTAGCAGCAGGAACATCAAATACCATAGATTCTAACCATGACCAATTATCATCTTCATCCCTACCACCATCACCACCTTCAGAATCAGAGACATTCATACTGCCGCCGCCAATGCCACCACCACCCAGATTTTTTTGATCATCAAGTACACTACTAGTAGTTGTTGATGATATTGCATTAGCAGATATACCTAAATCAACAAGGCTATTGTTACTATTTTGATTGTCTCGCACATTATCAATATTTGACGTTTCTACATCTAAAGGATATTTTTTGCTGTTCTCGGTTAAATTCTGCACTTCATTTGTCAAATATTCAACAGATTTCAGCAATTTATTAATGTCAGAGCGCACGGCAACCATGTCAGCATTACTGTTGCTACTACTGTTACTACTTGCCCTTTCCATTCGAGCATTACTGCTATTTTTTTTATTTGTAACTGGTACGAAATAATTATTGTCTCCTGTAGCAGAATTCTGCTTCATTGTTTTATTCCCTGAAAAATCGTTCCTATTTACTCGGCGTTTTTTTTTACTCTCTGCGTTAGTATTGCTACCATTTGAAGTATTCTTCCTTTTGTCCGAGCTGGACGTTTTTTTTTGGCCTGTTTTCCGTTCAATCTTATGTAACAAATCTGGTCTCCCTCTACGAAAATATGGGTGAGCAAATGCATTCCGAGGCGTAATAGTACGCTTAAAGTTGTAAACGCTAAGCTGATGTAAAAAGGAAGCAAATGCTTTTGAGCGAAAATATTCTTGCAGTACCTTTTCACAAAAATCTTCAGCTTGTAATATCTCGAACTTGGTTCCGCCTTCCTGCCATCTCCATACTTTAGACACTTTATCACTTTCATTCGTTGCCCTTTGACCAATTGAATACAGTTTCTTTACAAATGGAGGCAAATCTGTAGTTTACCACAAACACATACATGTATGCGAGGAAAAAATGTTGTGTTATAATATTGTTTTTTGTTGTTATTTGATTTCGTTTTTACATTTGTGAAGTTAGTTATAGAGAAAATGTGTTAGTAATCTATTTATTTTCTGATTTATTATTTATTTGTTGCAAAAAAAGTGTGAATCAGTATATACATACATATGAGTATACGTACCTTGAAAATTAAACTCTTCGTCTGTATCCATATTATTATCTCTATTTATTTATATCTAAAAATATTGTATTGATATATAATATCTATGTCTATATCTATCTATCTATCTTTCTACAAATCTATTTGGATAGTAGGATATATAAATTTATACTAATAAGTATATATATTACGTGTATATCCTGAATGTATATGATGTATTAGTATACAGTATAATAGTATTATGTGAATATTTGTGTCATTATTGCAACACAGAATACTGATGGAATACTGCAACTGCAACAAATATGAATACATATAGGAATCATTCATAACACTACAAAAATACAATATATAGTACGAACTTGAAAAAGAAGTTCTATGCAGACGACAATACCTGGAATAGTGCAATAGTATAGATCCAATATAATATTTACGAAAAACGTGTGTACATTAGTCTAATATTACGAAGTAGATTAAATTCTATATCATTACACACATCCTTTCTACATGTACACACACTCACATGACAAATACGCTCGTAATATATTATATATATATATATACATTTTACGCGCTTACAAAAGCTTGTGCGTGTCGTGTGTAATAACTATATAAAAATATTTTATACACACTCTTTTGATTTTCTCTTTTGCTTCATCTCATCATTTTCCATTCCCACCTAACGACGATACTTTCTTTTGCATTAATGGTGCTGGATTGTCACCAACACTAAAAGATTCACCACAACCACACATACCAGTTGCATTTGGATTTTCAAATGTAAATTCTGCTGATATCTCGTCTTCTTTAAAATCCATTGTCGTTCCAAGAATATGAAACAAAGCTTTTGGATCAATATATACTGTTACCCCATGCTCTTCAACTTTTTCGTCTAAAAGCTCAAGATTATTTTTATTAACATAATTCATAGTATATGACATACCATTACAACCACGAGTACGTACACCTAATCGTACACCATCAACACCTTCCTTATCTCCTATGATTTCTTTGATTCTACTTGCTGCATTCTCTGTCACTTGTATAGGCGCCCTTAAAGGTCGCCGTTTACGTTTGCTTAAAGCGCTACTACTATTAAATCTTTTTTCTATGTGGTTATGTACGATATTATTACTGTTATTAAAAAAAATATGATGAAGATGTTTACTGTTAAATATACGTTTGGTACTATTATTACTATTATTATTTACAATTCGCCACACATTTTGTTTGCGGCATACATTAAATATTGTTGACTTCATTTTTCTGATAATGTATTTATTTCAGTTGTTACCTTTCATATATCCTAGTGTAATATTAATTATAATCTTTTCTTCATTTTAATGTTTTTATTTTTTTTAGTTTCTACTGTATATAAGTATTGCATATCGATAAATGGTATTATATATTGCACTATTGGCCATTCCAGCATTATTCTAATAATAATTATAACGAAAAAAAAAAGCAAAAGAAGATAAGTTGTTGCATAATACAACATGGTAATATGAAGAAGATTAAGATGATCACATCATCTGGAATAATTCGAAGAGCATCCTGGTTCCTGGTCCTCTCCTTTCCTGGCACTCCGTCGCTGCCATACTGTATATGCGAATAGCATAGCGGGGTTTCCTGAGTAGCTCCTGGCCTTGCTGGGTAGGTGCGGTCAAGAACTGTATTAGGAGCTACTGTACCATACCAGCATACCAGGACTACCACCATGGTGGTATACATACAATTTCTTCAAATCGCTAACCACAGCTAACTAAAAAAACTATCTATAAATAATAAAATAAAATATTAAAAAATTTCACCACTTAATTGTAAGCATCATCACAATTTCCAGACTATTCATCTTACAAATGAACAATAAAAATCACACCGGCTTCATCATAGTTGGGATAAAGAATCATAAAAAAAATAGAAACAGAAGCCTACATACAGATACATACATAGACTATACTGAAAAAATAAAATTCTATTGTATATATAGATAATACAATGACGTCATTAGTGGCTATCAACCAGGCCATGGAAAATGCGGTCCATGCTATGGAAACAACTTCTTGGGAACATCTTAAAATTGGCCTTGGTGTTGGCAATCCTTTTATAAAACAAATAGTAAAAGTAAGAGGAACCCTTTCTGGAACGTATGAAAAGTCAAATATTGTATTGCCATTGTATTTTAGAAATATTGATAAAGCTATGAGTGTTTCGTTACTTCGTAAAAATGTACGTAGTAATTTGTACGAAAAAGACTATGTATCTTTTCTTCAAGACGTACGTCTTTTAGCTACGAATGCAGAGAAATATAATGGTGAAAGAGACGTAGTCACAAAAGCTGCATGGGAATTATATAATCTTGCAGAAAAATTTGACCCATTTGCTTTAGATGAAAGTAGCAATGGTAGTAGTAGTAGTGGTAGTGGTAGTAGCAGCAGTAGTAGTAGTAGTAGTAGTAGTAGTAGCAGCAGCAGCAATAGTGATAACATCAACAAGAATAGTACTATTGATTTAACAACAATAACAAATAATAGACGTACATTGAAAAAAGCACCGAGTAAAATGAATAAAAGCAACCTTACAATAATGCCAACAACAACCACAACGACTATGACTACCGCGACGTCAAAAATATCTCACCCCACCAATAGTGATAATAATAGCAAAAAGAAGTCATTAGGTAGATTGTCGAAGGAAAAAGCTATAGAAATCATAAAAGAATTGGCAGTAAATGCATTGCGCTTTGCAAAAGATGATAAGCTTGTAAATAGATTCAAAAACATTGAAAATAATTTAAAGGATCCAAATTTTATTGATAATATTGTAAATAGGACACCATTGACTTTTAATATTGATGATGGATATCGCATAATCTTAAATACATGGAAAAATGCAATTTTCTCGTATTCCGAAATAGACAGCGACGAATTGTTTGAAAATTTTGGCGTTAAAGATCTTAAGCAATTCTTGCGTTTTTCTGGTTTGCCAATTAGTGGCAAAAAAGATGATCTTTGCAAACGTGTGGCATCAAATATATTTCAATTGCAACGTGATGCTTGGGCGAGAGGAGATGTTTGTGTCACGGAAGTATTGGAAATATATGAACTTTGTAATAACCATGCAAAAGATAGTAGTAATTTTTATGGTAGTAGCATGAGCGATGTATGTGTAAAATATAGTTTTAAAGACCCAGCATATGCAAAGTTAGCCAATGCAAATATACTGGATAATAATATTAATTGTATGTTTTGTGATTCGAAATCATTTCGCCTTGGTCAGATAGCAAAATGTTATGAATGTAAAACATTTTGGCATTTTAATACATGTGCATGCAACAACAACAATGATAATAAGCAGCAGCTGCCCTTGAGAGGTTTCAATAAACAATATGATACATTTATTACCAATGAAGAGATCAATGGTAGCAATTCCAATAGCAACCAACAAAATAATAAAGCATCATTAAATGGCTGTTGTCAACAAAGTTTATGTATAACATGTAGAGCAAAAAATGCGTCGCAAATGTATCTAGTCAAAGGTATGCTATGCAAGCCTCAGATCCTTGGAAAAAATGATTCAATAGCGAAAACATTCAACTTTCAACTAGATAATAGATTGAATGGATGTTCGTCATTATCCTCATCATCATCATCATCAAATTCACCCTCCTTATCTGTATCAACATCAAATTCTGGTAGTAGGAATGATAATATTTTCATAAATGCTTCACTCATTGAAAATATTATAAAGGAAAAAAGATTAGGGAAAGACTATGAAGTTTGGATACGCATGTTTCCATTATTACTTGGGAATGGTAAAGCTCGTTACGAAGTAAAAGCTAGTTTGAAAAGCAATATACGTTTTGGACAAAAAAATATGATGTTGGATCTGAATGATCAGACATTTAACGTTCGCTCGAAAGCCTTTTCAACTGATGCAATTAACAATAGATTTATGAAACTATTAGTACATGAAAACGGAGATTTAAATATTACACCATTTATCAAGGTAGATGGAAATAATATTGCAAAAATTGCCCTTAGTAGCCCCATTAATAACTATCGTGATGAGAAATGGATCTGTATTATACAATTGGTTCAAAAAGTTTCGCTGGAGAAAATCATGGATAGCGTAGAAGCAAGATCCTTTGCCGATGGTAAAGAATGGATTAAAAATTATTTTAAGAAGAAGAGTAAAGATATTGAAATGCCATTTGTCAATATGAGTTTAAACTGTCCATTAAGTACAGGCCGACTTATTTGCCCTATCCGTACAGCAACATGTAAGCATTTACAATGCTTTGATTTGGAGACGTTTTGGAAATATATGACAATGATGGCAAAAACGAACAAGAAAGCTACTTGTCCTATTTGCAAAGCACCTGCAAGTATTGCGGACATCCGAATTTGTAGATATACACAACAAATTTTGAAAGATATTGTATCAGAAGACGTCCAAAATGCTGTTATTATGCCAGATGGTTCGTATCGAGCAAAAGAAGAGGTGAAGGATGGGAACAATGGTTCCTCATCAAGTAATAGAAGGAAAAGAAAAAGGAAAAATAACGATTTTTCTCATAATAATAGTAACAACTATGAAGTGATTGTTTTAAGCTCTGATGATGATGAAGAAGAAGTAGAATTCGCTGAAGATATCGATGATGATGAAGACAATGTAAATATACAAAATATAATCGAAGGTTCTGGTGGTAATACTGGTACCAATACACTTTTACCTTTGTCAGTAGCACATGATATTGTAAATATTGCAAGTCGTGAAAGTTCTGGTAGTACATACGACGACGCAATTGTATTAGATTAGACAGAAAATGTGTTTAAACAAAAAGTGTTTAACAATTAATATGAAGTACGCGAGTATTTTAATATATTATTATTACAAAAATATATAAATATTTTATTATTGTAATTAAGGGAAGTGTGTATTATATAATCTTTTTATACTCTGTGATGTACCAGGTCTTCGTACAGTATGATATTTACTGACTCTATACGTCGCTACGCTCCTTGCTAGCAGAGACAGTATAGAGGACACACCATTAGTGTGAATAAGTGAAGGGATCGAGTATTTACTGACCACGAAAGCTGTACTGTAGAAAGCCAGAAAACACCTCGAAAAGCTAACCAGCTATAACAAGCTATACCACCTGTGGTAGTCTAACCAGCTATTACCATCAGCAGTAATTCTTAAGAACACAACATGCATCACACATGTAAGATGTAATACCTCATATTTAATATATATAAAGTAAGCAACAATATTAGACGACAGACGACGATAACACAATAACATCAAACAAAAATAAACTTAGCCAGTAACATGGCATCCATCGCAAAAGCAGTTATCAGTAATAATACTAACCGTGTCACGCAAACTACTGCTGATGTTATTGTTCTTGGTGCTGGAATAGCGGGTCTCCAAGCAGCAAATGATATAGTACTGAAAAATTTATTAAATAATACCACAAAACAACAACAACCAACCAATAATAACCATAATAATAATAATAATAATAATAATAATAATGTAAAGAAAATTGTTGTATTAGAGGCCAGGAATCGTATTGGTGGTAGAATATATACTACCAAAGGATATGGGCCGAAAAATAATGTAATTGAGCATGGAGCTCAATTTGTTCACGGTGCTACAAATGAAAATCCAGTTGTTCAATTAGCAATTGAATCAAAAGCAATTAAAAAACTCAAAAATTTACGTTTTATTGATTGGGATGATGGATATGTATATAAAGGTATAGAAGGTAAAACGAAGCAATTTTCAGATAAAATAACTGATAAAGCATATGAATCTTTGATTAAATATTTAAACTTGTCGTATTCAGATAAGAGAGAATCTATAAAAAGCAAACAAGATAGAAAGATAGATGTATCATTAGGAAAAGAATTCATTAAGGTACTATATGAAACAAAAAATAATATTAAAGATAAAACATGTACGGAAGAAGAATATAAAAAATTAATTGAATGTACAGCAAGAATGGAAATTTCTGATGATTATGGTGTTGATTTGGAAGATTTAAGTTTAGCATATTGGGATCAAGATGATGAATATATATATGATCGTGATTGTACATTTCCAAATAAATCAGGTGGATATGAAACATTAATAAATTATTTAGCAAAACCATTACGTGATAATATTCTTTTAAATCATATTGTTCAACATATTCAAATTGATGATAATAATGAAGGAGACATCAATAACAAAGAGAAGAAGATGAACGTGAATTGCAACAGCAGCAGCAGCAGCAACAACAACAACAACAGCAACGATGAAGATATAAATAATTTGAAAACTATAAACAATAGCCACGATAACAATAGTAATATTACTAACGATACAAATAATATTGTAAAGGATGAACATACGATAACAATTACTTGTACAAATGGAACTAAATTTAAATGTAAACAACTTATATGTACTATACCGTTAGGTTATTTAAAGAAACATCGTAATGAATTATTTAAATATATACCAAATATACCAAATGAAATAACTGATGCTATTGATCATTTAAACATGGGCAATTTAGAAAAAGTATTTCTACGTTTCAAACGTCCTTTTTGGAAAATTGATACAGATACATTTTACAACTATTCTGGTAATCCATTTCGTATATTTATGAATTTAAATCGTATGAATGGTAATAATAATAGTAAAAAAACAGAAGGTTATATTTTGATTTGTTTTGTTTCTGGGTCATATGCAAAATCATTGATCACAAACAATACAGATCAAGAAATAGCATTACTTGTATTGGCATCTTTACGTGAAATTTTCGGTTCGAGAAAAGTACCATTGGATGATAAAGAAGCACTTTCGTTATTGTTGGAAAATGATGAAGGTCCACCAGCATTCGTTACACGTTGGACTACAGATCCATATAGTTTAGGTTGTTATTCACATATGCCAATAAATGCATTGCCAAAAGATTATTATGCATTTGAACAATCATATTTTAATAACACATTTCATTTCGCTGGTGAACATACTATTGCAAAATATGCTGGTGCTGTTCATGGTGCTATATTATCTGGAAAACGTGCTGCGAAAGCTGTGATGAAAGCAATCCCCCTTTAGTCGTCTATATATTTTGCTTTTTGTATTTCTTGATAATCTATATATCTAGAATATATATTATTTGTAAAATATATTTCACATCCGCATTCCACATGGACACATAGCAGCAAATAATTTGTTTGTACTTATTAGACTACAATAAATAGAAAGATATATAGGTATAATAATTTAATTTCAATTGTAGTAAAGTAGCTCCACTGTGTCTGTGTGCTTATGCAATGCAAAGTTTGAAAATCACCATTCATTCTATAGCATGGCATTAGCTACTGTACAACAATATATAATAATAATATTAATGCACTAATAATATATAATATTGCCAGCAGATTGATGATGAGTTGCATGAATGTGACGATGAATTAATGAAAGATAGTGTGTGAAGTATATATGTAGAGAACAAACACCCACACCCACACACACACACATACATACACACACACACACACAAATATATATAACAATACTGCATACTATACCAATCACACATAGTCGATACCTTTTTTAAACATTTGCACGGAAGTATTTTGTTTTTTCTTTTGTTGTGAAATATTTATACTGCTTATTATTATATTATATATATATTTTTTGAAATATGGAGTCTGAAAGTGTAAAGATAGAAGATTCTACGACTACTACCACCACAACTGCGAGTAATAATGGTGACACAAGTGGGGATACCACCACAACTGCGAGTAATAATGGTGACACAAGTGGGGATACAGGTTCTTCTACAACAACAACAACAGCATCTACAGTCAAGGACGAAAATGTAGAGAATGATGCAAAACCTCCTCCTGAGCTTGTAAAAAATAAAGGACAATTAGCACAAGAAAAGCATAGTGAGGAATATACAAAAGAATTTGAGGAGATAAAATTTGCAAAAATATCACCAAAAGACCCATACTGGCCATGTATTATCTACTCACCAGCAATCGCACCGCCAAAGAATTTAGCATATAAAAAGTGGATGGGTATGTCAGAGGTAAAGCAAAGTAATAATTACATTGTTTATTGGTTTGGATACAACATGCAATTTTCATGTATATCCAAAAATAAGATAATATCTTTTAAAGAAAATGAAGACGAAATGGTTAAAACGAAAGGAGGGAAAAAAAAGCTAAGTGCAAAAATGCAAGAATTGTTTAATGCAAGCATAGTTGAAGCGAAAACTGAATTAGAGAAACCAAAAGCAGCAAGAATGCAAGATAAACACTTGTCGATGCTTAAAGAGAAGAAGAAAAATAGACGTCGCAGGTTACCTGCCATTGAAACGTTAATCAATCGTCGAATAGCATTAGCTGATGAGGATGGAGATAAATTTCCAGGAAAAATTATCGAAGTGAAGACTGGAACATCAAAAGAAGGCGTTGAAAAAGTAGTGTTGGTACGCGTTCAATACGACGATGGGGAAACGGATACGGATCTTGATTTAGCCGTAGAAGACTTTGAATGGTTGAAAGAGGTAAAGAAAAAAAAAGTAAAAGAGCCATCGTCTAGTGAAGAGGAAGAATCTTCAAGTGAAGAAGAAGAATCATCATCATCAAGTGAAGAGGAATCTTCTAGTGACGATTATTCTAGTGAGGATGATAGCGATAGTTCAGAGGAGGATGTACCAAAGAAGCGAAGAGGTAGAAAACCGAAGAAAAAAGTAGTTAAGGTGTATGTGAATCTTGAAGAGAAAGGTGTAAAGAAAAAGCGAGCCTTTGAAAAGGTAAAAGCTTTTTTCGAAGAAGAGTTTGCGGGAGAACATCCATCATATGCCTACGAAGTGCCACAAAGGAAACCAGCGGCAAAGAAAAAGAAGAGGAAACCAAAAAAGAAAAAGAAAAGGAAAAAAGTTAAAGCCAAGTATAAGGGTATGTCAAAAGAAGAAAGACGAGCTGCAAGAAAGAAACATAATGAAGTTAAAGAACGCCGTCGAAGAGAACGTAAAAAACATCAAGAAGAGGTTGAAGAGCAAAAATTAAAGGAAGAACGTGTAAACAATCCATCTGTGAAAAGAGTAAAAACCTTAGAAGCGGAGTCTGATGATGAGGATGAAGATTCGTTTGCAGATGATGAAGATGAGGAAGAGAGAAAACCAAAGAAGCGAAGTCGCCAGCAAATGGATGATGAATCTGAATGGGACCCGACGTCTGAAAGTAATGGAGGAGGAACACGAAAGCGAACTAGTAGGGCACGTGGAAGTTCATCCGCTAAGAAACGTGCAAGAGTTGATGATGACGGTGGTAGTAGTCATAAAAAGTCGAAGAAAGATAAAAAAAAGAAAAAAGAGAAAAAAGACAAAGGATCCAATAGTTCAAATACGCTTGTACAATATAATGCAATACTGAAGGGAATATTAGATGCAGCTGTGTTGGATAAGAAACAATTAAAAAAAGGATTGAAAAAATTAGCCCAAGTGGAAATATCTACTTATAGTGCTTTGCAAAAATCTGGTTTAGTAGAAACTATGTTGAGGATAAAAAAACATGGTGATAAAGATGTAAAAACCTGGGGGAAGGGTATAATTAATATGTGGAAAGCAAAATTTAAATAAATCATATAATCATAATTCGCGAACACGGTACGAAATATGATACGAAACGTCGTATATATAATGAAGGGTTAAAATCTACGAAGTAAGTCAGTATTTTAATATTATTTTTTAAATTTATATATATATATATATTGAATTTTATAATACGAATTCGTACATATGTGCATATGCATATATTATCTTATAGCTTA
>JACLAC010005762.1_pt1 | contig 13289 bp, 11 predicted proteins | sample 8027881 | NCBI WGS metagenome assembly JACLAC01 (sample SAMN15725517, study PRJNA655200) | protist metagenome | isolation source: fluorescence activated cell sorting (FACS) single amplified genomes of... | place: Spain: Blaines Bay Microbial Observatory, Mediterranean Sea | collected 2016-01-19 | reverse complement strand
AGAGCAGAGGACTCTTTATGTATTTGGGCAAATATAGGAAATCGATGTTGGTGATGGTATTTGTCCTGTTACCTGTGCTGTTAGGTGCAGAAGGGAACGGTCAGGGCAAATACTCAGTGGAGCGTTTGCAGGAGATGAACAGGATAACACGAGTAACATTATTTTCTCCTGCGTATCAAAGCCTTAATAAGCAAAGCTGGCAGGCGTTGATGGAGAAAAAATTTAATCTGCAAAAACAACAGAAACGCAATTATAAAGATACTGCGCCAGAGAATCGTAAAGGGCTTTATTGGGGGACCGCCTTAGCAGTAGTTGGTGGAACTCTGGCGTGGTGGAGTAAAAATAAGGCAGATGCTGCATATGATAAGTATCTGCATGTAGTTAGTCGCAAACGTCAAGCCACTGCTATTGATCGGGCTAAACGCTTTGACCGTCTTAGCGGTGGGGCGTTGGCGTTGATGGAGATTGGTGTTGTATGCTCGGTTTATTTTACTTTCTTGGATAGGCGATAAGTTGGTTTGAAACACATTTTACTACCATATGGTAGAGCAAGACCTTGGCTTTTACTAGGACTATATGCACTCGTTCTCTGGGGGTGTTCCGACCGGCAACGGCGTAATCCTTTTGATCCTCAGGCAGAGGATCCACGGGATAACTTTTCGGTGTTGGAAGCTGTTGCTGGCGATCAGGTAGTAGAATTAAGGTGGGATTTTAGTACCTTTGATGATATTGAAGGGGTTTTTATATACCGACAGACAGGAAGTGAAGCATATGTTCGATTGCCGGTAGGCCAACTTAGGCCGACGCTTCAAACCTATACGGATTCGAGTGTCGAGAATGGTACTACCTATGCTTACCGTTTGGCCCTAGCCGTTGTAGGAGAAGCGGAGGTGCTCTTGGAAGATCAGACGCGTTCTGTTATTCCAGGACCGGAAATTGGTTGGATTGGTGATTTTACTACGGGTTTGGTTTGGCAGATTAGTGCTGATGGTCGGGGGGGACGGTTTGCTCAGGGGCGCTTTCCAGGCCTGCAAGATATTGCGGTTAATCGGCGCGATGGCTCTTGTTGGGTTAGTGATCGTTTATTCTCAGGACTTTTTCGTATTCTGGTAGATGGGACCTTGGAAACCTATACTGCGTCTATCGGTGAAACGGGAAATATGAGTTTAGATCTGACCGAAGATATTGGTTGGATTATCGATACAGCAGAACATACAGTTTACTGGTTTCAAACTGCTGCACCAACAGATACTTTGACCTTTGTTGGAGTTGATGCACGTTTCACCGAGCCTAGTGGAATTGCAGCCCAGGCTGGTCGTTGTTGGATTGCAGATCGTCAAGATGGACGGGTCTTGCTTTATGAACCAGAAGGGAAGCATCTTGTCGAATTTAAGGGGCTGTTAAAACCAGGGCCTGTGGCGGCTGGACCACTAGGCGTTGCCTGGGTGCTGTTGAATCAAGGAAATAGCTTAAGCCGTTTGGGGCTTGACGGTACCCAGTTGGAAATAAAATTGCCATTTGAGGGGGCAATGCGTTTAGAGGTAGATTTAGAAACAGGAAATTGTTGGATTATTGGTACTGCCGACCTTGCTGTTTTTAATGATGGGGGGAGTCTTATTTTACACATACAGGATGTTCCAGGAGGACAGGATATAGCTGTTGATGAACAGACTAGACACATCTGGTTAAGTACTAATAATGCCCTATGGAAAATGGATATGATGGGCCAGACGTTGTCCCGCTTGGAGGGATTTACTACTGCGGCAAGGGTGGTAGTAGATCCAGGTACCCCTTAGTTTTTTTGTGATTCCGTTTTATGCATTAATATTATATGCGGGTATGTAGCTGTTAAAAGTAGGCTGCTGAGTTAGATTGGGTAAAGGTGGAAAACCTAGGGGTATATTTAAAATTTATAGGGATTCAAGAGGAAGGAAAATAGAGATTCTATGATCTTTAGTATGACTGGTTATGGTAGCGGTGAAATATTTGATGGTGAAACTAGAGTGAGTGTTAGCTTGCGTTCGGTAAATAGTAGATTTGTCGATATTCAACTCCGTTTACCGTCCGAATTGCATGCGGCTGAGGGCGATATGCGCGAGCGTTTGCAAAGTCAGATCAAGCGTGGTAAAGTGACGGCTGTTGTCGATATTGAACAGAGTCAGTTAAAAGGGCCTCTACCACGGTTGGATGAAACCGTGGTAGCTCGCTACATCGAAGAATTTTCTCGATTGCAACAGATGCCTGAGGTGAATGGTATATTGGATAGTGGTATAATAGCACGTTTACCGGGAGTATTCCGTCTAGAGGCGGTCACGGTTGATCCGGTAATACTCAAGGAAATGGTATTGGCTGCTACTGATGAGGCGCTGAATGATTTTAATCAGATGCGCCAGGTTGAAGGTGAAACCCTGGTACAGGATCTGCGCGCGCGAATACAGCTCATTGAAGACCATCTTATCAAGATCGAAGCGTTGGCCGGTGATATGCGTGATAAGATTACCCAACGTCTACGAGAGAAAGTAGAACAGCTTTTGCATCCTGGTGAACTTGCCGAAGAACGTTTAGCGCTGGAGATAGGTTTATTAGCTGAGCGTAGTGATATTACAGAGGAATTTGTTCGTTTTCACAGTCATAATGCTCAGTTTTTCTCTTCCCTAGATAAAGGGGGCGAAGTTGGTAGGCGTCTTAATTTTCTGATTCAGGAGATGAATCGTGAAGCTAATACTATTGGCTCTAAAGCTAGTGATACAGAAATCGTCCATTTAGTAGTGGCTATAAAAGAAGAGTTAGAGCGAGTAAGAGAACAAATTCAAAATTTGGCCTGAGCTATGATTGAGGCATTTCGAACATTAACGATAAGTGGTTTGCCTGGTAGCGGCACTAGTACCGTCTCTAGAGGGTTACAGCAACGGTTGGGATGGGAATACGTCAATGCCGGAATGATCTTTCGAAAATTAGCGAATGAAGAAGGTATTTCTCTCGCAACACTAGGTAGTCGTGCCCAAACCGATCCAAGTATTGATCAGGCTTTGGACCGTCGTATCGTTGATATTGCTCGTGGTCATACAGGAATCCTTATTGAGGGACGTATTACTGGGTGGATGCTCCACCGTCATGGCCTTAGTGCCCTAAAGGTGTGGCTGGGTGCCAATTCCCAGATAAGGGCGAAACGCGTTGCTCAGCGCGAGGGAGATGCTTTTGAAGTTGCTTTGCAGGATATGACTAAGCGAGAAGGTTCAGAGCGGCAACGCTATAAGGACATTCATGACATTAATATTGCCGATCTATCAATTTATGACTTGGTGGTGGATACAGAAAAGTATCAGCCTCCTGCCGTGATTGAGCAGATAATAACCAGAATGGAGGTCTGAGGTGGTGCGTGGCAGCAAGATCCTTTTGGGAGTATCTGGTGGCATTGCAGCTTATAAAGCGGCATTAATAGTACGGGAGTTAGTACGTCAAGGAGCTGAGGTACGCGTAGTTATGACGCATGCTGCACAGCGATTTATCACGGCGGAAACCCTCGCCGTCCTTTCTAAAAATCGAGTGTATCTAGACCTCTTTGAAACAACAGATGAATTTCCTGTTTTACATGTCGGACTAGGGCAATGGGCCGATCTGATATTGCTAGCGCCAGCTACGGCCAATATCATTGCGAAGATGGCTCATGGATTAGGAGATGATCTGTTGTCTACAATCTTGTTAGGACGGCTAGCACCGGTAGTAGTGGCTGCGGCCATGGAAGCAGGTATGTTAAATAATCCGGTAGTACAGACCAATATTAAAACGCTTAAAGATTTGGGGAGCGGTTGGGTTCATCCTGAAAAGGGAGAATTAGCTTCTGGAGCGCTTGGACAAGGGCGTTTAGCTGCACCGGAGACCATTGTTTCTTATGTGTCCCAATACCTTGAATCACGTTTTGATCTGCATGGGGTGCGTTTATTAGTAACCGCAGGTCCAACCGTAGAGGATATTGATCCTGTGCGGTTTATTTCTAACCGCTCAAGTGGCAAGATGGGGTATGCATTGGCCGAACGAGGGGTGGCACGTGGGGCTGAAGTTTGTTTGGTGACGGGGCCGACAATGCTTGTTCCTCCTGCTGGAGTCGAGTGTATTAGCGTACGTTCAACATTAGAAATGCAGCAGGTAGTAGATGAGGTTTTTGAGCGTGTTGAGGTAGCGATTTTAGCTAGTGCTGTGGCGGATTATCGAGTCGCCCAGATAGCTCCCCAAAAAATCAAGCGTGGCGATGGTCAGTTAACTCTAGAGTTGATTGAAAATCCCGATATAGCTGCTGCTTTAGGGGCACGTAAGGGGAAGCGGATTATCGTAGCTTTTGCAATGGAGACGGAGCAAGGTGAAGAGCGAGCAAAAGATAAATTGCGGCGAAAACAGGCTGATTTGATTGTTTTGAATAATTTGTCGGAAGCGGGTGCCGGTTTTGCTGTTGATACAAATATTATCACTATAATCGATCCCCAAGGCCAAATAGAGCAATTACCCAAAATGAGCAAAAAATCAGCAGGGGACTGTATTTTAGATCGAGTTCAAAAATTATGCCAGGTATAAACCTTATCTTGATACTAAAACGCAATAGAGCAACGCTAATAGGTATAGGTTAACGCTTGACAGGGTAATGCCACCGTGGCATGTTCTGGGCGCATTGCGCCCTAGTATTCACTCTTTTATCCATTTTACAAAAACAATGTCGAATCACGAGACCGCCCTAACGCTGGTTACGCAGGCCCGACGTTACCTAGAAGATCTTAAAAACTTTGAAGGTGAAACATTCGTTATGCCTGCAAAGGAGAGGACTACCTCGGCTACAGAAGAATCAACCTCGACGTTAATGACTGAATCGCCGCTAGAGATATTTCATCAACAAATATGTGAATGTATGGCGTGTCCGTTAGGACAGAGTCGAACACGTTTTGTTTTTGGGGCAGGTGACCCCAATGCTGACCTAATGTTTATAGGAGAAGCGCCCGGAGCTGATGAAGATAAGCAAGGTGAGCCCTTTGTTGGGGCTGCTGGCCAGTTGCTAACCAAGATTATCGAAGCAATGCAATTAACTCGTGATAAAGTCTATATTTGCAATATTCTAAAATGTCGTCCCCCCAATAATCGTGATCCACAGGCAACCGAGATTGAAACGTGTGAACCTTATCTGCAAAAACAGATTGAATTGATTCGGCCACGTATCATATGTACTCTGGGACGAGTTGCCGCTCAGGTTTTATTACGCACGCAGACTTCTATGGGAAAGCTGCGAGGAACTTTGCATGCGTACCAGGGGATACCAGTTATTGCCACTTATCATCCGGCTGCGTTATTACGTAATGCGCAATGGAAGCGTCCAACATGGGAAGATATGAAATGGCTGCGGCGTGAATATGATGGTGTCGAACTTTAATATTTTTTTATAAATACCATAGGGTAAATAGATGAATCAGCAAGGGGCTAATAACGGCAACAGCAGTAATTTGGAACGTTTACCACCGCAGGCAGTGGAAGTTGAGCAAGCGGTATTGGGAGCCATGTGTATCGATGGGCGAGCGGTTGCCAGTGCTATTGAATTTCTCGATCCAAGTTGTTTTTATCATATTGCGCATGGTAAAATATATGCTGCCATTATTCGCCTGTATGAACGCAACGAGCCCGTAGATCAATTAACCTTGGCTGAAGAACTTAAAAAGACGAACGAATTAGAAGAAGTTGGCGGTATCGTATATTTGGCGACGCTTGCTGCAGATATAGCGACAGCAGCCAATATCGACCATCATTGCAAGATCGTGTTGAGTAAGGCGCTTAATCGTAAGTTGATAGAGCGAGCAGCTGAAATAACGGAACGTGCTTTCGAGGGCGCCGAAGAGTCCGAAGCCTTATTGGGGTGGGCCGAACAAGAAATTTTCTCGCTTTCAGAAGGGCAATTAAGTGATGGCTTTGAGCCATTAGAAAAGGTGTTGGATCAAACCTTTGAAGAATTGGAACAAGCACAAAACCGAACCAGTACGGTATCTGGTGTAGATACTGGATTTAGTGATCTTAACGAAGAAACTTCAGGTTTCCAAAAAGGTGACCTTATCATTCTAGCCGCACGTCCTAGTGTTGGTAAGACGGCATTAGCACTTTCCTTTGCGCGTCATGCGGCGGTAGAAGCAGGTGTTGGTGTTGCAGTGTTTAGTTTGGAAATGAATAAACAGCAAATCGCTCAACGGCTTCTTAGTGCCGAGACGCGGGTTGATTTGCACCGGTTGCGGACCGGACGTTTAAGTGATGAAGATTGGTTGCATTTGACTCGCCATGTGGGAAAGTTAGCACAAGCACCCATTTATGTAGATGATACGGCGGGGATTTCAGTGTTAGAAGCCCGTGCTAAAGCACGACGTTTAATGCGTGAAAGAGGAATTGGGCTAGTGATTATTGATTATCTGCAGTTAATGACCTCCCATTTGCAGATTAATAGTCGTGAACAAGAAATATCGATGATTTCGCGCAGTCTTAAAGGCTTAGCTAAGGAGTTAAACGTGCCGGTGTTGGCTTTGTCGCAGTTATCGCGTGCTGTCGAGAGTCGTACGGATAAGCGGCCCATGTTATCTGACTTGAGAGAGTCAGGTTCGATTGAACAAGATGCAGACGTTGTATTTTTTATCTATCGGCCGGAGATATATGGGATAAAATCTCCGGAAGGGGAAGATCTAGAAGGCTACGCCGAAATAATCATTGGCAAGCAAAGAAATGGTCCAATAGGTACTGTGCCCTTAATGTGGAATGGCGAAAGTGCAAGTTATGAGAATATGGCACCTGAATGGCGGGTTGACGCAGATAGTGAATTTTAATGTGGATAGTATGTGAAATATATCTCTATGGCTAGGTGTCGCGTTGAGTCTTTTTAAAAAATAATAGAATATGGAACAAATCAAAAAAATGGGGATAAATGCAATTTAGGCGGTGGAGAATAGTTGGACTTATTATCAGTACTCTTGCTTTGGGAGGAGGGTGTGGGCTAGAAGATGGATCACGAGTGGATGGAACTCAAGGCAGAGTAAAATCAGTACCGCGTAACCGCACCTTGATTATGGATTGTTCTGAAAATAATACATGTGCTGGACAGATCATTGATTATGACTCTTTCAATCCTTTTATACCCGGTGCAATTTCTCGTACAGGGTATAATTTTATGTACGAACCACTTTTTTTCTTTAATGCTTATGAACCTGACTCTGAGGTTATACCATGGATTGGTGAAAGCTTTCAATTTAATGCAGACTATACGGAAATAATAGTAAAGGTACGTCCAGGGGTTGAATGGAGCGATGGGATGCCATGGACCGCTCATGATTTTGTTTTCACCATTAATATGCTTAAAGCCCATGTGCCCCAATTGAGCTATTCAACCGATATGGAAACTTGGGTAGAAACGGCGGTAGCGGTGGATAGTCTGACTGCACGTATCAAGCTTAAAGCGTCTAATCCGCGTTTTTTAAGCAGCTATTTTATTCATAGCGGGGATCAAGGTGTCGTGATATTACCTGAACATATATGGCGCGACAAAGATCCACTTACTTTTTCTAATTTTGACAAAGCCCTGGGATGGCCGGTAACTACCGGTCCGTATTATTTGTCTCTGTCTGAGCCATCCCAACGGATTTGGGATATTCGACCTGATTGGTGGGCGGCCAAGATCGGCTTTCAGGTTTTGCCTCAAGTCGAACGAGTAATTTTTTTACCCTATATGGAAGAGGTAAAAAGAGTTCAAAACCTGATAGCCAATAATATTGATACTAGTTTGGAATTACGCCCATCGAATATTATTTCCGTTTTAAAAAAAAATCCTAATGTTAGTACATGGACCGGACGCGAACCACCATACAGTTATATTACCTGGTGGCCGATATCATTAGGTTTTAACAATCTTGAAGCACCGTTTAACGATAAAGAAATTCGCTGGGCTATTAATTATGCAATTGATCGGAGACAATTAGTAGAGATTGGCTGGCAAAATTCGGGAGATTGGACTTTATTGCCGTTACCCGATGTGCCACAAATGAAGCCTTATATGGAAGCGGGAGAGAGCCTAGCGCGCGCAATGGGAGTGGACCAATTTGATTTGCTTCAGAGTGCCCAGATTATGCAGCGCAAAGGTTGGGAACGTGGAACGGATGGTTTTTGGCAAAAGGATGGGGAAGTCTTCTCCTTTGTTATTGATATTATTCCTCATTTTCAGGATCTAGTACCTATTGTTGTTGAACAGCTTAAAAAAGCAGGATTTGATGTCGGTTTTCGTATGACTTCAGATACTGTTAGTCGTATTATTCAGGGTAAAGCATTGGCTTTTATGTGGGGTAATTTTTCTTCGATGCGAGATCCCTATTTTGTTATGCGCAGTTATCATTCGCGCTTTGTCGTACCGACGGGGCAATCAGCAGAGCAGCATTGGCGCTGGGAAAATGACGAGTACGATGCGCTTATTGATCAAATGGGACGAACCGCTCCAGAGGATACGGCAATGCTCGGGATTTATACAAAAGCAATGCAGGTCTGGTTGGATGAGTTACCCTCGATACCGTTGGTCCAGTGGCCCCATCGCATTGCCCATAATGAAACGTATTGGACCAATTGGCCTAGTGCAAAGCAACCCTATATCAATAGTGCTTATTGGAGTCGTACCTGGTTGCTGGTATTGCTTAATTTAAAACCTGTTCAGGGATAAATGTATGGCCAATGGGTATCTTGTGCCTTCAGATCAGGTACAGGTTGAACGGGTTTTTCGGAATTCGCGTTTTATTGGTATTGCTGGACCCGCGACAACGGCAGATGAAGCTAAAGTATTTCGTCGTGCTAGTCGCCAGCGGTTTGCTGATGCTAATCATCATGTATACGCTTTTGCTGCTGGTTACGGCGCAAGCGTTGTAAATGGTATGAGCGATGATGGTGAGCCTTCTGGTACTGCTGGACGACCGCTACTCGCTGTTGTAAGAGGTGCTGGCCTGGGAGATCTAGTCGTCGTCGTAGTGCGCTATTTTGGCGGTACTAAACTGGGTACTGGAGGGTTGGTAAAAGCATATACTGAAACGGCTCAAGCGGTGCTTGCGGTTATGCCACGCCATGAAAAATTTCAAGCGCTCGCAGTCCGAGTTGTTTTACCCTATGAGCTTTTTCAACAGGCTAAGGGAATATTAGAAAAAAAGGAAGCGGTGATCGAGTCGGAAGAATTTGGAGCAAATGTTGTAATCGAGGCTTTGGTACGGGAAGAACGTGTTGAGGTGTTGGCTCAAGCATTGCGCGAAATAAGTGCTGGACGGGTACAATTGAACAAATTAAAGACAGAAGATAAGCGTTGAAAAGAAACATTGTTAGCCGGCGCCTTGCAAATAGCTGGCGAGCAACTTTACGGCTTCTTCTGTAGACATGCGTCCAGTATTAATTGTTAGATCGTATAGCAAGGGATCATCCCAATCTGCCTGGTGATAATTCTGTAAATATAATTGGCGCCAACGATCATGCTGGCCTACTAATTTTTCGACACTAGCGTGATCCATCGATCGAGATTTCATTAAGGTTTGGCAGCGGTCTTCAAAGGGGGCGACAATCTTTAGATGTAAGGCATTGGAGTGATTGGCTAAGATTGTTTGACTGGCACGACCTACTAAGACGGCTTTGCCTGTTTCGCCATATTCTTGTACTAGAGTAGTAATGAGTAATTGGTAGGTGCCACGATCGAGATGTGTAGTTTCCGGCGTTGTCATTTGTTCCGAAATATAGGGAAATTCAAGGCCAAATTCTGGAAAATAAGCAGCTGAACTCAGAGGGAAACCACTAGGATTTACTTCTGGGATAAGGAGGCGCTTGAGGAAATGCTTGACTCTACCCTCACCTTTTTCATCATAGCGCTCTACGTCATCTTGAGTCGTATCAGTGATATTTGCAATATCCTCTACTAAACGACGGTCAATCAGGTCGTAATCAAGTACTTCAGCTAATTTTTTGGCAAGTTGATCACCGCCACTTCCTATTTGGCGAGCTATCGTAATGACCGTCATCCGCAATCTCCTAAAGAAAATGGGTGTCACAGCACGGTATTAGTGACAGATATGATTAATGTATAAGCTCTGGTTAATCTGTTGCTTATAGCTTGTAAATATGATTTGTGAGAATAAGCTTGTCAAATATGGTAGCCCAATGTACTAATCCCATTTCGAATGGCTTGTGCAAGTCCGGCTGAGAAGTAGGCTATCAGCATGGAATTAGCAGTACGGTGCTGATCATACTAGGTAGAACGTATTGTATAGTTTTTGAATTGGCTAAGAACGGTCTGTATTTTTTATTAGTGTAGGATTATGTGCCAAAGCTTTTAGTTGGTCTTCACTTAGTGCAGCAAGGAAGTGTAATGGATTACGACCCGAGGTGATCCATTACACTGGGTCAAACTGATAGAGTAACTGAATCGCGTCTTGATTCCAAGTTCACCAAAGATTATGGGTAAGATCCGACAATGGTATAAGCGGTTCGGGAAGGGCTGGAATGACATCGAAAGTAGAAAAGGGTTTCACGATTACAGATAGATCCCTTGTGATAAAAAGCCAAGAAAACAATGTGTCTGGTTTTATCTAAAAAAGTTTTATAGGAGGTCTTGTCAAGGTTGCTTATGCTTGTGCCCAATGTTAGTTGGGCTTTATTTCTTAAGCTTGAAAAATACAAACTATTTTAAACGTTAAGGTATAAGGATAATATTATGGCTAATACGGAAGTGATAATTTCAGGGTTTGCCGACGAAGGACCTCTAGATAAGAAGGCAGAAGCACAGTTGACAATGCTCGCGTCTTTGGGCATGTCGTACTATAGTTTACGTTTTGTTGATGTTGGCAATGGTGTCAAGAACATCATGCAATTGACCAAGCGTGAAGTTCGTCGCTTGCAAAAATTACACAAAGAATTTGACATTCAGGTTTCGTCTATTGGCTCGCCTATTGGCAAGGTAAAGTTGCAGGATGTAGAAGATGGGACATCAAATGTATATATCCCTTTTAAGAAATATCTGAATACACAGGTAGATCGGGCAATTGAACTGGCCCAAGCGTTTAATACTAAATTGATTCGCGGTTTTTCTTTTTATCATCCACGTGGTACTGATCCTGAAGGATATTTAGTACAAGCGGCCGACCAACTGGGAGAGATTGCAGCACGATGCCAACAGGTTGGTGTGTTTTTTGGTTTGGAAGTAGAAGCCAATCTTATTGGGCAAAACGGAAGATTATTAGAGGCCTTGTATCGGAAAGTAAAGAATAAGCATCTTATGTTAATTTTTGATGGCGGTAATCTAGCCAGTCAAAATATGACATCACTGCAGACGATTAACGAATACCATGCAATGAAGGAAGGTATTGGTTGGTTGCATATCAAAGATTATAAGATCGATCCTAGTTTAGAATGGCAGGGGCATGTAGATGAAGAACGGTTAAAGAATTTTGTTCCAGCCGATCAAGGCGATTCAGGGCATGAGGAAATTTTACGAGATTTTAAATCTCGTATTCCAGCCTTACAGCGAAAAGTTAAAAAGCTGGGAGTGCCTGGGATTTTTCTGGATCTAGAGCCTCATTTGAAAGGGGGGGGACAGTTTGGGGGATTTAGTGGTGTCGATGGTTTTGGGGTGGCTCTACGCTCTTTATTGAACCTGCTGGATTATGTCGGGATTGATTACCGTTTAAAAGATTATGGAGATATTGCAGCGCAGAAAAAAGTCTGAATGATATCTGAACGTTACTTTTAAGAGGCCCGCGCTTTTCAGATTCAGTGATAATGGGCGATGCTATACGTTTTGGACTCGTATTATTCACGTTGCTAATGCCGCTTTGCCCTAAACTTTCTGTTTTTCCTAACGCCCAAGTTAGCGGTATGATTAAACGGGGTCTATATATGTGATTGTCTATTCTTAACCATTATGTATCTGGTGCATTAAACGGTATTTGAAAGGATAAAATATTATCAGGAATATTGAATGAATTTAGGAAAATCTGAGGCGCTAGATAAATTTAATTTCATAGAAAAAACTAGACCGTGTTGGGAGATCTTTGGGCCGTACTGACCAGTAAAAGGGGGTACTTTGGATACTAAGTATGAAGACTTCGTAAAAGAAGCTAAAATTTTGGCGGATATTGCACATGCTCAAGCACTATTGTCTTGGGATCAGGAAACCTATATGCCTCCTAAGGGAGCGGCACAACGAGCCACTAGTCTAGGAACATTAGCTGGTCTCCACCATGAAAAATTAATCAATGCGTCTTTTGTACAGCTGGTAAGGAGTTTGCAGGAAGCCAATCTTGTAGGGGATCAGGCAGTAAATGTACAAGAAATCGCCCGAGTCCAGCAACGAGCCCTAAAAATACCAACCGCATTAGTCGTTAAGCTTAATGAAACACAATCGCTGGCGCATGAAGCTTGGGTCAAAGCACGTGAAGATGCGGCCTATAGCCATTTTGCTCCCTGGTTAGAAAATGTGTTAGACTTACAAAAAGAAATTGCTGACCGAGTTGGTTATGAGGGATCTATATATAACGCTTTCCTTGACGAGTATGAACCTCACACGCGAGCCGAAGATGTGGCTCCGGTATTAAATGCTTTAAAAGATAGACTGGTGCCATTGGTAGAGCGGATTGTTGCGACCGGGAAAAAGCCTGCCAGTGGTATTCTTGATCAAGAATTTGCGATTGCTGCCCAAGAAGAATTTGGGAGGCGAGTCATGGCCGATATGGGATTTGATTTGGCAGCTGGACGGTTAGATATCGCAGTCCATCCTTTTTGCAGTGGATTGGCTCGGGATGATGTGCGGCTGACAACGCGCTATCGGGCTGATAAGATGGAAGAATCTCTATTTGGGATTATCCATGAAACGGGTCATGGTTTATACGAACAAGGATTGCCTAGTGCCGCTACTGGCTTGCCGGTATGTAGCTCTATTTCTTTAGGTATCCATGAGTCACAATCACGTTTATGGGAAAATATGGTAGGGCGCAGTCGCTCGTTTTGGACATATTACCTACCGATTCTCAAAGAATATTTTCCCCAACAGCTAGAGGGAATTGATTTAGATGCATTTTATGCGGCAGTTAACCAGGTGGAGTCCTCGTTTATTCGTGTGGATGCAGACGAAGTAACGTACAATTTACATATTTTGTTGCGCTTTGAATTAGAACAGGCGCTAGTGGAAGGTCAAGTGGCCATTGCTGACTTGCCTGAATTATGGAATACTAGCATGCAGGAATATCTTGGTTTGAGGCCAAAAAATGATG
>JACLAC010004156.1_pt1 | contig 13292 bp, 10 predicted proteins | sample 8027881 | NCBI WGS metagenome assembly JACLAC01 (sample SAMN15725517, study PRJNA655200) | protist metagenome | isolation source: fluorescence activated cell sorting (FACS) single amplified genomes of... | place: Spain: Blaines Bay Microbial Observatory, Mediterranean Sea | collected 2016-01-19 | reverse complement strand
CTTGACATTGCTAAAACCTCATATTTTCTTAAAGAACCAGTTACAATCAAAGCCTCAGTACTCGATCAGAATTTCGAACCAACGGACAAAGCCAAACTCCGAGCCATTATTACTGACAAAAACGGAAAGAGAAACGAAATTAAATTAGATCCAGTCCTTGGCAACCTTGGATCTTACACGGCCCGATTCCTTCCACACAAACATAGTGACTACCAAGTAAACCTAATCGGCAACTTAGCTGGAAAAAACCTAAAAAACCAAGACGGTCTCTTTGAGGTTGCGGCTTCAGATACCGAATATAGTGACGCAGAATTGGACGAACAATCATTGAAAAACATAGCCCGATTGAGTGGAGGAAAATATTACACAATAAATCAGATTAATGAAATGGTTGAAAAAATCCCACTGGTTGAGAGTTCCACATCAAAAATTGTTGAAGAAGATTTATGGGACATACCACTCATTTTTGTAATAATTACTCTTCTATTCAGTCTTGAATGGTTGTGGCGAAAACGAGTTGGACTTGCATAAAATAAGGAGATATTATGACGAAAACCAATATTGCACTCATTGGCGCAGGAGGAATGGCAAATAGTGTGCACTATCCATCACTTTTCGAATTCGAAGATGTAAACCTTGTAGCCCTATGTGACCTTGTCGAATCAAAGTTACAGGCAACAGCAAAACAATTCGAAATCGAAAATACGTTCACTGACTACAAAAAAATGATTGAGGCTACCAGCCCATCAGCCGTTTATGTTCTGATGCCTCCCCAACATCTATTTGAACCAGTTATGCATTCACTTGCTCAAGGTCTCGATGTTTTCATCGAAAAGCCACCAGCCCTGACAGTCCACCAAATTAAGGAAATGGCTAGTCTTGCCGAAAAAAACGATTGTAAAACCATGGTTGGTTTTAATCGTCGCTTCATTCCATTAATGCAAAAAGTAAAGTCCATTGTTGACCAAAACGGACCGATTATCCAATGTATGTCAACTTTCCATAAAAATAGTCCTTCTGCACTATATTATAATGGTGCTATTGACGTACTAACTTGCGATGCTATTCATGCTGTAGACACACTTCGCTGGATGGGTGGAGGAGAAGTTAAAGCTGTTGCTAGCGACATCAACGCTTTTAGTTCCGAACGTGAAAACAGTTTCAACGCAATTGTCAAGTTCGATAGTGGTGCTTCCGGTTACCTGTGTACCAATTGGGCAGTTGGTGCTCGAATCCATATTTTTGAAATGCACGCACATGGTATTTCAGCATACATAAATCCAGATTTGGGGGAGAAAGCGGTAATCCATACCAGCAAAGGTATCCAAGAACTCACAACCAATGAAGTTGCCGGTAGTGATGAACAATACAAGACTTACGGGTTCTACAATGAAAATCGGCACTTTGTTGATTGTTTGCAAAAAAATTTGCTGCCTGAGACCAACTTTACTGATGCCATCAAATCTATGGAGCTAGTCAAAAAAATATATCAAAATCGGATTGACCCATAAATCACTAACAGAACAATGAACACATGAAAGCCCCAAAACCAATTTTTGTATTACTAAGTATTCTTTATTTTCTGGCAATATCAAGTCTATCCACCAAGAAGCACAACTTTAAGCGGCCTCAATACAATTGCACACACATTGATCAAAAAACAAAAATTGACGGAAAGTTAAATGATTCAATATAGAAACAAACCAAAGTGGTCCAACTAACAAAAAGCGACACTGGACAATTACCAAACAAGGAAACAGGAGCAAAAATGCTCTGGGATAACCAACATCTCTATGGTGGATTCGTTTGTTGGGATGACAATATCTGGGCAGCCATTTCTCACCGTGACGAACCAATTTATAAGGAAGAAGTGGTTGAAGTCTTTATTGATTCAAATAATGATCAGAAAACCTATATTGAACTTGAAGTAAAGCCAATGAACAGACTTTTTGATGGTTTCATTATTAATAGGAAGGGGCAACAACTTTGGAATTAAAATTTCATAGTATCGAGCGGGGGAAAACCAGTACTCGGCATGGTCACCAACCCAAAACATCAATTATCATCGTCCACAAAGCTCTGGCATCCTTAAGTTTATAGGACCTAAAGAATAAAAATCCGAACCCAAACACCATAACAAACCTTTGGCCTTACAACCCTTATCATAAAAAGGCGAGAAAAAATCACATGGATCCTATTGTTATTGGCATTGTCGGCGCAGGATTCGCCGCTTCGTTTCATGTTGAAAATTATCGGCGTGTGCCGGGATTGAACATCCGAATTAAAGGCGTCACCGCCAAAAGAGCAAAAAGCGCTCAAACTTTTGCCAAACGGCACCAGCTCGAAACAACTTATGATTCCATTGAAGAACTTCTGACAGACCCAGAAATCACGATTGTTGATCTCTGTGTTCCCAACTTCCTACACCATCCACTCGTTATTCAAGCAGCACAGGCTGGCAAACATATAGTATGCGAAAAGCCATTAACAGGTTATTTTGGTGATGGTACAGAAAAACTAGTAGGGCATAAAATATCCCGAAAAGCGATGTTCGAGCACGCACTTAAATCCGCTGATGAAATGATAGATGCCGTCAAACGTAACGGAGTAATATTTTGCTATGCCGAAAATTGGATCTATGCCCCCAGTATACAGAAAGCAAATAATATCTTAGCCCAAAGTGAAAACACAATTTTTCGCATTGTAGCCGAGGAATCTCATAGCGGATCCCACTCGGCTTACGCTAAGGAGTGGCGTTACTCTGGTGGAGGTAGTCTCTTTTATAAAGGCTGTCACCCTGTTGCGGGAGCGCTTTATCTGAAATACAACGAGGGACTAAGAAAAGAAGGCAAACCCATCAAACCTAAGAGTGTTCTGGCACAAGTAGCAAACCTAACCCAAATTGATAGCTTCGTCCACGAAGACAAAAAATGGGTTCAGGATGGCTGGAAAGATTGTGAAGACTGGGGCACAATGGTTATTACTTTTACTGATGATTCAATAGCACAGATCACAGCTGCAGACATAGTCCTAGGAGGCATCAAAAACATCATAACAGTCTACTCCAGTAAATCTGTCATTCAATGCAATATCAATCCTAACACAAGTATGCTATCCTATGTACCAGACGAGCAGGTCTTAGGCAATGTCTACATACGGGAAAAAGTGGAAACCCGAGCAGGCTGGCAGTTGACCAACCCAGATGAAGACTGGATGAATGGTTTCCCTCATGAACTAGAGGACTTTTGCCAAGCAATTACGAATAGACAGGCACCTAAGAGCACCTTAGAGTTAGCAAGAGATATTTTGGCAGTCTGCTATGGGGCCTATATCTCAGCAGAAATGCAGCAACAATTTGTACTATCAAATTGGATGTAACCAAGAAACAAGAAAAACCCTAACCTGTAATACTGAATAATAAATTTTTATGACTCTTTTTGGAATTAATTAGGAAAAAATGGTTGGCGAAAAAAAACTTCTTAACGATAAAGAAATGGAAGATTTCATTAAAAACGGTTATGTTACGCTACAAAGTGACCTACCGGCTTCATTTCACTCCAACATTTATAAAAAAGTGGAGGAAATGTTTGAGAAACACGGCAATCTTGGTAACAACATTCTCCCTCTTGTTCCAGACATTCAAAAAATCTTCGATCAACCAATAGTACACGGTGCCATGACCAGTATACTAGGACCAAATTACGTGATGCATCCACATCGCTATTGCCACCTTAATCATCCAGGCAGTGAGGGACAAGGATTCCATAAGGATAGTTATGAAGGCGATGAACAAGTACGACACCCTCACTGCCGATGGACAATGGCATTTTATTACCCACAAGATACTACTTTAGACATGGGTCCAACCGCAGTCCTGCCCGGCACACAATATTACGACACACACGAAACAGCACATTCGCAACCGGAATTGCCACTCTGTGGAGAAGCAGGAACATTAACTATCGTACACTACGACCTCTGGCACCGTGCAATGCCGAATCATAGCCAAAAACAACGCTATATGGTGAAATTTCTTTTCATACGCCTTGAAGACCCCAAAGAACCATCTTGGAATAATGGCCAAGAAAAATGGAAATCAGCTCACAACGAAAACTCTGATAACAAACATCAGTTTATGTGGTCAAAGTTTTGGAACTGGTACCGGGGAGAACCAAACGGTTCTATCGGAAATATCAAATCAAAAAGCGAAAACACATCCAAATTGATACAAACACTGCAGGATGGAACCCAAGATGAAGCTCTCCGCCTTGAGGCAGCTTACATACTAGGAAATACCAGGCCTTCTGTCGTTCCCACCTTGATAGAGATGCTGTGTGATGATTCTGAAGACGTTTCTCGCTATGCTACTTTCGCTCTAGGTGCATCTGGAAACTCTGCCATCCCAGAATTAGTAAAAGCACTAAACAATACGAATGAATCGGTCCGTGCCAACGCAGCTTTCGCTTTAGGTGATATCGGTCGATCAGCCCAAGAAGCAGCACCAAAACTAACTCAGCTACTAAAAGACAAATCAGAATGGGTTAGACGTCATGCTTCCGAAGCATTAGGTATAATTAATCATCCAAACGAAGAGACAATATCAGCATTATCACTGTTGCTACAGGACAAACATTATTGGGTTCGCGACAATGCAGCACGAGCACTAGCCAAGCTGGGTGCATCTGCTGAACCTGCAATACCAGCGTTAATCCCCGTACTAAACGATGAAAACCGATACGTTCGTTTTCATGCTGCTTTAGCTCTAAAACAAATTGGAACTCCTACAGCAACTAACATTCTTTTTGATCACTTATTAACTTCTCGCTGGTGTCCATTGACGAACAATAATAGCGCTTATTAAATTCAGATATGCATAAGTATTCGGGATTCTATAGTTGAACCTACTCAGGTTAACCATACAATGAGCAATGTAGTTGATTACGGTACAACGGGAGATGGTGTCACTGACGATACAGAAGCAATCTTACACACACTCGAAGCAGGCGATGGCACCCTTCAATTCCCAGCTGGAAACTATCTCATCACGAGGACGATTCCCATTCAACTAGACCAAAAAAGCCGATTCTCCATTGACGGATGTGGAGGAAGCGCCAAAATCTTGATGGCTGGAGAAGGCCCAGCTTTCCATCTGGTTGGAACACACCGACAATCCGCTGATCCTGCTAGTTTCAATACCGACGTATGGGCCAACCAAAGGATGCCGACAATTCAACACCTTGAGATTGAAGGCAAACACCCAGATGCAGACGGATTCTGGATTGAAGGAACCATGCAATCAACCCTAGTTGGAATATTGTTACGTAAATTACGCAACGGAATCCACATTCGTCAGCATGCCAGAAATATACTGATATCACATTGCCACATCTATCATAATCGGGGCGTTGGTGTTTTTCTAGACTCGGTGAACTTACATCAAACTATCATTGCTAATTCACATATTAGCTATTGTTCACAAGGAGGTATCAAGGTTATAAATTCTGAGATTCGGAATTTGCACATTACCGGTAATGACATCGAATACAACTACGATGCAAAAGCCGATATCTCAGCCGACATCTGGATCGACTCTAGTCAAGATAACTCATCAGTCCGGGAAGGCAGTATTGTCAGCAACACTGTTCAGGCTAATTATAGTCCTAATGGCGCCAATATACTGATGATTGGTCATCATCCCGAAAAAAGCCAGAAAGCCGGGATGTTTACTATTTCAGGGAATCTAATTGGTAATCAAGAAACGAATATCAACTTGATTGCATGTCGTGGAGTCGTTGTCAGCGGAAATGTAATTTACAGTGGACACCACCACAATCTGCAAGTAAATGGGTCACGAAACATTGTTATCGGACAGAACACTTTTGACCACAACCCGGATTACGAACCTAATCAACTCTGCACAGGTATTCGCTTGATCGATAGCCATAATTGCACATTCAATGGATCAGTTATCCAAGACTGTCAGAGTGGTCAACATACCGTCCCTGGATCCAAACCAATTACTAAAAATGGATTATTGGAAATCATAAATTGTCAACGAATAACTGTAAATGGTTGCCAGATACTAGATGGCTATCCAAACGGCATCTACATTGAAAGATCTAAGGACATTATTGTCAGCAGTTGCAATATCCTCGACACCAGGCCAGAAACCAAAACAGAATTTTCTGTACAATGGACTGGACCTGGTAGCGGGAATCTTCTAACTAATAATCGCTTGCAAACACAAGTGGAGATTGATTTAAATTCTGGCGTACTACAAACCAATAACGCATTTGGTTAAGTGAAGCTTTTTAATCTTCTCACAAAACACTCCTTAAGGAGAACGACAAAAAATGAAAAATATTATTGTCATAATTACTGACACTTTTCGATACGATAATTTAAGGGACCTAGCTGAACGACCAATTCGTACGCCTGAATTAGATAAATTCGCAGCCGAGCGAGCAACTTCCATTGAAAAATTCTATATGGGCAGTTTCCCTACTATCCCCCACCGAACCGATTTTGCCACGGGTGTTCTCGGTTGGCCAAATTATGGATGGCAACCAATAGATGTCAGTGGACCAAACCACATCGCCAAGCTAATCGGTCAAGCAGGCTACGCAACTCAACTCATCGTTGATTGCCCACACCTTTTCAACTCACGATTTCAACATGATTTTGATGCAGCATTTCAACACCGTGGACAAGAAGGGGACAAACCACTACTTCATTTGGATGATCCTATTAAAACAGTTATACCAACCGCAAAAACCCGTACTCACCCAATGTTCAGAGGTCACCCATTGGTCGATACTCACCGGTGGACCAACCGGTACTATCGCTGTGAGGCAGATACATTTTCGGCTAAGACATCTGCTACAACCATTCAATGGTTAGAAGAAAACAGCCAATCAGATCCCTTCTTTTTATGGGTTGACTTCTTTGACCCACATGAGCCGTGGGACCCACCAGAATATATGGTCCGCCGATACGATCGTCACTATGACGGTCCACCGATGATGCATCCTAACTATGGACCATCCTCCGCCTATACAGCAGAGGAATTACAAAACCTGTGGGCACACTACGCAGCAGAATCAGAACTGGTGGATCGTGCCATCGGACGAATTCTACAAAAGATAAGTGATCTGGAAATCTGGGACAATACTATTGTAATAGTTATGTCAGATCACGGTATGTCAATTGGCGAACATGAACGAACAGGAAAATCCAACATTACGAACGAAGACATCAGATACTGGCCCATCTATCCAGAAATTGGTCACGCTATATTAATGATTGCCGGAGGGGAAATCCCATCTGGCAATCGATTGGAAGCAATTGCACAACCAATTGACCTACTTCCAACACTATGCGATCTTGCCAACCTAGAGATTAATCCGCCTAAACCATTTGATGGAATTTCCTTCGCGGAGAATCTTTTGCAAGGAAAAGGTAAACATCGAGACCATGCAGTAAGCGGATGTAACTTAAAATCACCAGATTCCACACCACCTAGACGTTCCACAACTCCATTCTTAGTCACTGACCAGTGGGGCTACGCTCCAGTTGGAGTTTATGGAAAACCTGAGCTATACGAACTTAGTGTTGATCCGTTAGCCACAAATGATATCGCCGATGAAAATGAACTGATTGTGAATGAGCTGCATAGCCTATTTATTTCTCATCTGATGCAACATCAAGCCAGTGAGGAGTTCTTATCCTTCTGGCAAAAGTCACCTGATAACCAAGTAGCTGGTGGCAGTTGGGCCATCGACTATTCTGAAGATCACAGCTAATTACCAAACCAATCCTATGATCAACACCTAAGTAGCAAATTTATACCTAAATCGGCTACTATAACCCAACCAGAAATCACCTGTTTACCTATTCTTTACAAGGATCATCGTGCCAATTGATTAAATCCCAAACCAATTACTTACCATAATAGCAAAAAGGAAACAATCGACTTTACTGAGCATTCACCAAATAATTCTATGGTTTAAACTCTAATTACCTGATAACAACTAAATTGATCAAAGAAAAATACGTTGATGAACCATAAAGAAGTTGGACACTATTGGGACGCAAATGCCAGCGCATGGACAAGATTAGCCCGCTCCGGTTTCGATATCTATAGAGATTACCTCAACACACCGGCTTTTTTCGATACGCTACCAAAGGTTAAATCACTCCAAGGTTTGGATATCGGCTGTGGCGAAGGTCATAATACACGACTGCTAGCAAAACGTGGAGCACAAGTGAAAGCCGTCGACATTTCAGAGATATTCATTGAGTACGCCAAACAACTTGAACACCAAGAAAAACTGGGAATTGACTATCAAGTTGCTAGCGCAGTCAAGTTACCATTCACCGATTGCTCGTTTGACTTTGCGACCGCCTTTATGAGTTTGATGGATATACCTGAAATAGATTGCGTCCTAAACGAAATTTACCGCCTACTCAGACCCAATGGATTCCTGCAGTTTTCCATTACACATCCCTGTTTTAACACACCACATCGGCAAAACCTCCGTGACCTAGAGGGACAAACCTATGCGGTTGAAGTTGGTGATTACTTTAAAAATCCAAAGGGCAAGATTAAAGAATGGATTTTTGGAACTGCACCGCCCGAAATGAAAGCGGAACTACCAAAGTTTAAGATTCCTCAATTCACGTTAACAATCAGCCAATGGTTAAACCTATTGATTAAAACAGGGTTCACTTTAGAATACGTCAACGAACCACGGCCAGATGATAAAACAGTTCGTGCATGTCCTGAAATCCAAGACGCTCAGGTCGTTGCCTATTTTTTGCATATGCGTGTCAGAAAACCAGATTAACAGATACCGCAAGTCGGCACCTAATATTCAGCGAGTCAAAGGCCAAAATCAGAATGCTACCATGAATAAAAATCCACCCAGGAGGGAAGAAATCACGAATGTGACACCTTATCAATCACTGGCCCTTTCGGGGCATCACCACTGTAAAGTGCCGAGCCCCGCTTATAGGAAACTTCAACAACACCATCTTTTACTTCCAGGCGAGGCACGTTATGTTGTCTAGCATCCCGATCAGTTCCACGCATAACGGCTAATTGTGCGTCTGTCATTCCTTCTATTAAATGGTGACTCCACCGATTCCAAGGATGCACCATCTCGCCTCCACTACGATGAAAACTACGTGAAGAATACTTAATCAAAACCCCTCTTCTAGGAATCGGGTTTTTCCAAGCGGTAGTTCCGTGAGTAAGTGCCCCATCAGCAAAGAACAGGACATCACCTGCTTTCATAACCAATTGCTTTACCAATCCCATGTGGTCATCATAGGATCGTACACCTGGAGGAGAAGGATATTTCGCTTTATGTGAGCCGGGCACACAGGCAAATCCTCCTAGATCCGGAAGGACATCTCTCAACTGCCAAGTGACGGTCACTGCCTCCGCGTAGCTTCTACCACTCTGTAATTGGTATCCCATCGGTGGGTACATGGGCTCTCCCCCATCATGAAGAGAATGACCAGAGGTTCCTTGCACTGCACAGAACACCGTAGGGCCGCTCATTCGAGCGCCACTACCTCCCATCCAATTCAAACGATGTTGAACAGGCGGGTAAGACACCATCTTTCGAAACGGGTCGCAATATGGCTGAGGCAATTCCAACACACCGCCTAGCGTAGGGCGTCCTGTTCCCGCCAAGCTTCTTGACCCTCCTGCTAATTCTTCACCTACCACAATTCGGTCTTGAAACTGGTCTATAGCATTATTCGCCTCTTCCAACCATACCTCGTCCATTACCCCACGCAACACCAAATATCCAGTCAACTCCCAAAAATAGAATTCCTTATGGTCAATCCCAGAATCCACATCCAGCTTATAAATTGAGGGATGAAACACTTCACGTGACTCGTCGAGTTGTACCGTCTCACCATCCGTTACAACCACCGGTGGAGGTACTGAATATTGATAATCTGGCTGGTAGAGCGAGGCACTTTGTTCAGCAGAAATGTCTTGATGCCATTCAGGAGAAGGGTTTCCTTTGGTCTTGGGTCCCGTTCCAGCAGACTGCAAAGCAGCCCTACCAGCATAGGGATAACTCAACAGTCTCTGAGGACCTGTCCCATTCCACGGGCGTATTCCATGTAGAGTTGTACCTGCTACCAACAACAGGTCACCAGCCTCTAACAACGGTTGAAACACCAAACCCATATTATCTCTACCTGTAACAATATCCTCAGGTGTTTCCACATTGGATTTGTGAGTACCTGGCACCATCACGAACCCACCATCGCCGTCCTTTACATCAGCAAGTGCCCAGATCACTTGAACTGCTTGACAATGCCTACGCCCATTTTGAAAATAGTAGGCTCTAGCGGGATCTCTTGGCTCACCCCCTCCAACAAGTGGAGTTGTCACATCACAAGTAGAATCGCACAATAATTTTGGTTCCTGATCCAACCGAAAACCATATCCAATAATCTGATTAAGATACCATACCAATCTGGGATGCACTAGAAGATCCCGAAACGGAGTCTGCAAGGGAACCGGCCAACCCAACATTCCTTCGGTCTTTCCATTTTCATCTAGTGCCTGACATAGTGCAGTAATCTCATCTCCAGTCAAAACCCCCCGAACATGCAAATACCCCGCAACATCAAGACAATAGTTTTCTTCATTGGTCATCGCACTCCAATCCATCAATAACCCCCTATTCAGAAATTCAAGATCAGCTAAAAAGTACTAACCTTGAGAGAAATTAATTCTACACTTCAGCCAATCAAACTCAACATCACGATTTTTCCATCCTAACACAACCCTACAAGGATCCAAAAAGTAAAGTGTATCCCCTTACTTTTGATCCAATTCTTTTTGCTGTTGGCGGGAAAAATTCATCAGTTCGGGAAAGAATAACTCAAATTCAAACTTGTATTTACAATAATCCTGTTTCAAATCGCTGACGGCATATTCCATCCCAGAATCGTATCTGGCTCTTCGCGAAAGGCCACCAAGGGCGCCTGTAATTCCCTCTAAATGGGCATAGTTTGTTAACCAATCAAATTCTATCATATGAGGAAGCATCAATTGTATCCTAGATGGCAAACAGTCAATCCGACTCTGAAATACCTCATAGGCATTACCCACAAATTGAGACAAAGAGACCTCTGAATAATTCTCCCAATACTTCGACAAAAAGTGATCGTAATACATATCTACAATTACACCTGCATACTTTCTGTATTTAGGTCTCAGCCGCCGCTTACTCTCTCCAACCACGACATGACTATCAGTAAAAGCATCAATACGACGATGAAGAAGTACTCCTTTGATAATACCATCGGAATAACCTAAGTAATTTTTACCCTTAACGGCATCGGCAATAAAATTGCCAATCATAACTTCTTCATCATCTCCTGAAAGAAATATATGTGCTAAGAAATTCATCTGATATTTACCATACTAACGACACTTAAACCTAGAGAATCAACAATATCTATTCCCCAACTACTGACTAAAGTAACGGTTTAACATAATCAACAACTGATTTCCCTAGTAGCTCGCAACCATCATCGGTAAAATGCACCCCATCCGGCGACAGATAATTATCCCGACCAACATCAACAATCACTTGGAAAAGGTCATTAATGAAAACACCTAACTCCTGAGCCACTTCAACCGAAACATTATTATAAGCAAGCACATCAGACTCCAATCGATCAAAACCTTTCCGCTGATGATGCCATATTTCATTTACGGGAGTCGTTGTAGCCCAAACAACAGTACTTTGCGTTTCTTGCAAGATGCGTCCAAGAAAGTCTCGCAAATTCGCTCGATATTGAGGTAATGGAATAACCGTCTCATCAACTCCAAAATCTCTTTTTAAATCATGTAGGCCACAGTTGATATGAACTACATCCGCCGCCCGAGAAATTATCCACGCATCAAGATGTTTTTGGACGTTAGCACTATTACCACCGTTTTGCTCTGAAGCCCACACATCTGACAACCCAGATAATTCTCTCCTGACATACGCTTGATATCCCATTCGAATTGAATCACCAACCAAGACTAATTTTTTCACCTAGTCACCTCTCCAGTTAAAACCTGACAACATAAACAACCAAGGATACAAAGCGCCACACAGCATAAGGTGCATACAAACAGAACAAACCACAACATAGTTATGAACCTTCTGTATGGCCTGTGGTTCCATTTGCTTTAGGTATCCACTCATTTGACCACCGATCCTCGATATCTTGCCGCCAAGATTCAGCCGTACTGATAAGATCTGTCGTCAATTCTGGATATTCATTCTTGAGATTTCGTCTCTCGCCCATATCCAACGTCAGATCCGTTAAATGAATATCACCCTCCACTGGTGCTCCCTCAACTAGTTGTCCGTTCATTACCAATTTCCAATTGCCCCTTCGGACAGCAGTCTGCTTGTTCATCTCCCAGAAAATCTCGTTGTGCGGAGAATCTGAGCCTTCAGTAATCATACCTGTAACATCTCTACCATCCAACTCAAACTTTGACGGATCCCCTCCAGCCGCTGTTACAAAAGTAGGGAAAACATCCATCGCAATGCCATACTGACTAACCACCTGCCCAGCCGGAATTTTGTCCGGCCAACTCATAATACCTGGTGAACGAATACCCCCCTCATAAAGGCTTCCTTTGTGACCTTTGAGTTTTCCAGTTGAACCACCATAATACGGGTCAAGGTTGCCATCCATCCAGTTCCGTGTTTCGCGCGATGGGCCATTATCACTCTGAAAATAAGTAAAAGTATTGTCCAAAAGGCCTTGCCGCTCTAATTCACTAAGAATTTCACCTACGCTGTCATCTACCGCAGAAATCATAGCCGCCATGATCTGCCGATCCCAAGACAAATCAGGAAACCGGTTTACATATTTGTCCGGAGCATGCATTGGATAATGAGGTGCATTATAAGGGACATAAAGAAAAAAAGGCTTGCCTAATTGCACAGATTGTCGAATATATTTCACTGCATATTCGGTGATCAATTCCGTAAAATACTCCCCATCACGATGTAATTCAGCCCCGTTTTCCCACAAATCATGGAATTGAGCACGGCCATCTTGATTCATCTGCCAATAGAAAATATGTGAATAGTAATCAATACAACCTGCCATGAACCCAAACCAATCATCAAAGCCATGATCGTGCGGTCGAGAGCCCTCTGCCAATCCTAAATGCCATTTACCAGACATAGCAGTATAATAACCAAGCTCTTTAAGCGAATCGGCCATAGTTGGCACTTCAGTTGGCA
>JACLAC010003840.1_pt1 | contig 13298 bp, 1 predicted proteins | sample 8027881 | NCBI WGS metagenome assembly JACLAC01 (sample SAMN15725517, study PRJNA655200) | protist metagenome | isolation source: fluorescence activated cell sorting (FACS) single amplified genomes of... | place: Spain: Blaines Bay Microbial Observatory, Mediterranean Sea | collected 2016-01-19 | reverse complement strand
CCCACCAAATTGCGGGATATACTTTGGATTACCGGCAGCTAGATTCAAATTCGTAAATATATTTCGTTCTCTGTTCTTATAAATCGCTGCAAATCCACCGTACGAAGAAGTACCGAAGTTACTAGCAGCGACGTTTTTCATGTTTACACTCAGTCCTTTAAAATTGAGAAATCCACCCAACTTTCCCGCGCTCACACCATCCACAACAATAGTTTGAATGCTACCATCAATAACTAAGGCCATGCGCAGATTTGGATCAAGGATGGCAATAGCCCCTCCCCATGTTCCACATTCAACGTTTTTGAAGCTTGTGCCCTGTTTGATTTGTATCATGCTATTAACATTATCGATTACTGGATCATCTGAATGTCTTTGGTAAGCAATTGCCCCCCCTATAGTACCTGCAGTCAAGTCAGTGAATGTGCATGTTTCGAATGTTGCAGCAATAGGCAAATATGCATTGTCTATAGAAATACTAGCAAAATACGCACCACAACCATTTTCGCATTGGATATTGGAGAAAGTTGAGCCCGTGACAGTCACGCTACTGGATGCGGCATATATGGCTCCACCGTCTCCATTTGCATTATATATATTTTTGAATGTACATGAGGTAATATCTAATTCACTGTTCGACACATAGATACCGCGTTTGATAGAAGATGGGGCAGTAGGGCTACCCAAATTTTGAAATGTCGATGTGCCAATATTAGCTTTCCCGCCTAAATTTGTCAGATAAATGGCATTTTTTTCAAAATTGTTAGAGCTTCCTTGTTGATTCTGAAAGGTACAGTCAGAAATCGTCAAGGTGTTGATGAGATTCGCTTCGACCGAACGCTTCGTCCAAGATTCGAAAATTATATTAGTCATAGTAACATCAAGACCTGTATGGACAACACCATTCCCGGACCCAGGTCCAATAATTACGGCAACATTAGAAGAGAATGAGCTGCTCGGCTTAAATGTTGCAGGTGAGCTGCTTTGTCCAGTGAGTATGAAGTGTTGGTTCACACCAATACTAGGGTTGAAAAGAATCCAACTATCAAATTCGATTGTTGCACCAGCAGAAAACTGAAATTCGCATATGCTTTCCTTGTTACTAATGCATGCATTCCTATTGGATAATAGGGCTGAAAAGCTACTAATTCCAGAGTAAGTGAACGCTGTTACATAAGTAAGACACACAGAAAGTAGTATCAAAGCTTTCATCTCTCAACACAATACAATTGTAGGTTGTAGAGAAATAGAAATTCGCTTCAGTTTTTTCAGCAAAAAATATGCGATACAGTCCGGTGACGAGGATTAAACAATACCATTTTTCGTGCCAAAAAAAAAGAAGAAATGCTCCACGTATCACCGTGCGTGTGTTATTACCCAAATGGACTTAGCCTCTACTGCTTTGTAAACGAACTCGTTATAATTTGTATTTCACATTGTGATGTATTAAAGTGTTATTATTCATATTATTTGGTCAAAACTGTGTTTATCAACTTAACTGTTGCAGTAGAGCGTCATAAGTGCTTAAAATTGACATGGGAAATGTTGCTACTCCTATTAAGTGTTAGATGAAACTTTCTTAGATATACGATAGAAAAATATCATCAACTAGAAGTAATTAAGAGGCTTTTGCTATTTTTGGGTATAAAGGTATCATTAATACTACGAATCACTGCCTCAGATTTGCTGGTTTTGGGTGGTTTGATGCATGACTGCTTTCACACCTTTAATAGCAGTTTAGAGCTTATATTATCGCATTTATACATATTCTGTGACAGTTGCGTGGTACGAGTATCATTCGAAATGGATTCTTATATGTGAAAAGGCTCAAAATTCCAAATCGAAGAATGTGGCACTCCGGAGGGTTTTTTCACAAATGGCCCTCGTTGGGGATGTTCCGAGCATTATTTTGCATTAAAATTTCGTATGCGGCTGAATATACATAAAATACACTAGATAATATTCTTAATTAATGATAATAAAATTTTAGTCTTGTGAAAATCTCATACAATATCGATAGATCGATTTGTAATTTGTAATTGCGGTAAGGCGACGGCGCATCGTCTTGCAAATCTCAAATCTCAACCGAAGTATACAAGTATTCTCGATTTCTGCGAATTCCTTGATTCCTTTCCTTTCTTTTCCTTACTCCTTTCTTAATGTCAAATTACTTACGCAAATCACATCCCATCTATTCACTTACGAGCTATGTCATAGTTTTCTTCGAACCATTGGCACGATTTACGGAGCCCTTCCTTTATAGGGGTGAATTTAAAGTCCGGATAAAGAGACATTAGCTTCTTATTAGAAGCGGTCTTTTTAAATTGTCCATCAGACTTGGTTGTATCAAAGACAATATTACCTTGGAAATCCATACCTTCCGCAACGCCTTTGGCAACGTCAGCTATCGAAACTTCGTCCTCTTCACCCACGGATAAAATGATAGGTTCTGGACTATGATATTCTCTCATTGTCCATAGAGTCAAGCGCGCAAGATCATGCGAAAAGATGAATTGGCGTAGCGGACTTCCTGTTCCCCAGATACTCAAATCTGTGCCATTCTTCTTCGCGAGGTAAGTCTTATGAATGAGACCGGGAATCACGTGTCCTCCTTCGATGCTATAGTTATCATGGGGACCGTATATGTTGGTAGGAATGATGCTAGTAAAGTTACATCCATATTCTTCTGCATAGCATTTGTTCATCACATCGATCATGCGTTTAGCATAGGCATAACCGCAATTGCTTGAATGGGGGGGTCCGTTGTGCACCATCTCTTCGTCGATGGGGTAAGTAGTCTTGTCTGGAAAGATGCAGGTACTCAAACAAGAGACGAGTTTGGTGACTTTGAAGTCTTTGCAACATTCCATGACATTGTCATTAATCAATATATTTTCTCTATAGAATTCCACTTTGTATTTCAGATTCTTGAAGAGACCACCAACCATTGCTGCCAAGTGAATTACATGGGTGGGATTGTACTTCTCAAACAGAGCGACACATTCCTCTCTCTTACGCAAGTCACCATGCTTACTTCCAGCAAAAACCCATTGTTCATGTTCCGTAGCTGCACTCCTATCCTCGTTGACCACATGCTCAATAGCCTTACCAACTAGTCCTGTTCCGCCGGTCACAAGAACTACCATTCGCTTTGAATCGTCTGCCATTGCTGCCATTTTTCATCCACGTGGGGTGCAGAAGTGAATTGAGTATGATAGCAACTTTGCGACTTTGGTAGGTCGGTAGGTCGTTTTGTTTTGGTGAGTTTTAATGGCCCTTTCGGGAGTGATAAATAAAATACCCCTTTTTTTGGCGTCAAAAATGCATAAATCTGGAGAACCTATATAGCCATGGGCTAGATCACACTCCGTCAATTTTGAGCGAACCCGCTAAGCCAGGAAATCGGAGCAAAGAATCTTGGTATTGCGATTCCGCACAGCGACATTTCTATGGGGGTTAGGTTTCTCAACTGCGTTCCTTGCATTTGGATTTGTTTTATGGATTTCCTTTGTGTTTTGTGTCTGGTGAATTCTTGAAATCTACTTTAATATTTTGGAACTACATAATTTTGAAACTACATCAATATACATTTCCTATGTTCAATAACGAATTCCGTGTGTTTCATTTTCTTTCAAGAAAATTTTCGAATTCAATTCAAGTCTGTCTCTGATTCTGAATGAATCTACGAGAATGGTTTCTTTGACTCATTAATCGCTATTTTGCTTGTCCTGCGCATCGAACCTCGCCTCTTGAGAGAATGCCCAGGTTTCAAATTCAAGAATGAATCATCAACACTTGCTGTATCTGAGCTGTTGGCTGTACCAGAATCACTACTAGAGTACTCAATAGGACTACCATCATTACCGTCATCTTTTCTAGCGTTATCAGATGCATCTTGTTCACGTAATCTTTGGACCATGGCATTCATATTATTCCTTAAGTTGGATGATTTTGTATCCCTCCTACCATCTTTTTTGGAATTAGCATCCAAAAAGCTATCATCAATGGAATCACTATCACTTAGTTCAGCCATTTTACTCAAATCAATTCCAATGTTTCTCACAGCAGATAAGTTAGAGTTGGTGCTTGGGCTGAATCTTTTCATCAAATCTTCGGGCGATGGAGTGCTTAACGGAGCAGCTCCAAAGGAAGGTTTGTGTGTTATCTGATGTTTCGAGTGACCCATCTTGTCCTTTAAATTCTTCATCTTTCTCAATGGATCAACTTTACTCAGCTTTTTGTCGGCGGAATCATTATCGCTATCATTGCTCGCATCACTATTTTCTTCTTGTATGCTAAAATGTGAAATGCTCATACCAGACTTTTTGCTGAATGGAGTAGCGGATAGATGCATGTTGTGTGCTGCGGGACTATCAGAATCAGAATGGTCACTGAAATCACTGTCGCTATTCCTTGATTTTACTACATTGAGAAGTTTCAAATCTTCTAATGGTTTCCCAAATCTCGCTTGTACGCGTTGTTTAGAAGGAGATTTGATGGCTGCTAGACTATGCTTTTTGGCAATCCTTATTCGCGCAGCATTGGCTGCTGAACGTTGCTGAGCAGCCACAAGTTCTATTTTTTCTTGGTCGCGTTTATCCTTACGCTCTTGAATTGCTCTTGATCTTTGGTTTTCTGCTTGCAATATCTCTGCTAGTAAAGGTGGTCTTGAAGTACTTCCCCCTTCTTTTCCTTCTTTCCATCCATCGTGTTTACCAGATGTAGAGTCTACGGAGTTATCCGTGTCTGATTCACCGCTATTAGCAATGTTAATACGCTTGGAACTTCCTCTTCTACGAATCTTGCGTGCGCTTCTATTAAAGCTATTCCGTGCACTACCAGGACTAACAGAATCCATCTCGGAGAGGTCCGAAATGCTCCCAACGCTTCCTCGTGACATTCTTCGTTCAGCGTCCAAAACGGCAGCATTACGTGGACTTCCAGGATGGAATAACATAGCATTGAAATCAGACCCATCATCAGGTATTTCATCGAGATCTTTACCTGTAGCAAGTTGTGCTATCTTTAATTTCGGAATCTTGACATCTTTACGAACACCAGATACGTGCTTTGTTTTATCGAAAACGTCCTTTTCTTCTCTAACTTTCAAACGCTTCTCTTTTCCTACCACTAAGCGTTTCTGTGCTAGGAATTTATTATCATGCTTCTCATCAAAATCCACATTTGTTGAAATGAGGAGCTTGAAGTGTTCTTTAAAACCAGCAAACCCTAGATGGATAATGAGTATCGTCACCAAAAAAGGTATGATTACAAGTGCTGGGTTATACATATAGATTTCCAAGTGAATTAGGATAAGGTAGCCAAGGAAAACTGAGACCGCTTCTTCGATAATTGTATCTTGAACTTCATTCGGCGTGGTTAAGAATGTCGTGAAAGCCTGGGCTATCGTGGCGAGAACCACCATCTTGATACGTTTCATCATTGGCTCATGTGCGTTTGGTAAGAGAGAACCAAAAAAGGAAGCTTGCAATCCACGTTCGCTGGAATAAAATGGCAGTATAGGTAACTGGCTTCTATATAAAAGAATAGCCTGAGCTTCAGGCAAATGCTTAAATTGTTGCGCGAGTCGATGTGAGACAAACAAATACTTGGTTGCATTGAAGTCTTCGCCATTTTCTTCTAAATTTGACAATTCAGCTGACTCGCTATTTTTCAGAGTAGGCACCGGGCGCACTTTGCTTTGACGTTGGTTAAGAGCAAGAATGGTTTTCTGGTGACTTTTCAAGGCTCTTCCATTTTTTGGGATGACTTTCCGCGAATTTCTGCTGTTTTTGAGTTCGAGTTGATCAGCTTCGTCATAGCTTTTGCATTCATCCCCAAGGTTGCTAGTATCATCACCCTCATGCTCTGCTACTTGTAACAAATATTCGTTATCTTTTTGATCAGCATCATCCTTGACACCATTATTCTGATTCTTTTGCTCAAACTTCTTCAGAAATTCTGAATTCTTCTTCTCGTATGCAAGCCTGTAAATCTTTTTCAAATTTTTCATTAGTTCCACTTTATTATTAAGAACGTCAAAATACGCCGTCAAAGGGAATATCACATGAAATACCAAGGTATGTAAAGACGCAATCACCAAAACATCCATAAGTATCCACAGAATCATGGACAATAGCCAAGCCTTTTGTTTATCATCTGCCTGGTTCAATCCAAACAAAGTCAAATATATGAGGATGACAACGAAATGCAGAATATAAGCAATAGTTGCAAGCATTTTCGTCCTTTTTGTCACGTACTCTTTCTCAGCAGGGAGGAAGCCATCTCTATCAACTTTGTTTGATAAAAGTTGAGCGCTTAAAGGATGCAACAAGTCATGCTGGAATAGGTATAGTAACCTTGCCCCTTGCATATGTTTGTTCTTGTAATACGTAGAGAGAGGGTTATTGAAAAGTCGCTTTTCCATTTCAACAGACTTATTGACGTCAACGATGAAAGTCGTAATCTTTTCTAGTGACGACGGTTCGCCTTCTTGCTTGATCGATGTATCAGCACTACCACCATCATCGTGACCATCACCGAACAAGATCGAAGTAATAGTGCGTTTGAGTGAAGCCATTAGCGATCCACGTCCCATTTGACTACTTATAGTACCATCAGATCGAAGACCCCAAAATAAATCGAAGTGTTCCAGCTCGGTGAATGCTTTCGTAAAAAGATTACGTCTGTGGTGCGTCAGTTCAGCGTTCAAATCCAACACTTCTTGCGCAGCCTTCATGCGAGCCAAATGAAGTTCATGCTTGCTGTCCTCTTGTTGCTGCGCTTGGCGCATATCAGCTGCATTATCCTGAGTACCACCATTTCCATTTTCGATATCATCTTCAAGAATGCCTTCCGCTTTTTTCACTAAGCTCTGAGGCACAACCTTCGTGCTTCCTCTGAAGCCTTGAGGGGTGGTGGCTCTGGAAGGCGTTCTCGTTTCTATACCGCCGTAGTCCTTGATAGGAGTATTAGCCGCAGCAGACGGATTTCCTGCACTAATTAATGCGAGTTCTCGCGGCGTATCCATAGGTTTCGCGCTGAACTCACCATTAGCTGTAGTTTCCGTATGATTTGCATCCAAATCATCATCATCATTTACGTTTGAGGAATCACTTGATGAACTATCATCATCATCATTATTATTATTATCATCATCAGGATTCGCTGACTCAGCAGCGACTGACGACGGTCGCAGAGGAGTGAACATTAGAGTTCCCACTTTATCCATTAGTATGCAAAACGGCACAGAAATAAAGATACTAATGAATGAGGCATACAACATCAGATATAAATTCTCGGACATATTTCTGTACTCGCATCTTCCAACTTTAATACCACGCCTCCACGCACAAACATTGACGTTAACTCTGAATTCAGATTTCACGGCTTCACAATCTTCCTTATTGGATAATACTTCGCAAGTGCCGTCATCTTGATTTGCAATATTATATACCAGAGCGTGCACGAACTGCATAATTAAGACATACGATAGCATTGCGACCAATCTCTTCAACCGTGGATCATCTTCATCATACTTATAGAAGATATTGAGCCAGCGGTGGTTAGATTTCATTTCATAAACAATTCTTTCGGTAAATGGAACTGAACTGTGCAGTATATTCGGAAGAGAACGTTCGATCAAGACTGCTTCATGCGACTCTGTCATTGCATCACGATGTTTGCGCTTCTTAAATCGATGTATTGTTTCCTTGCTAAACTTATGGTAGTCCAAATTTGAAAGATGCTCATTTGCGAGTTCATTGCCCGCTCGATTAAAGTTACGAACAGCGTGTGAAATAGAATTCACCTTGTCATCATGATAACCATTATCATCACGATAATCATAATCAGAATCATCATCATAATCATGATCATCACGGGTATCATTTGCACCGAAATTATTCTTCCGCCCTAACGGGCCAGATTCCGCATCGTTGACCCATGGGGACGGGGTGGAAGCATTTGGAGCACCCCCTGCAAAGAAATTACCTCGCCTCGTTCTTGTGGTCGACTGCTGTCTTCGAGCTTCCATCATATTTTCAAGCATCTCTTTCTGTTTCTTTTTAGCTTCTTTGCGTTCAGCAGCATTTATGATCTTGTCGTGCTTATCGAAGCGCCAGGTGACGATGGTGCCAAGGATGAAGGTAATTACTAAAGTAAACATCGATGCAAGCACTTGCCAACCACGGATGAGGTCTTTGACAGTCAATTTCCCAACTGAGGTCCAAGTATTCACGAAATTGGTTCCAATAGTACCAGTGACACCGACGTAAGTCGCGGTGATCTCTTGAGCATCCTGCAATCGACGTTGCTTGGTGGTTTCTACCCGGAGTGACTTGAAATCCGCCTTGTTCCAATGCAGAGAGTTGAGATGCTTTCTGGTTGTATTATCCGATAAGCGTCGCGACACATGTGCCAGCTTCTTTAGATCAGAATCCAAATCAAAATCCTCGAAAGCGCTGTTGCCTGTACCCATCAACGTTTCCATATTTAGAACCAGTGGACACCTGCACGTCACGGACGTCTTCGTCGATTCCATTAATTGGCAACCAGCCGACGCTGAGCTTGTGTTATACAACATTTGACATAAGTTTGTGGGTTTGCTGTAAGGACAGGTAGAGACGAAGCCACCAAATTCCCCAAAACATGTCACCTCTTGTTCTGATCCATCAGGACACGTAAATTGTTTCGTATCCCACTCATCCCGTTGACAGTATGTATATTCCAAAGGTGGGTTATCTTCCTCTAATTCAGCTTCTCCATTAAGTTGCAATACCAAGTCAAGATGACATGTCGTTTCCGTATCAGTATTTCCGGGAGCACATGGTAGGACGTTGAAATTAAGTTTGAGTGGGTTTGACGATAAGGTGTCATTTATTCCACCAAGTAACCCTTCCCTGAAAGATATCACACTCATTTTCACTGGTACACCCGTCGCTGCTGACGCCCCATCTTGTATATCTGCAAATGTAATGGAAGGACTAGGTGCATTCATGTATTTTTCCAGAGAGGATTGGGGGATCTGCTTTTTGTAGCCTGGGCCTACATTTTCCGGGAGCACACTCATCATCATACGATATTGCTCCCCTAGCATTTCCACGTCATTCTCGCCGCTTTCCATTTCATTCGATACCAGATTAGCAAACTTCTGCAAATTGGAATCGAAAGCCTTATAATCCTCTATAACCGCTTTCTCTTCGTCTAACAGCACCTGCATTTCATTTTCAGAAAGATGTCGTCTGGACCGGCCACGCATAAGTTTTCGTCGATTAGTAAGTTTATTACGCATCGTTGCTGTTGCGGCTGAATCTATCGAATTCATAATTGCAGAAAGATTATCAGGACTCAAGTTTAGTGCATCTGCTCCAGATAACAAATTACTTGTTACGTCCTGTATTAACTTCGCTGTTTCCCACGATATCTCATCGACATTTTTTGTCACTTCGTGCAACATTTGCGCAAAATTTATGATGGTTGATTCCGACAAAGCTGAGTCTGAAAGCAATTTTTCGATATTTTCGACAATCCGAAGTCTGACTTCTCTGGCTTCCTCAATTTCTTCTTGTAATCGACTACAATCGATGCCAGCATATCCATCAGAACAGTCACACTCGGCAACACAAGTAACATCATTTTCATAGCAGTCGACGAGGGGGTCACCACTTTGTCTTTGATAGAATTTACATTCTCCTTGCTGCGTACAGTCATTTGGACATTTCTTGTTTTGTGTTGTAATTTCTCCCACGTTTAGTTTCTCGATTTTTTTGCATAATTGACCCTTTCCTTCTTCGATATACACAAATTCATCGGTGTTCTCATAGCACGGTCCACAAATATTGTCCAAGACATTCCAGCTCGAGCAAGGATATCGATTCAAAAGTGCACAATCTTCATCTGTTACATCGTCACATTTGACCCTGTTCATCGTAGTGGACACGTAAGCAAGCAGTGCTTGTTTTTCAAGATCTGATTTATTTTCGATACTATTCAATTCAGTAGCAAAAAATTTAGCCCTTTCAGACCTACCAAGTACGTCGGATGAAGCTTCAACTTCAACTGAATCATACAGGTTATTACTCGCACCGAGCTCATCCACTGCCCAAACTATGCACTTAACGATATTGTTGGAGGCATCGCCAGGGGGCAATTGGAACTCGCCGCTCGCAGCTTCAGTCGATTCAGACAAGGAAAGTTCTGTTGCACCATCAACAGTATAACCGAATTTGTAGTAAATGAGATCGCCATCTAACTCTTCCCAATATGCGGTTTCGAAGTTCCACCGAGCTTTTTCGTCACCTTTCTTTTGACTAGTATCGGCATTTACAACATCGAATAAACCTGGGTTCGGAACATAATTGGTTGTGATTGTTATTTTAGATGTCGAGGAGCTACTGTCAGGTCCATCTATAAAAGCAGTGGTACATGTGAGAGCAAAGACAACGCGCGATCCTGGAAAAAGAGTATCTTTGGGAATCACTAGATTGGAAATTTGATATTCTTTGGTAATAGTTGCCGAAGATGGACTCAAAGCAGTTGCGTCCAAATCAAGAGACGAGTCATCAACACTCCAGAGACACTCAGTAGTGGTCGTGATCACACTGGGAGTAGAGATCTCAGCTTTCACTACAAGTCTATCCTTCGTGTTCATCCTGAATAACGCACCACGCGATGCCGAAAGGTCGCTTTTGCTTACATGCGAAGGTCCAATTTCCAATGAAACCATCTTCTGCACCACTCGATCTTTTGTACCACCAATTTTGTCTTCTATCAGAAAAGATATTTCATAAACAGACCCCACGATAATGCTATCACCAACATCGAATAATGCGACTGAGGGGTCAGATTCGTAAACGCTCATCGTAAGATATGTGCTAGCACAGTCATCGCTGACTTCGGGTAGTACGCGCTTGCAACTCCACTGAAATGTGAATCCATATGAAGGTGGCTTGTCCGTTACATGCCCAGTCAATCTATTGTGTCCATCTTGAACATCCGGATCATAAGATTGAGTAGCAACTATTTTGTTACCTACTGTGCCAGCTCTAAAAATGTGTTCATCACCTCCTTCTACTACTGCAATTAAATCTGATTGTCGGACGTCGATTTGAATGGACGCAAGCGCTGATTTTCTAGTTGCATCTGTGTTGCCAGTAACGATGAACCTTATATTATAAACTTCTCCTGTTTTTAACGAATAAGGAGGTAAAACGAATCGTGTAGGCAAGTTTGAAGTACTTGTCACTTGATACTCGGGTCTGGACCCTTCATAAAGTTCCCATTCAAATTCAAATTCAACATCCCCCGGACAGTCATAGCTGTATAATCCCCGCAAATCCAAAGTGTTGTACCTCCAAATTATTCTTTTTGGAGGACCAGCGATACTTGCAGTTTGTACATTTTCGTCAAATAAAACAGTTCTGGCAAAAGACGTCCCGCATGCTCCGAGGAATGTGCATACTTCTAGCTCGAAATAATATCTTCGTTTAGGATCAAGGTCTATTTTCTCAATAGTATAACCTGCACTAGCAAATTTTTGAAGATTCTCGCTTAATTGCTCTTGGATTTGTTCGTTAATTTCACTGATATCACCGTTAAGTGTATCTTGTCCATCTGCTGAAACAGTCATGGACGCACTTTTCCAGGGTCTACCAGCCGCACCGACAGACCCTGTCATCGTTAGATGAGGTTTTGAACACATTGATAAAATATCTATGACTTGAAGTGATATCAGAGGCAACTTTTTGTAGGAAGGACCAGTGACTTCTATTTCTCTTCGGTGGGTTGCCGATCCGGCAGTTCTCCACTCATCACAATTTTTGTAAAGACTTGTATCACAATAAGCTCTTAGAATATTCGAGGTTTTCGGGACAGTGATTTTATCCCCAATACTTATTTGATTTGAGAACAATTTCAAAGTCCTTCCATTAACCCACTGGCACCTTGAGTGATCTACATGTGGGCGGGAGAATTCAAACAAAGCGTTACAGGCAAAACTAGAAGGAAGGTTCGCTTTATTCGATGTCGAATCGAATTCAATAAGCACATAGGTGCCATCATTAGAGAACTCTGCACTGAGAAAGTTCGGTGGCGACCGACTTTCCCTTGGAGAGATAGCAACGAAGGAAGGACTACGTCTATAAATAATCTCAAATTCATTACTTTCATCACCTGCAGGTTGTCCCGAAGGCTGTCCCGTAGGCTGCGAAGTAGGCTGTCCCGTAGGCTGCGAAGTAGGTGTTAATTTTACCTTGACTATATATCGACCAACGCTATCCGCTCCACTTAACCCTAGCACATGAGTTTTCGTGCTCCAATCTGTTAGGTATCTTGGACTTAATACAGCTTTATCAAGTTTTTTGTCATCCGTGTGATCGAGAACTGCACTGTAGTAATCGCTGTAAGCTATACTTGCATAGGAAGCCAAGAAGGAGGTAGTGATTTCTACCGTTGGCATTTCTTCAGTATAGCTCTCAAATTCTATTACAACAAAATTGGGAACACGTTGACCAGTCGCAACAACGTTTGTTGGTAAGTCAACAAATATTTTCCTTTTACCAATGGTGGATTTTTCCGCAACTTTTCTCCTGACGGTATCAATAATGGTTTTTGTACCATATTTGTCTTCAACCACACAATGAATATCATAATTTGTCTTGGATATCAACCCGGAGATGATGACTTGGGCACTGTATTTGTTTTCCAATGTCTTTGTTATCCTATTGTTAAACTTCGCCTCCAGGATGTCCAAATAAGTCAAATTTTTTTTGCTCGAAGCACTTTCAAATGCATTACAATGCAAGATTCCTTCATCATTCAATTCAGCATTTACTACCAACGAAGACTCCGTCGCAGTCACATTGACCTTATCTTTATATATAGTGGGAGTGTTCGTTTTCGATGCAAATGCGATTGAGATGACGTTCATGAAGTCTCCCGTAACATCATTGCTGCATGATGTTCTACATGGTGATAGATAGAAGGAACTTGTATCATAGCAGTCACAAGGTTTACAAGGATCCTTTCCATTGCTTTTGCATATACCCGGAACTCCATCGCAACGTTCGACTACCCAATCACTAGAACTAGTCGCATCGTAATTTTTATTATCGAAAAGGACCTCAAGGATGGATTTCAATTCCGAATATGAAGATGAATCAAGAATTGTATGATCCTCGATGGGTGCACCGCGCGCTTCTATTCTATCTAGACGATATAGATCGATACTTGTAGAATCTAGAGTCATGTAGTTAGCCTTGGATTTGCCTTCTATGAATGACTTCCATGATTTACAGTCACTA
>JACLAC010001456.1_pt1 | contig 13302 bp, 17 predicted proteins | sample 8027881 | NCBI WGS metagenome assembly JACLAC01 (sample SAMN15725517, study PRJNA655200) | protist metagenome | isolation source: fluorescence activated cell sorting (FACS) single amplified genomes of... | place: Spain: Blaines Bay Microbial Observatory, Mediterranean Sea | collected 2016-01-19 | reverse complement strand
TCGATGGACACGTTTCTCGTTCACCGTCCAACCTCGCTGGGTTAACAACCGATAAATGCGTCCCGATCCAAAGCGAGGACGTTGACGAGCCAGTAAACGCATCTCGTGCAGTAATGCCGGTTCATCATCCGCCCGACGCGAGTGGTATCGCTGGGTGTTGCGTGGTTGCCCCAGAACGCGGCACGCCCGACGCTCCGAGACTCTTTCTGGCCCCAAACGGTTACGCACGGTAGAGACCGTGCGGCGGCGACGTTCAGGGCTTACCCGTTTCCCTTGGCGGCTTCCTTGAGGATCTCCATGTCCAGGGCCTGCTCGGCAACCATCTTCTTCAGCCGCGCGTTTTCCCTCTCCAGAGCCTTCAGTTGCTTGGCCATCTCTGGCTTCATACCACCATACTTCTGCCGCCAGCGGTAATAGGTCTGTTCGGTGACTTCTAGCAGCTTGCAAATTTCGGGCACCTTCTTGCCCTTACCAAGTTCCACGTCGGCTTTACGAAGTTTGGCAACGATCTGATCCACTGTGTGACGTTTCTGAGGCATTCTGAAAGTCCTTTCCGGGCAGTTCGCCCGAGCAAGATTCTCTCACTCACAATGGTGCAATTCTATGGGGGGAGGTCAGAAGCACCATCAGGGAACGAAGAATTCAAAATTGTCACAACTCCCCGCTACCGCCGGCGCTGATGCGGACAGCAGTTTCTATAACAACTACAGCACGCAGGGGAACGCAAATCCATACACTGGCGAACGGGGATATAAGAAGCCATCAGGTAATTAGCGAGGGTGCTGAACCATTTAAAACGCCCACACCACCAGTCTTTGGCAATGGTGGTAAACTGTTCGGCAGTAAGATAAGGCACTGCCTAGCAGAACCGATTACAAAACCGCAGCAGGTTTCACGGGCCCTTGGTATTTGTAATGAATGTTTTCTTCTGGATTCTCTTCGACATTTTTTTCTCTTCCTTATCGATGTACCTTTGCGGATGATTCAGCGTTTGGTTGGTATACAGCCTGCTGTCTCACAACAAGCGGATGGTGAGAAACAAACCTTATGGAGCAAGCGGCGTTGGTTTAAAGAAGTTCTGGGTTTGGTTATCACTATCGTTGCTGGTTTTCTTGTTTGGGTCTTCCTTGGGCAATGACGCCAAACGAGTGCGTTATGATTGATAGCGATTAACCCACACCACCAGTAGTCACGGTGCATCAGAGTGGTCAATTTTAGGTGATTCTGGCGTAAAGATTGGGGTATATTCTTGCCGCCTGTTTTTTCCTCACGAGAGGCACTGAGAGCATGTCTGACCCACGCTAGCCATTAAAGATGGCAGGATAAGTCAATGAAAAAGCTGCTGATAAAACTGCTAATTGGATATGTCGCCACAACATTGTTGGGACTTTGCCTGTTCGTCCTTGAGTGGATGGATTTAATTAATCGAGCATCCGGTTTCGGTCCGTCTGGATATGGGTGGCTTATGGCTTTCACTTTACCGGAAGCGTGGGCCTTTAAGGACCTAGCAGATGCCATCGACAGTGCTGATATTCTTTTATTTTTTATGGCCATAAAAGCCGGTGTTTCCTACGGTACAGGTTCCTTGATTCTATTTTTGTGGAATGGGATAGAGAAGACATTTCTCAATGATTAGGGAACCTTCGCATTGTTCTGCCGTGAGCAAAGTAATCCTAGTTTTCTCACGAGCGTCTGACCTATCAGGGCTAAAACGCCCACACCATCAGTAGTGACGCTGCATCAACTCCGAGCATTTCAAGTAATCAATGACTGATCAACCAAATCCATACGAGACCAGCGAGACCGAGACTAAGGGGGTGCTTGTCGGTGAGGTCGGCATACCCAGACAAAAGAAATCGTTGGGGACCGGCGTTGTGATCGCCTGCGTACTGGGAGGATTGTTAGCCCCGTGCATTTTGGCCGCTGGTATTCAATGGGGCTTTGGGCTCCAAGGGAACGGATCGAGGATGAATCCAAGAGAAAGACCATGGTATCCACTCCGTGATCTGATACCTGCCGAAGATCGCGTCGAACTTGACAAAGATTGGAATGAGCTTCTAGATAGCGCGGAAGATAGCGTAGATCGTTTCGAAAAAGACCTGAACAAAGGACGCTAGCTGTCGCTGTAGATCGACTGCCCACACCACAAGTCACCCCATAACAGAGATTGATACATGCTGCTCGGCGATTTATTAAGTGAATATGCGGTTGTGTGGATATTGCTTTACGTTGTGTGTACGGCATCTAGTATCTTCTGGTTAACAAGTCGTTATCAGAAGAAGATGATGAGTGGTCAAGAACTTGCAGGTAAGATTTTCATAATCATGCTTCTCGGATTTCCATTTGTCGCTGCAATGCTTTGGTATATAGCCGTGTCGCTGGCTTACTAAACGCCCACACCACCAGCTGTCACCCTGCTCAACTCCTAGCGTTCAACGTCATCAATGACTGATCAACCAAATCCATACAGACACCCGGAAGAGAGTAAGGGGGTGCCTGTCGGTGAGGCTAAGACGTCCACAAGTAAGCGGCGGGGCTGGTTCTTGCTCTTTATGGTTTTCGTTATTCCACTTGCACTTTTCGGGCTAGTGGTAATTGGCTTTGTGATCTGGCTTGTTATTGAGCAACCTACAATTGGCGTCTGAGTAAGTCCTACATCACCCACCCGCCATTTAGGGCTGATTTTTTCCGACGTGACGTTCTCGGCCTAGCATCACAACATTGCGTGTGTTCGCACCCCACGGGGGGCGAAGGCGTTAGGCCACTGGGGCGAACGTGAATCTTTTCAAAACTGCTGTTGTTTGTTTGGTTGTTGTTGCGATTTGCGGCCGTGGTCAACACAACACAGCAGTTTACCTCATTGCTACTTCTTTCAGCGGTGTTGGTAGTGAGTCGCTCTCGTCGCCATGAATCCAGCTTAACGCGTCCGTTCGTCGGCGTTGGGTTAATAAATTAGCCCTATGTTGCGTGATGCAAAAATGGGTGTGAAAATCGGCCAGGTGAATGCCTTTGGAACAATTGCCAGGATTTTAATCGAAAGAAACTCACCAAGCCTTCCCAAGATTAACGCGGTTGTAAATAGATCGGTTGTGCAACAAACTGTAGGTCGCGAAATTGGACTCGCGTCATTCACAGGATGCTGGCTGAAGACTTGAACGCAAAAAGTCAACTGGATGAATATGTCAGTAGAAGAGAAGCAAGTGCCCAAACCGAACCGCCGTTGGTTTCAATTCCGTCTGCGAAGTTTGCTTGTTTTGGTCCTGCTCGCCTCCGGAGCGTTCAGGTGGGTCGGATGGGAATTGGATCAGCGACGAAGGGAGAAGGTGTCGATTGCGTGGGTGGAAGGAATGTCAGGTTCAGTATATTTTTCTGGCGATGAATACAATGGCTGTCGTAAAGCAACCTGGTGGATAACAAAAACAAATGCTTGGTTCGGACAAAGAGTAGCCTCGGTTGTCCTTAGGCAGGAAGATGTGAGGGACCTCTCTCCACTGACAGAACTGAAAAGCCTCGAATCACTTGCTTGCCGTGGTACAAACGTCAGCGACCTCTCGCCACTGGTAGAACTGGAGAGCCTCGAATCATTTACCTGCCGTAGTAGAAAAGTGAGTGACGCAACTCCTTTGGCAGAACTGAAGAACCTAAAGATACTTTCTCTCAGCAATGCGCAGGTAAGTGACCTGTCTCCTCTGGCAGGTCTGAAGAACCTTGAGTCACTTTGCGTAAGCTATATGCAGGTGAGCGACCTGTCTCCTCTGACAGAACTGACGAACCTCGAAACACTTGATTTCCGCCGTACAGTCGTGAGTGATGTAACTCCTCTGGCAGGGCTGAAGCAGATGAGAACTCTTAATCTCAGCAGCACCGAGGTGAGTGACCTAAATCCTCTGGTAGAGCTAAAGGGGCTATGGATACTTTCTTTCAACAATACTCAGGTGAGTGACCTGACTCCTCTAGCACGACTGAAGAACCTCGAAAGACTTTTTTTCGCGGATACTGAGGTTAGTGACCTATCTCCCCTGGCAAAGCTGAAAAACGTCACCATGCTTTGGATAGATCATACGCAGGTGAGTGATCTATCTCCTTTGGCAGGTATGGAGAGTCTAACGCAGCTTCAGCTCTCCAAAACCAAGGTGCGTGATCTATCTCCTCTTGCAAAGCTGAAAAGCCTCTTTCTGCTTCATCTGGATGATACGCAGGTAAATGACCTAACTCCTCTTGCACAGCTTAGGTACCTATCAGAACTTAGTCTCGCCAGAACCGAGGTTAGCGATCTATCTCCTCTGGCAGGTCTGAAGAATCTCCGTAGCCTTGACCTGAACGGAACAAACGTGACGGACGAACAGATTGACCAACTTCAGCTAGCCCTTCCGAATTGCGGGATTAGCCGCTAACCATCAGGTGATGCGCGCAGAATTTTCGCTAGCACGCGAACAAGACCCATTCAAGCAAGCTGGCAAAGTGACGAGAAAAGCGACGCCATCTATAACGAGCCTTTTGAAACCTTTTTGGAACGCCCGGTCCTACCATTGGAGGACGTACCCAAATGCTCACCTTGCTACGGTGCTAATTCATTCCTTGGCCAATCTGAGAATGAATTGTTGTTATCTGCCCTTTATCTGCTATTACGCGCACTGCCTGGTCTGTCTTGCTTTCGTAATGTTTGTAGTATTTGCTTTCTGACGCTCGCTCTAAGTAACTAAACGCCCACCCCACCAGTCGTTGGCAACGGTGATTCTCAGTGTGCCAGTCAATAACGCACGGGGTAACTCTGGACACAAAGCATTGGTAATCAACAGCCCGTTAGCATCACTCTCGGGTTACCCGTCGGAGTAACCGCTGAATCACAGGCTTTGCATCGGGCCGTCTTTGTTGAATCGAAGTTCGTGTCAACTGTTCATCCCAAGAAGGTCCACCGCTTGCCTTTTTTGCAACCTGTTGCTTTTTGCCTTTATTCAACTGCTTCACGGTTTGTAAATACTTTGTGACTTTGCCATGACTGGTCTCTGTATACTCCCACTCAATTAAATTTTGCAGAGGCTGAAAAGATTTGACAGTCGAAAAACCATTGAAAAAGCTTCCTTGGTCGTAGCCAGAATAACTCGACAGGACAGACTTAGTGCGCTCATCCCAGTACTGCAGGCCCACGCCGATCGAGATTACTTCGCCACTTGCAGTTTCCATGCGGTGCGAAGCACGTATTGTCTTTCCGCCTTCTGCTGACTCGAGAGTGTATGTGGCAGTGTATTCCTGGCCTGCTTCAATTCCCGCCCACATCCCTTGGGTCACCCCCTTCGTCTGAAAAGTGCCAAAAGCATTGCTGGATTTGTGATATTCATAAAAGTCATTCCACGACGACACTACACCTTCGCCGTCCGAAGCATACGAGTGAGAGGAACCATGGACGAGGCAACAGACACTAATGAAAACCAAAAATTTGTTCATCGGGAACTCGATTCAAATGGAGTGAACATGGCTTGTTAAAGAAACAAAGTTTAGCATCCTCCAACAACGTGGAACCACGCGCACAACCAGCATCAAAAGGTCCATTCACTCGAAGTCTATCAAGGGCTAGCGGTTTGGGCGTGTGTGTTAGCCCCCCCGACATTCTGCTCGGGAGTCTTCGTTGGCAACGTACGCTCCCTCGGAGCACATTCTCTTACCCAAACGGCGTTGGGAGTGGAGATTGAATCTTATTTTCGAGATGTTCGTCGTTTTTTGCGCCCACTTTGCTGCTAGGTTCGGCAATAGAACTAATGACGCCAGCTAATGTTCTGTTTTTAATTCAGTTACTCAAGAGGAGAACTACCGATGGAGATGCTTTTGTATTTGTTCGCGTTGATCTATTTAGTCGGTGCTATTTGGACATGCTACTACGGCTGGCAGGATGGAATATGGTGGTTCTTGCTCATGTTTTTCTGTCAGATTGGAATTCCCATCTGGTGGATATTGAAGTTCGCGGGTGACAAGCGTGAGTTTCAGTACCTAAAGTTTCCGGCAATGTGTTATTGGGGCGGGTTAACTGGGGTCATCATCTGTCAGGTGCTTTTGGCGTAGCAGTACCTCACATCAAAATTGACTAACGACAGCGAGGCTTCTTCGGGTCTCGCTGTTTTTATGCGTGCTGAGTGCTGGTGTTTGCAGCTTTGCTCGTAGACACCAATCAGTGGACGGGAGACGAGACGAGCGAGACGGAGACTGGGCTGTCTATTGGTGAGCCTAAGACTCCACCAGGTCCGCGAGGATCCTTGTTCTGGGCGACTGTCGGATGCCTTGTGTCAGACGCACTGATGGAACTGGCAACCATCGAGTTCTTGGTTTGGGTGTCTTTCAATTTGCGGGATATTAGCGTCAGGTGATAGCAGCATAGTGGCCCGCACATTTTTGTAATGGCGTGTTTGCACATGACGTACGCCCCCTAGCGACGCTGGATTCGCCATAATTGGAAAATCTGAAGTGCGTGAAAATGTGGGGAAGCCGCAATTTTGTTGTCCTGTTTTTAGCATGAAAATCGCTCTAAATCTTGCTGCGCCGAGCGGTGAGGTTTCGTTTATCCTGGTGGCGGTCAACCAATCTTTCAACAGTTAGGCAAGCATGCAGCCCTTCGCATCTGTCTTTGTTTGTGTGCTTCTGGTTTGCGGATGTGATCGTTCTCAACTCACGCTACCCGTTGCGACCAACAATACGCCTGCAGTCGCCCCCAGCCCAGGCCCGCCACCTTCGGTCGTACCCAGCAATCCAACACCCAACGCAACGCCAACCACGACCAACAATCCCACGCCAGTTGAACTACCTGAATCAGTGAATTCCATTGGGATGGAGTACAAGTTGATTCCGCACGGTAGGTTCATTATGGGGCAAGGCGATGAATCACATGAGATAACACACACCGAGTCTTTCCAGATGAGCGTTCATCAAGGCACCCAAGCTCAGTACGAACAGGTGGTGGGCAGTAACCCCAGCATAGACAAAGGTGCGTCGAACCCCGTTGATCCGGTGAGCTGGAATGATGCGGTTCAGTTTTGCCGACAGTTAAGCGAACTACCCGCAGAGAAGAGTGCGGGAAATGTTTACCGGTTGCCGACGGAGGCTAAGTGGGAGTATGCCTGTCGTGTTGGGACGACGACGAGTTTCAGTTTTGGCGATGATAATTCGGTGTTAGGTGATTACGCTTGGTTCACGAATAACTCAAGCAGAAGCACTCATCCAGTTGGCGGCAAAAAACCGAATGCTTGGGGTCTGTACGACATGCATGGCTATGTCTGGGAATGGTGCAGCGATTGGTAGGGCAAGGATTATTATGCATCGTCACCCACCAGCGCTCCGACTGGTCCGTCTGGTGGGTCGCTCTGGGTGATTCGCGGCGGAAGCTGGGACAACACGGCTGACTACTGCCGTGGGGCGTACCGTGCCAGGAGCTCGCCGCCAACGCCAACGGGTTTCGTGTGGCAATCATTCGGTCTGGCAACGAGGCGGAGCTTCAAGCAGGCGAGCGAAGGCCTCAAACGGCGGTTTTCTTGTGGGCGTTACAGAGAGTTGGGGCTGCTGTAGAAACAAAAAAACTTCTTCACCTCGCGGGGACAGGGAGGAGTCTTTCTCGGGCCTGTTCATCAACTCTTTGTAGGAACTCTTTGTAGGAACTCTTTGTAGGAACTCTTTGTAGGAACTCTTTGTAGTGTTTTCGCACGCCAGAGAAACTTTTTGTTTGCAGACAGCACACGGGGCAACTCTGAACACAAGGGATGAGTGACACTCCGTTTGTGGGAGACAAGCAGCAGTAGCTTCACATCACGGCACGGTTTTTGAAATTGAAAACATGCTGGTATCAGCAACTGCAGAAAAATGAGTCGCACATTCCATTCAAGCTCATTTTGCTCTCAGTATTATGGCCCAGTGTATAATTCCAGTTCTCTAAGATGGAATATGGCAGCAAGGGATTACGATGCAGTTTCTAAAAAATCATCCATTTGCAGTTGACGCGCATTTCGAGAGTTCGCTGGTTTTGACATTTGCTGCTCCAAAAGAGCAAGTTCAACCTCTAATTCCTGAATGCTTACGACTTGACACTTTTGATGACACATGGGCGTTCATCGCCATTGCAATGGTGCAAACAAGACATCTTAGACCCAAGGGCTTTCCGCAGTTCATGGGTAACGATTTTTTTCTGATTGGCTACCGTGTTTTTGTGCGTTATGCGACCAGCGAAGGCAAAAGATTGAGAGGTTTGTACATCATGAAATCGGAGACGAACAAAAGGAAGATGCAGTTTTTTGGGAACGCTTTTACTCACTACAACTACACAACAACCGACATCTCGCAAAGTGTAGGGAAGAATGTAAAAACGATTAGCTCCAATAAGTCAAAGTTCCGGGTGGAAATAGACACGACGAAAGGAGAAGTGAATCTGCCTACAGGATCGCCATTTAGTAGCTGGAAAGAAGCGAGACGATTTGCGGGACCGTTGCCGAATACATTCACCGTTAATGCTGAAGACAAGTCCACGTTGATCATTAAGGGCGTTCGCTCAAACTGGAAGCCGAGTCCGGTAAAGGTAAATAGCTATAAATTCAGTTTTCTTGATAGTTTGAATCTAAAGGGCACTGTCTTGGCGAATTGTTTTGAGATCAGGGATATTCCCTACAGTTGGAATAAGGGGAGGCTGGACTCATGGGGGTAGATCGAAGTCCTTTGCAGGGTGTGCTCAATATCATTCGCTTCAATTGGCACTTTTACGCAGTTGCGGGTTTGGGCATTATGTCACTTGTGGTATTCAGTAACTTCGTGCCTGCGCCTTTTCAATGGTTAGCACTCTCGGCCTCGCTTTTCGCAGCAATTACGATTTTGGTTTCGTTACTGGCCTCTTATTACATTTATGATGTTTCCAATCTTTATCAGCTTCCTTGGTTGCCTGATCTCAATGAAAAAGCAGTCTTAAACATCAACGCAGGTTTTGATGAAACGAGCGGGCGTCTTAAAGAAACCTATACCAGCATCGAGCTCCAAACCTGTGATTTTTACGATCCGAAAATGCACACCGAAGTGTCGATAAAAAGGGCGAGAACTGCTTATCCCCCGCTGGAAAATTCATTTGCCGTCTCAACAGAAGAGCTTCCGTTTGCAGATCACTCCTTCGATTCCGTATTGGCCATTCTTTCGGTACACGAAATTAGGGATGGCAGGGAACGTGTTCAGTTCTTCAAAGAGCTGGAGAGAGTGACCAAGCCGAATGGGCAAATAATGATCACCGAACACTTGAGAGACTTCAGCAACTTTGCAGCCTATACGATCGGCTTTTTTCACTTTCATTCAAGAGCAACGTGGCTGGATACATTTCAAGAAGCTAAGCTCACTGTGAAGCAAGAAATAAAAACTACCCCATTTATTACCACCTTTTTGCTTGAGAAGAATGGACCTGTATGTTGAAAGAAGGGCCATTTCACTGCGGCTAGTTTGATCGGTGTGAACCCCGCTGCAGTGTCTGAAGCAACAGGGAGCACCAGCCCAACGGTCGCAAATTTGTCAGCGGAACTCGGCACGATGCATGCTCCAACGATGGACTCGCTTTCATCAGCGATGAACTACACCTGTGTCTTTGCAAGAGATTCGCGAGATTTCAGAGCGAAAAAACGCTGGCTGGAGAGATTTTCTACCGTTCTAAGCGGCGTCCAGAGAAGCGTACGCGAGAGGCTCGTGTGGTGGCGTCTGTTGGCTATTGAGAGGTTAGTAATGCACGTGAGAGGGCAGTTGCAGGCTGGTGTTAATCGTCCCAAGTGAAGAAGGTATTTGCTGCCCATTTGAGCAGCAGGTAACCCACGAAGGACAGAATTGGGAAGATGATCCAACGCCACAGATCGGATGTGATGTCGTGAATGGCAAAGTTCATTGTTGTGGCTTCCTTGTAGACCAGTAGCACGACTCATGTTTTCACAATAGATTTGGGCGATGCAGGCTCTTGCTTTTATCCGAGAGAATCTTACTCACTCAGGGGCAGAACAATGAGCAGAACAAGAAACTGGCTGAATTATTGGCTTCCAAGGTTAATTGCCCTATTCGTACTGGCCTGCGTACTGTTTTCGATCTGGATTTTCTATATGGCTTTTACGGCTGGGGTCTACGGCGACCCGCTCTGGTTTCGGTAAATTTCGCGGTGCGTTGCAGGCAATCAAAAGTGTTTGAAAGCTGGCTATTGAGCGAGAGCTTTGGCTAGACACGAGTATTGGTTTTCCGGAAAAACAACCCCCAGAAGAGTGGGTGTGTCTCACTGCTCTGGTGTGTAGCCAATAGGTGGCCAGTCATGCATGATATAGAATATTTGTGCTGAGGTTAGCGTAGATTTTAAATGCGTTTCGATAAAGATCAGGGCTGCTGGAAACCAGACCCGGGTCATCCTGCTGTAGTGAGGGTGAAGATGCAAAAGCGTTGTGCCGGATTCACTCTGGTTGAGTTGTTGGTTGTTATTGCCATCATTGGTGTGCTTGTCGGATTGTTGCTACCTGCGGTGCAAGCTGCGCGTGAGGCGGCAAGAAGAATGAGTTGCAGTAACAACTTCAAACAGATCGGTTTGGCCATCCAGAATTATCATTCTGCATTCAAGCAACTGCCCCGTTATGGCGGCGGAACCGATGGCTTGGGAACCAATAAAAACATTGGAACGGAACCTGGTTGGACAAGATCAGGTTGGCACAATTCTCAAGCGTTAAGTGCACGTGTTGCGTTAACCCCCTACTTCGAACAGCAGGCGCTTTGGGAGCAGATTTCAACACCAACAGATTTTGATGGTGATGGAACAATGGACTTTCCCGCGATGGGACCGTATCCGACGATTCAAGCGTTTAATCCTGCGTACGTGACAGGAGCAAGCGGGGCCAATTACGCGCCATGGCTTACCGAGATTCCCACGCTGCGGTGCCCAAGTGATCCCGGCACAGGGGCACCGGCTGCTGGTCGTACCAACTACGCCGAGTGTCTTGGTGACACGATCAACCAGCCGTATGTGGGCCCATTGAATTGGGCAACGCCAGGATTTGCGATCAGTTCGTGGAATTCGAGAATCACCAACGCCGCGAGTCGGGGGGCTTTCATCGCGCGGACAGACGCCAAGTTTAGAGATGTGCTTGATGGGCTATCAAATACGATTTTCATGGGAGAAATCAAAACTGATCTTGGTGACAATGACAAATCCACGCGTGCGAATGGAACGATCGATATCGATAATGTAGCTCCTAATTTTGTGACTGCTTGTGCGGATGCTGGGCACATTGATCCTGAGCGTCCACAGTTTTGGTGTGATGGTGGGAATTGCCCAACGCCTAGTGGTCCGGGAACTTTTTATGGAGTTAGCTCCCTGTGGTCGCGTGGAGCGCAATGGGCCTGGGGGATTCCCTTCAACAGTGCATTCAGTACTACCTCACCCCCTAACTCAGAGCTTTGTTACGACCGCTGGGACGAAGGGGGCGGGTCACTGCCCGCAAGCAGTCGCCATCAGGGAGGAGCCCATGTTCTGATGGGGGATGGTGCCGTTGTATTCATGACCGACTCAGTTGAGGCGGGCGATCAACGTGCGGAACCGATTCATTTGAATAACCGTCCAGGTTCCAAGAGTCCGTTCGGGCTTTGGGGGGCGTTGGGGACTCGAGCTGGAAAAGAAGTGATTGAAGAACAGTTGAACCAATAGCGGAAAGTGGTGTGATGGGGATAGTGATGAAACAGAATGGGGCGGTTAAGGCATTCGCGGGCCTTTTGCTCGGCTGCGTGATTGTGATTCTGGCCGGTTGTGGGGCAGATGTACCTAAGGTAATCAAGGCCAGTGTATCGGCAGAGGATCAGCAGGCTGCTGAGAGATCCACCTCGGAGCATGATTCCGAGGAGTATGCAAAGTCTATTTCAGAGCAAAACGGCCCGCGTTAGGGCTACCCGCGCGATATCGTCGGCTCTTGGGGTATTCATCTATCTGCAGCCTTTGTGCCTTGGCCACCGATGAGTATCCAGTTACTGAGTACGGTCTAGAGCTGCCAGACGACCATGGATGGCGTGCGACAGCGGACCGCAATGGCATTGTGTTGCTGGTGAAAGCGGACCATGGCGTGCTGGAATCGTGAGTCTGTGATTTTGGGCCGTGGTAGAGATTTAGACCGCGGTAGGGTTAGTTTTCGGGCCGTTGGGAAACGCCTCATGACCCACCTTCGTCATCTGGTCCGCACCAAACCGTGTGATGTGGTAGTTCATTGTCCACCATCGATGTAGGTCACATCAGCAAAGCAATGAACATCTACTTCGTTTGCAGGCGGCTTTTTTAATGGCTGCGGTAAAACGGGAAGCTGCGGGCTGAATTAGGTTTCTTCGCGTAGTCAGTAAGTAGGTCGATTAAAAGTAGAATCGGCATCGAATGACTCACGGGGACTGTGTTGATGATTGATTGTTTTGCATCCTTGCCGGGTGAGAGTTCCGATTTCAGCTGTTCTGATGCCAGCACTTCTGATTCCAGTATCGAGGAACATGAAAGTGGCAGCTGGGTTCAGGTGGAATTTGGTGGGCGGATCTATCTGGTTCCACGTTCGTGATCGCAATAGAACACGGCAGCAAGCGGGGCCAAAGCCAGCAGGCTTGCTCAGTGGCCGAGAATTCTTTTACGCAGAAACGTCACCACCGCGGCTCGCTGCCCGCTATCGACAATGTTGTGCTGTAAAAGACAAGGGGTCGTTGTGAAGCAAACAGACTTGAACGCTCGCACTCATGGGGCTCTCTCGGGAGCACGGACTAAGTTCAATAGAAACGCAGCGCTGGCAGAGCTGCCCCGAGTTTTTTCTTGGCCTCTGCTGAGAGTTGCCCTTTTGACAACGTAAGGCTCTTGAGTTTTGACAAGTTTTGAAGGTCGGTAATCGCAGCATCAGTGATTGGAAGCTCTTTGAGGTTAAGAGCTTCGATGGTTTTGAGTTCGCACAGCTCTTTAATTCCAGCGTCTGTTATTTGGGTACCTTGAAGCGACAAGCGTCGAAGCTTTGGTAGGGTCATCAAGGATTTTATGCCCGCGTCCGTAAGGTCGCTGTTGACCAGACTGATTGACTCGATAGTGCTGGTCCCTTCGGCAAACACTAGCTCCGCGTCAACATTTTTGGTGTCATTCATCATGAGCGTCGGGATCCCAGACCAGCGTGCTTGCGCAGCCAATGTTGTGTCGGTGTTGGAAAAGAACAGATATTGGATCTTTTTCAGGGTGGCTAACCCGAGCAGCGTGTTGTTGGTAATGGATGTTCCCTCAAGGTTCAAATATGCCAGTTCACTGTAACCCTTCAGTACATCTGT
>JACLAC010021072.1_pt1 | contig 13303 bp, 4 predicted proteins | sample 8027881 | NCBI WGS metagenome assembly JACLAC01 (sample SAMN15725517, study PRJNA655200) | protist metagenome | isolation source: fluorescence activated cell sorting (FACS) single amplified genomes of... | place: Spain: Blaines Bay Microbial Observatory, Mediterranean Sea | collected 2016-01-19 | reverse complement strand
TAATCGCGGCACCGTTGTTCGACATGCCCCACCTCACCGGGATCAACCAAAAGAGCGGGTTCGGGCCTAGCGTGTAGCAAATGTTTTGGTAAAGGCCTTTCTGGAAGAGCGACGTTCTGTACACGGAGGCAACCGACTGCCCGCTTTTGAACTTCTTACTGTCCTTCGCCCGGTACTTTTCGCAGAATTCCACGGTCGTGTACGCGTTGTAGACGAGCCAGCAATGGAGTCCAAAAAACGGCACGATGACGAAGCACATCGCTATTCCTAGGAACCACACAAAGATCACAAACACGTCCACCATGGTCAGCGGCCTCTGCACGGCCTGTCTAAATTTAAACGACATGATCGCACAGAACGAAATGCAGTAGATGCACCCGTAGAACAGCAGCAAAAAGAAGTATTTGTAGTTCAAGTACCCGATGCAGTTCCGTAAGTAAGGGCAGTGGTGGTCCATGGCCAGGGTGCACTTCTTGCACTGTCGGCAGTGGTGCGTTCGGTCCGGCTTGTACAGACCGCACAGGCGGCAGTACCGCGGTGTCCCGTCTAGCTTACGCTCTATTTGCAATGCAATCGCCGTGGGGTAACCCGTCCATGCTTTTCCCACCCGGGTCTTCGCTGGATCCCAAGGCCACTTGTGTGCCACGCGACCAGGGTCGGTAAAGTGGGCCAACAGCATTGTAATCATAACAATAGCAAAGAGCGTCGACAGGTACGGCACGTGAAACTGGGGGTTTCCAATTACCGGGGTTCGGTAGTCGTTAGGGAGGCGCACAAAACCAGGCATGAAGGACACCATAAAAGTAAAGTAAGATAGGATAACTATCACGACCAGGAAGACCATGGGGAAGTATTCCTGGCAACAGGACTTGGACGAGCCACCCGCCATTCTGCCAACGTTGTTCCTTCAGGCTGCTGCAACCAACGTAGTGTGTATACTCAACGCGCTGTCTTTCAGGGAAGATGGAATCGTTCTCCCAGAAGTCTGATAGTAACAACGAGGGTTTCGCGATACGATACCCTTTGCTTTTCTTATTGTTTTATCTTTGTGTAATGACGATGATGCAGTTGTTTAAACGCATTGCGTCCCATGCCGAATTAACATCATAATTGAAAGGTTCATGGAAGCTAATATGCTGGATGATGAAACGAAAAAACAGAAGGAGAGGAGGAGGAAGAAGAAGAGAGAGAATAATAAGGAGGGAGAAAGAGGAGGATAATAGGATAACGATCGGATGAAGAGGATTCCTGAGTCCTCCTTCTTCTGGGGAGATCCTTCTTTCTTTATTTTGTCGTTTTCTAGCTAATTAATTATTATTTTAATTACTGTACCACATGTCGTCTACGTTGTAATGTACAGTCGGTCAAGTATTAAATAGTCAATGATCGATCATCTGTATTACAATATCGTACTACTGGGAGTGGTCTCTCTTGGTATTACGTACCTTTTATTGTATTAAATACTCTGTTTGCTAGAACGACTACTAATGTAATCTAAAAGAAACAAACAAAAAGGGGAAAAGGAAAAAACAATCCAACAGAACAGCTGCTACACTTTTAGTTGCAGAGGTGAGGTGTTTTAATACATACAATGCCCTTGTATGTGTAATTAATTAGACGACTATTATTAATACAGACGACCTGAGTTTTTATTAAAAATACCGGTAGTATAATATTCTACTCGGTATTACTTATAACAGACTAGTCCTATGTAATAAATAATACGAGGAGTTCACCATACCATATGTACGTATTATAGTGTAATCGTTCAAGCAGTTGTTTTATTTATTTATTAGCATTTTAAAAATAAAAACATCAGAAGAGAAGTTTTCATTATTTATCCCCGCCCCCTTCCTTTTCCTCAGTTGGTACCGTACATAGGAGAACAACGGAGCACAGATCCAAAATAAGAAAAAGGACTTAATTAATTAGTCTAGAATATATTATTTTATAGTAAATATATATAGGATATGTGTGTATGTGTGTATGTGTAGTCTATAAAATAGTTTACAATCCAACTTGGATAAATAATAGACTAGTGTACCAACAACAACAAAAAGACTTCATCAACCACACAGCATCCAGCAGTCAAGATGGATACTGATAAAAATCTGAACAAACGAAGTTTAATGTGATATTGTGTGTGTTGTTGTACTGGAATATTGTACATTATAGTCTATAGTATCTACGAGTACTGTAACTACAAAAACAAAACAAAAATGTTGAAGTAAACAAAAGGCTCAAAGGTGGTGTGTCTATATTATATACGGGGTATAATAATAAATATTTCATCATTATTTTTTTCTAAAAAATGATTTTAAAAAAAGAAGAAGCCCTAGGGAACAACAACACATACCACCATTGGTAGTAGGAATAATGCCTTGTTTTGTTCAACCCTGGAGTCGGTCCTGTTCCCACAGGAGTCAAGTCAACCTTTTAAAAAATGCAATGACTTAGAAATTGAATAAAAATTGAATAACTGATATAAAAAACTATTAAAGTAAATATACCAACGTGCAATTTTATAACAACGGAAAAGAGGGGGAAAAAACACCGAAAAAGAATGAAACGAACAGTTGGGTACACGCTTGCGATTGCAGCAGCCCTTTGCGCGTCTTCTGCCGATGCCGTGAAACTAATATCCGACAATCATAGGTCCTCGAATGGTATTCCGCAGTGCGTTGAATTTATTGTCTCAGACTCTACAGCCCAATTGCTGAACAGATCGGGCCGGTACCGGCCTGGGGATTGCCGACAACTAGGCTTCTCCCTTTTTGGTACGACAACAGTGCTCCCAACACCCGGTGGTAGTGTCACTGCGCATATTTGGGCACGCCCACAGAACGACATGATGGAGGGAGAAGCGTTTGATGAGCTGGAGTACACCGGCGTATCACAGAAGATGAAGAGAAAGCAGGAGGAAAAGTATGTAATGTTGGTTTCACCTTATCATAAAGGGCAAGATGGCACGCCCCAGTGCGTTGAAATGCTCGTGCCACAAGCCCAGGCAAAATTAATGATGAAGGTGAAAGACTACGTTGTGAATGGCGACTCATGCGAAGATCTCGGTTTCCCCGAGCTTGCACGAACTTTGGACGTTCCTCTGGGGGGCAACAGGGTTATCAAAAGTCGCATGTTCGAAAAGCCAATGGAAGATAAGCCTCGCTTGCGAGGGGGGTATTACTAGGCCGTTTGAACTCATTCCCTGATTTCACATTTTCGAAGGTGATGGTTGCGTATGTATATATATTAAATATAAAGAAGCATCATTTTTTTTTTTTTTGTGTTTTCCTCGAAATTTCCTACAGAGTGAGATAGTTTTAATAGGGAATATCTTGAATACAAAAGTATATTTATTATGTATACAAAAAGAAAATAAAGTAGAGGTCATCGAACTGTAATGACATTCATACCGGTACTACAAGGACGTAAAATAAGGAACCTTTTAATAATTACGAGGAGACTGTACATTAATACTAGTCGTCTATTATTATTATACGTACTGTACACGCACATCAATCATTCGAACTAATTGAGAAAATTATTAATCTCAGAATAGCACTGTGTAATATTAATACCGATATCGTTCTTCTTTTTTTCCTTTATCAGATTCAGCAGAGCATCGTATGTAATGTACAATCATCATCATCATACACAATGCACAATACCATCATCATCATCAACCAGATTTATTATTTTAATTCTTCTAATCCAATACTCTTTTGTATTTCCCTACTATTTAGATCATCACACACACAACCGAAATTCAACTAAATAGTCATAATAATAAAAAATAAAAAAAAATAAAATAATAATAGTCTCTACTGTATAGTACAGTACCTGGTACCAATAACGCACGACGAAGAATGACGAAGCGAAGGTCATCATGATGTATATATACGAGGTCCTCGTAGAGTATAGAAGACAATTTTAAAAAAAACAAACGAATTGTATACATAGATGTTTAAAGACAACTAAAAAAACAAAAGAAACAAATATTCAACAAACAAACAACAAAAGAAAAGACGTTCGCTGCATTTACGATGACTCTTCCAACGAGAAAAGAATTGGCAGTAAGAAACAATAGGGCCAAGTCAGGGTTATCACCGGTACGGAAATCAAGGGCATGGAGCCTAGACATGACAGATTTTGGGATCCCGACGCCACTTAAAGCGCAATGCAGTTTAACGGGCTACGAAGACAGTGATGATGAGCGCGGGGACGAATCAGTGCAAAACAGTTCCTTTAGTAGAAACGTTTCCGAATTGCTAGATTTTGTGAACAGAGAGTTAATGCCAAACCAGCTCCATAACTTTGAAGCGTACCACGAAAATCCGCTGACAGAGCAACAAGACGAACTGAACGACCCACTGATGGATTTTGATTCCAACTTCGAGCCCGTGGATTCTGTATCCACAAATAATACCACCCTTAAAATTCTGCAACAAGTGCAAGAACTGGGCGAAATCGTGGAGAAAAACGAACGACGACGGGAACGGGCAAAGATGGTACAAAAGTGGCGGAGCCGTCGCAGACCACTTGTGCTCAGCGCCGTTGCAAAACTGAGGATTGCGCAGGAGATGGAAGAACGATCGAACAAGTTCCACGCCGAAAGCCCCCTGGGAAGTCGGTCCGGGAGTGATGTTTTGGGTGCAGCAGAAGAGTGCAAGGTACCTGAACGCTGCTCAAGCAATCCTCTAAGATCCTGCCTGAAACGGCACCGGGATTCCTATTCTCTGACCAACGATGGGGCCCGGAAAAGGGTACGTATCCATAGCTTCAAATGAAACAAATAAAAGGAGAACACAAACAAAAAATTCGGTACTTCTGTAAAAAAACACCAAAACTTAATGTTGAGTCTTCAGTGATTCCGTGAAGTTTTTAGATGGTATTTTTTCTAATTTAAATGGTATCATTAAATATACGGAAACCTTTAATATTTTGGACAAAAGGAGCAGATTTATTTTAAATACACATAAATAACCGCCACCGGTGTTTGTTTTTAATATTAAACTAAATGAAATATATTTTTTCCAAGTTTGGTCTAGTCTAATCTACTTGTGTCACCAATGTCTTGACACGGCAACACCTCAATGAACGCTTTGCGCTCAGGCGGTGCCACAATCAGCTCCAAAAGTTTTCCCTGGGCAAACTTCCCAGATACGGTAGTGTTCCGTGGCGCCCTGATCTTAAAATCAACGTCCCAGCTGCAGGGCCAAGCTGGGAATAGTAGAGCGCCGCCACCATTCAGCCCATCATCCGCAGGGGACAGCAGCATCAGCTGAAGCGCTGTTGCCATGTTGGCCAAATGATCCTCCGAGGGTTCATAGTCTTGCTCATGGGGGGCAAAAGCAGGAAACCGATAACCCTTTGCGGGTGGTGTTTGGGCTCGAGCGAGGGTGTCCTCCGCGGCCTTTTTGGCGCGCCCTAGCAGCGCCGCATTCAAAAGCCCCTGTACCCAGCCTGTGTTAAGGTCTGCATTTCTGCAGGTTTTTCTTTGTGATGTTTCAAGACAGTAAATCGATGGCGCAATGTTTCGTTTGCGGTTTCCGGGCAGACGAGATCTGCCCAAAGTAAAGAGTCTGAATGGATGGGTCGAATACAGCTCCGGGGTTTCATCATTTGACAAATGTTGGGTGCTTGGCCGATCAAATGTTTCGTATGGGGAGACCACGCTGATGCCGTTCTCTGTTGTCATGGGTATGGCAGGCAATACTTTCTCCAGTGCTAACCATTGGGCTCTTTGCGCCTCTGTTGAAAAGCGGAGTGGAAGTTCTTGGGCCCTCTCTGTCAGCACATACAGTGCCGCCACGGTGGGGTGGTCGTTCGTCGGACAGTTGAAATCGGTGGCAGGCCAAATCGGGCACTGATACGTTTCGAGAGCCTGTGCCGGAAAGATGTTGAGCTGCAGATCAGATGCAGCAAGACGTTCTACATCCCCGTAGTGCCTGGCAAAAAAATCTAACGTCCCTGTTAGAAGTGGCATGTACATTGCCATAGCATCATCGTCCAGAGTGTACGCATAGTAGTCAAGCAACATCACACAAAGCTCTGGGAGTCCTGCATCGCCGCCGAAATCAAACTTTAGAAATCGAGACTCTTCGTATCCAAAATTGAGGTCGGACTCAGAACGATTCTCCGCTGCGGTGCCGTAGTCACACGGATCATACGCCCCGAAAAGTGTTTTCGTTTCTGTTACATAGAGCCCTGAATGGTTAAAAGCGGCCGCAGTGCGCGTTTCCAGAAACGGGATCATTTGCAGGTAGTAGTCAAAGATGGTACGAAGTTGTGAAAAGTCACCAGCAGCTGCCATATTCCAGTATGCAAGTCGGGTGTTCTGCCACCAATTACTGGACCCCCATTTCCGAAAGGCAGGCCCTGTATTGATCGTGTCCGGAGGCAATTGCGGCATGAATGTCATACCATTAAATTTAATCGGAACCCACGTGCCCGCCTGAATGGCCTGTACATAACGGTTTTGTGCGTATCGTGTTGTCAACGCGTCATGTTGGCCAGCGTTGCTTTGGGTGCCCGACGACACCCAAATGTGCGAGTTGTTCCAAAAGGATTTCCAGAAAGAATCATGCGAAGCAAATGCCTTCGCAGAGTCATCTGCGAGATGCTCTCGATGCATCGTGGCAATCTCCGTTTGCCACTCTTCTGGAGTGCTCGTTTGCCGAGACAATGTGGTGATGGTCACATCTGCCGTTTTAGTACTTACAGCGACAAGGCTGCTGGAATTTCTGGTGACAAACCCACTGCCGGACGCCACCAGACCGAACTGTCGATGTCTCCAGCGGTCGCCTGCTTGGAGGTTTTCTGCAAATGCCCCGAGGCCCTGCTGTTTTAGCGTGGAATTGAAGAACCCTGGCTCGTTTTGCCAGGAAAGATCCTCATCCATGTTTCTATGCGACAACCCGATCGAATTTGTGCCGTCATATTGTGGCATAAATTCGTCAGCCGCCGCTGTCGCGTTGTAGCACCTTCCACCGTACACAAACCGGCGACTTGGTCGAAGCGACTTAAGGGTGACTGTTACTTCACTTTCAACCGCCAAATTGGCGCGAACAGTTATTTTATTGGTGAGTGCATCCACCCAAATTGCGACGCTTCCTTTGGATGTTTTGACCTCAACGCTTGCATTTCGGAGGTGCAAGGTCTGAGCGAAGGCTTCTGTCCCCAACGGTGGCTTCGTGACAACGGACACTACAGCCAGCGGCATCAAACTTTGATCGGAGGCCATGGCAGTAGTCATTCCAATCCACAAATGCACGCCCGGTTCGAGTTGGAACCCGCCTGTGGCCACCAAAGGATCTATCAGAGGAAACACAAGCGCCGTCGTTTCTCCATTTCCAATCGGCATTCCTCCTGAGATTATTGGCATCCCCCCAACGTTCTTGCCAGGCTCGGACGTGGGCTTATCGAAGGTCACTGTGTCCCAGGCGGCCACTGCACCAGCGCTTCGCACCAACCACCTGGCGACGCCGACAACAATACAGAAAATAATTGTTTGGGTCATTTTCACACAGTCAAAATGTCAATGAAAAAGCGTTTTGGCCATATCGTAGCAGAGTCAGTAAAAATTGTGCACGATTTTATACTGCTGCAGTGGTTCAATAATTGGTTTTAATTATACCAAAGCGCAATTGAAAATGCGATTATTAGTTTTTTTGAATTGTTAACTAAAAATCCGTATAGCAAAAAAAATGCCCCCCAAAAGTTAGTCGGTGCTCTGTGCCTGGACATTTGCGCCTAGTGAAAAAGTACAGGCAATAGGAGACAACCACTTCACCGATTTTCGGATCTAATTTGGCTATGACTGTTATTTTTATTAAGTAATTAAAGTTTTTTTAACATTATTATTATAATATTTTTTCGGTTTTTATTACAATACCGCGCTCCTCACTATATTAATTTCGGTACTACAAAATACTGCGGTTACTTGGTATAATACTGTGTACGAATTATTGTTGAGATGTACATCGCCCCATTTTATTCTGCATTTTCAAGTGCTCCGTACTGAGCGCCGCTGTCATCTTCTTGCTTTCTCTCATCCTTGATGTCTCCAAAGTTAAAAAGCCCACACCCCCACGCTGTCAAATGAACCAACAGAACTGCACAAAATAAAACCCCTGTGCCCCTGTACATCGTTTGAAACCCATAACGTTGGGCAGCCCAGCCTCCAACAATAGACCCCGTGCCTCCCCCTAAGCAATACATGAACGCTTGGACGATCGTCATCGTCGCTGTTTTCCACCCTGCCGGAGAAATCTTGCTTACAATGCTCACAGTTGCAGTCCACATCATAGCAAACGTTAGGCCATGGAGAAGTTCCAGGAGCAATATGTAGTTAAGGGTTTCTTTTGTCAAAATTGCATACCCAAACATACGGATTAAAAAAGCAACCATTGCAATGGCCATCATAACCTGGGGGCCCATCGTTTTCAAAATCGATTTTCCATAATAAAAAATAGGCAATTCAAATAAGACCGTCATGCCAACAGTAAGGCCGCACAACAATTTCGAGGCTTGGAACGAATCTATCAAGTAAACGAAGAGCAACCGGTCCACTACCGCGAACCCTGCGCCAAACACACCGATCAATATTAGCAACACCAGCACTCGCATGCGGGTCAATGCTACAAGAAGCACACTCAGCGGAGGGCTGCTTTTGCCTCCGACGATCGCGGCTGCCTCGTCCACCGTGCGATCTGGGATAAAATAGCCGGTCAAAACCAAGTTGAAAAATTGGAACCCACCAAAGATGTAAAACACGGAAGAAAACCCATACTTGTCTGTGATGAAACCCATAATACAGTTCCCGGATCCCCACGAGACAGCCGCCCACAAGCGCAAGCGCCCGTAATCATCTGCTCTGCCCCGCTTTTTTAACTCGTCAACGGCATACGCATCAATGATTCCCCCGCTTACGAACGCAGACGTAATTGCCGAAATTAATAATATTTTCCAGTACCGGTCAGAGAATTCGTCGTATGCTAAGCTCAGAATGGACAACGTGGACAAAGCAGAGGTGAACATAAACACAAGCTTCCTGTTTCGGAATTTGTCAGCAATAACCCCCCAAAACGGCTGAGCTATCAGTTGGACGAACGGCATTGTTCCGCCGATAACGCCTATTTGAAACGGATCCAGGCCTTTACTTGCATAAAAAATAGTGCAATATCTTCCCCACGTTGAGCCGGAGAGCCCCCCAAGAAAAAACAAGACCTTCAACAAGAGAAAAATGTTAAAGCAGGACGACGAGTCCTCGTCCAGAAGTTCCGTTTCCCCAGGTTCAGTTGTCAGCAGTCTACTCGACGATGTAAGCCCATTCTGCAGCGATTTATTACCCCTTGTTTCAGACGGCACAGTTGCAGGTGAAGAAGCGAGCATAGATGTTTTGTACAAAGGACCTGTTCGCGTAGCAGATCGACTTTGCGATACGTGGGGAGAATTCGACGGGACCGAACCCGCCGGCGATGGTCTCATGAGCAGGTTGTTGATTTGATCATCAGACAAGACAGGCGTTCCCGTTTCAGAACGCATTCCCGGCATAGTTCCTTTAAATATTTTACCTACACAAATGGTAATCCCTCCTTTAATTTTATCAATGAAATACTTTAACAAAATTGTTAAAAAGGATTCCTTATTCAGCTTTCTAGTTAATCATTACAACAAATTCAACACAACAGTAATAAAAAATATTATATTTTCTTTCAAATAGTCTCTCTCTAAAGTCTCGATTAAATAATAATTATTTTTATTATTATTTTTTTTTAGCTCTCTGATAGAACGATATATTAATATCAGAGTAGCAGCTGTGGTGTCGTAGAACGTGTTGTCACCACCACCGCCATAATGGTGTGTCCCTGTTGTCGCACGGAAGAGCCTTATGCGATCGATGATGAAGATTTTTAAAGACTACGAGTACGTATGGGTGGTGGTGGTGGAAACAAGAAAATTGGCTGTTATTTAAGTAAAAGATAGATATTAATATTGTGTACGTCACTGATGAATGAGTAAGACTGAGATCCTCTAGTAAATGGGTACTTCGTACATAATTTATTACCACAACAGCCCAACATATCTAATCTTTCTTTTCAAAAAACTTTTAATTGCTGTTCAAAAGACGCTTGAAATCACCCCTGCACATTTTGGGAACAAAGGGCAAAAATTTTGAAAGAAGCTCTGGGTCTTCATCATTGTATTGCCGGAATGTATCCCGCAGGGCACGGAGGGCAACCAGGCCTTTGCTCCTGTTCTCTGGGTTGTCCCCACTTTTCTTGACTTTGCTTAAAGTTTTCAAGTTATTTCGAAACATAACATAGTCTGAACGGTCAAACATCTTCTTGATGTTTTGGACGAACTTCGCTGCAAAATTTTCGCTTTTTGCTGTGGGTGCTTTCTTTGCGTCTGCGTGCACACTCTTTGCCTCTGATTTGCTGGGCGCGGCTGACGATTGTGGGCCTGCCACTGTTCCTCTCGGACCTCTCAATTTTGCAAGCTTCGCATCCAGCGCCGTTTCCCTTCTTTTTTCCTTTTCCACGTCGTTGAGAGAACGTTTTTGAGGCAGCGCGTTCTGAACAGCCATTGCCCCTTGCTGCGAAGAAAGCGTAGAACCAAGCGGTCCGTGGCCGAAACTGCCAGAGGAGTCAGCAGCATTTCCAAAAATACCACCCTGCCGCAGCTGCCCGCTGTAAATATTGCCTTTTTTTTTGTTAGTCAGCACGTCCAGAATCGACGTGTTGTTTCCGTTTTGTGGAGAAAGTCCAGAGTACAAATGGGCATCTTTTCTGTCCAACTTGTACATGCGAACGATGCTGCTTACCCCCGAGAAAATTTCGCCCTCGGCTTTGGGTTTAGATTGAGACGAAGATGACGATGGTTTCATTCCCGTCGCCATGGCGGCGGGCACTCTCCCAGAGCTCAGGCTAGTGTCCAGCGCAGCCGAAGGTTTAGCGGCAGAAGATTTTTTCCCCTTAGAGTTCCATTCAGGGGTAGACCTTGCCATTTTAAAGAAGCGCGCAGCAGACCCGCTGGCTTCTCCAAAGGAAGAAAAATGCCGACAGAGTGGTTTTAGCCATTTGGACATACCCCGAATGCCTCGGGAGCTGCCGAATCGCTCGTCGCACAAAAATACAGCCCCATAGTCGTACCGGTGTCGAATCACACGCCCAACGGCCTGGTTGATAGCCCTATGAGCGGACTGTGAGTACCATTCTTGGCCGCTCAGAACGCCTCTCCCCATTTTTTTGGTGTCCTCTAAATACTTTCGCTTTAACATTACGCGGTGATCCTTGTGTGGGGCAAACGGAATCCCTGTGATGATGACAGCACGAGCGCAGTGGTCGGGAAAGTCAATCCCCTCGCTTGCCTTTCCCCTGCAAACTCCAAACATCACGCCTCCCCGCTCCGATTTGGCAGCCTCTTCGTACTTTTTAACAAGCAACGTAAACGCCGACGCCCCGCGCCCCTCTACGAACAATTCTTTTTGAGCCTCCATCGATTTCCATACTGGGCTGTTTTGCCAGTGTGAAACGCATCGGTCCATTGTAGTGTAAGATGGAAAAAATACCAACAGCCCGTTGGGCACAAACCGCGTGCAGTTCAGTATGGTTCGCCCGAGCTCGTCTTTGTACTCTGACTTTTCTCGAAATTGGTACGAGGAATTTAACCTTTTCTTTGTAGGCCCTACGGGGACCGTGCCTAGCCACACTTGCTTTTGCCCAACGACGTGGCCATTTTCCAATTGAATCCGAAACGGTAGGCGGAGCTCGGACTCTACCGACTCCATCGGCGACAAAGTCCCACTGGTCAACAGTATCGACCGGACCCGCATTCGTGCCAGGTCATGCATCGCAACCCCCGGGGAGAAACACCAGAAGGCCAACGTTTTGCCCACTTTGTTACTACTGCTGCTGCTCGGCTTTTCCCCAAAAAAATTTGAACTTCGCGCATTCTGCTTCTTCTTCTCTTTGAACGACCGTCGTCCATTGTTTGGATAATAAAAATGAGTGCGATAAGACTCCTCCGCAATCCTTGCGTTAAGCCCAGGCCGAAAAGCAATGTTCATGGCCTTCAAAAATGATTCCAGGTGGCACTTGTACCTCGGGCGAATCCCTGCGACTAGCTTCGATGCCTCTCGTAGGACTTCTATCAGCTGGTCTTTGGTCTCCCATGTTATGTTAGAATGCTGCAAGAGCTCGTACAAGTAAGAACCACCCTTTGTGAGCCCGTCGGATTTGGACATGGACAGCGGCAGGCTATCGATGCTCGACTCAATATGGAGCAGCAACTCCTTCAATTCGACCATGTTGTCTGCAGTCAGGCCGTCCTCCGACATCGCCCCGCCGTTGTCCTTCAAGCTTTCGTTCAAGTGCATGACGCAGTGGTCACATTCATCAATACATGCAGCAAGTACCTCCGCGGGCAGTTCAAACGAAGCGGAGTCGGAGCACACGCTCTCGACATTATGCGCCTCGTCAATGACCACCACGGCATTTTCCCACGGTATCGACGGAAGGGACGCTCGGACGACGGGGTCTACTAGGTAGTTGTAAGGCATGAAAAAAATGTCCGCCTGGGAGTGCAGCGTAGCCTCTCTGCTAAAAAAGTAGGGGCAAATGTCTTTGTGCTTTCCAAGCTCGACTAAATCTTCTATGTCCCTAATGGTCGAAGTTGTGTTATTACTGCTTTCACGCCTAGCACTGGTTGCACGGGGCGGGGCGGCCTCTGCCGACGGGTTGAGGAACGATGTCGACTTCTTGCTCTCCTTGGGAGCCGTTCCCTGCGCAGCAGTGCTTGCCCCGTTCGAATTCCATTTGATATACTCTTCCACCCCATTGTAATACTTACACCCCCCCGCCTTAACCGTTTTCTGACACATATGAATCTGCTTGCTCCCCTTTTCTTTCGACACTTTTGGGTGAATGCAGAGCTGGTCCCTCGACCCCAAGATGGAGACTCGAGGGCGGTACACCGACGCCTTCAACTCTTTGACGACTTGGGTCAGCTGGCTGTGGGTCCTTGATGTATAAATAATCTTTGAAGGCAGCGAGGAGGTGTCGCCCATCATCTGTGGATTGTCAGCGGTCGACGGTGCATAAATGGAGCCCGAGTGCCTGCTCGATGACGTCTCATACTCCAAGTTCACGTGCCCAAAACCACCGGTATTGTCAACGGCGGCGTTGTGGTTCGAGCGCCACGCTAGTGTAGAACAGAGCAGTGCCAGCGTTTTCCCCGTACCCGTTGGAGATTCCAACAAAGCATTCTCTCCCGTTTGAAGGGCCTCAATCACCTTCTC
>JACLAC010019829.1_pt1 | contig 13304 bp, 12 predicted proteins | sample 8027881 | NCBI WGS metagenome assembly JACLAC01 (sample SAMN15725517, study PRJNA655200) | protist metagenome | isolation source: fluorescence activated cell sorting (FACS) single amplified genomes of... | place: Spain: Blaines Bay Microbial Observatory, Mediterranean Sea | collected 2016-01-19 | reverse complement strand
TAATCCAGAGGCCGATCGTTTTGATTTCGTCGGCCGTCATAGTGCCGTTTTTGGGCATCCGCTGCTGCGCGTTTGGAGTCGAAATCCGGTAAGCCAACAGGCTTCGCTGCGGACTCCTCGGAATAACAAGCGGTCGTCTGCTGGCACCGCCTGCCCGCATTCCTGCAAAGTTGCTCAAATTCAGGCCGCCGCGCGGATTGTTGGCTCCGTGGCAGTTGCCACATTTCGCAGCGAGAATCGGCGCCACGTGCTTTGAGAAGCTCACCAGAGTCGGGTCGGGCTTGCCAAGTGCTTTGGCCACTCGCTTTCGGTTTGTGTCGAGCAGACGATTCATTGAGGTGACCATGCGATCGTTCGGTGCGAATCCGGCCGCTGCGATCAGTTTGTCGGCCTCAGCTTTGAGTTCTTCAAGCAGCTTCTCGGCCTCTTCGTACTGCTTCTTTCGAACCATTCCCGGAACCGTGGCGATCTTCTTCTGAATCGCCTGCAGCTCTTTCCGTTGCTCGGGAGTCTGGGCTGACGCACTCTCGGCCGAAACAAAGAGGGCTGCAATTAGGGCAACAGTCAGCCACGTGATTCCGCTCAGGCGGGTCATGGACCTGATCCTTTTGAGTAATCGAAATGGAGTACAGCCACACTGCCAATGTCACAACATCCCGTTGCGACAAAAGACTTTACACCGAAAAGCTCTACCGATGGATGCCGTGCCACGGAGCCATCCAGTATAGCGCGACAAAGGTCCCATCGAAAGACCGTACGCGACTACTCTTAACCGACCCGCTGTAACGTGAGTTCGCCCAAAACTGCATTCAATCGTCAATTCATCGGCGACCAGCCCTCAAACCTCTGATGGTGGGTCAGGATTCAGGTCGAGCTGGAGCCCGGTCCTGACCCTCTTAAACGGAATCAGCGAGCGGTTTTCGCCGCGGAGATTGCACCAGCTGACGGGCGGAAGATTTGGTATCAGCGTCGAGAACCAGCCGTCCACTGGCTGTTCCGGCAAACAATGCCGATTCGACGAGACCTCACTACCGGAAATCGGAATTAAGTTCGGTGGTTCCACCGATTTTACAAGAACGAGTTGATCGATGGCCCACTGCGACGCCAGCCATCCAGCAAGCGAATCACTTGTCACATGCCAACCGGCTGGCGGCACTTCGAAGCCCTGCTCATCCATTTCGGAAATCAAAGAGGCGACATCAACGATGGTCACGAGCGGTCCGTTATTGTAGATACTTTTTAACGACGATCCGATGCGACTTTCAGGAATAAGACTGGCGAGGAATCGCGTGTTCAGTGACAGAGCGTCGATGGCCAGTTGATGACTCACTCGGGAGGGGAACCGAAAAACGTCATCCCAATCACGGACCTGATCTGTAGTGGCACCGCCTCCTGGCACGACCAAGATGCGTCCCTCTGCCAGTTCGAAAACAGAGCGAAGACGTTCTGGAAGATCGGGGAGAGAAAACAGGCTGCCCCCGATTTTGAAGAGGATTGTTCTTTCACTCGCCATCAAGACTGCCTGTTGACTTGCAGAGATGTGCCGCAATTCCGGCACAACCCGCAAGAATCGCTCAACTGTCAGAATCGCTCAACTGTCAGAATGCGACCGGTCAAACGAGGAGCGTGTACCGGTTGTCTCTGCTACTGTCATGATTGTCGGCTGAAACGGCCCCTCGCTGGATGCGAGCGGAATATTCAACGGATATACTCGCTTTTGCACTCGCAAATCTATTTTCCGATCGGTCAGCATATCCGCTGAGGGAGCAAATTCGGCTCCACCTTTCATTCCACAGCCAGCATTTCCGTTCCGTCCCACTCAATAGCGGCTCATGGCAATCAGTATTCAGGAACTGCTCCAGAATCTCACTGAAAGCGGGCTGCTTTCCGATGAGGAAATCAGCACCGTCCACGGATTTTATGCACGGCGAGGGCAGAGTGGGACAGCGGACGAATTCGCCAAAGAGCTTGTCAGAAACAACCACCTGACCAAGCTCCAGGCGGCAGCGTTACTGAAAGGCAAGACCCGCAATCTGATCTTCGGTGAGTACGTCATCCTCGACAAAATTGGCTCTGGCGGCATGGGGCAAGTCTTCAAGGCTCGTCACAAACCAACCCGAAAGGTGGTTGCCGTCAAAGTGCTCTCCGCAGATGCCGTAAGCAATCGCCGACTGATCGAGCGGTTCAAGAAAGAAGCTAAAGCAATCGGCCGGCTCAAGCACCCCAACGTAGTGAGAGCCTATGAGGCCGGCAAAATTAACAAAATCCGCTACCTGGTCATGGAGTTTGTCGACGGCGAGAACATGCTGGCCCGAGTCAAACGCAAAGGTCCACTGGAAGTGGACGAGGTCGTTAACTGCATCCTGCAGGCGGCCCGCGGTCTCGACTATGCCCACCAGAAAGGCATTATTCATCGAGACATCAAGCCGTCGAATCTTCTCCGCGATCGGAACACCGGACGAGTCAAGGTCGTTGACCTGGGACTCGCCCGCGTCCAGGAGCCGGACGAGGATGAGGAAGACCAGATACGTCTGACGATGGCTGGCCAGATGCTCGGCACCGCCCGCTTTATGGCACCTGAGCAGGTGGAGGACGCCCGCAAAGCCGATGTCCGGTCAGACATCTACTCACTTGCCTGCACTATGTTTTTTCTTCTACGAGGTAAAGCGCCCTTCTCTGGCGACACCGTTGCCCACACGCTGATGGCTCATGTCAGTGCTCCGATTCCGGGCCTCTGTAAGAAGCGATCAGATGCTCCGGCATGGCTTGGTCAGGTCTTCACAAAGATGATGGCCAAAAAGCCAAAGAACCGTTACCAGTCGATGGCCGAACTGGTCACTGACATTCAGCATCACCTTTCCGAATCGCTCGACGATCGCGTCCTTCACGAATCGCAGGATGCCGATGATGAGTATTCTACACTCATCGCTCGAAAGGATTTGGAAGCTTCTATAACGGACCTGTATGTGTCTCCCGATGAAGTCGCTGCAGCGGAAGCGGCCGAGGCAGAGATGATTGCCCAGGCGGAGGCCGCCGGGCCGGATTCTGATTCTTCCAGTGATTCCCCCGCTGCCGAAACTCAGTCGGCGGAAACGGCAGTGACGAATCCTGATACCCCGCCTGTTGAGACGCCCCGCGGCGGGACTGCTGGCAATGTTCCAAGAGTTCCGATCCCTCAGACTGGTCCGGCTCCCGCGACCGATCCCCTCGAAGCTGAGGCAGCAGCGAAACGGAAAGACATCCCCGCGCGCTTCGCTCCCATTTCCAGGAGTGACACGCTCGGCGATCTTGCTGTTACTGAGACCGAAGCGGAGTTGGACGATCCGGGTGTCGCCGGAATTGACGCTTCCGAACTGGCTTCCGAGGCGGATGATGCTGTTGCCCCCCCCCGACGCGGACGCGCCGAAAGAACATCCGAGCAGTGATCGAAAAGGGATGTCTGCCGCCCAGTCATTCAACATTTCGGACGAGTTGAATGTTGCGAAGGAAATCGACGTGACCGATTACGTTACCCGGAAGCTGAAAGGTCGGCAAAACGCAGACGCTCAGACGGTGAGGCGATATCAGATCGCCGGAGCTGTGCTGGGAGCGATTGCCTTGTTCTGCCTGGCGGTCTGGATTTTTCAGAGCCAGTAAATGTCTGGCAGATAGACGCTTCCCTCACTCGCTACGGACGGCTTCACCGCCGATAGGAAGCAGGAAACTGTTTGAACTGCCTTCCTCGATCGTAACGTGACATTCCAGGGAAGCAGGGTCCGCATTGCCAACTGCCGATCCGTTTTCCACTGCAGGGGCAACGGCAGGCACTTCCTTGCCAGCGAGAATTTCATCTTTAGAAGGAATCCGTTCGGGCGAGCCCGGTTCCTCAGACTCTATCGTGACTTCTACTCGAACGCGGTACGATCAAGGGACCGGGCCGTTTGCCCGCGGGACCATGAACTTTCTGTTGACGATACCTGCTCCCGTTGCCGGCCCCTTCGTCTGACCTTCAGGGATGAAATTGACTCGCCCTTCTTTTATGGGGGAGCCATTATTTGAGACTTCCCCGGACACCTCGACGCGTGGCAGTCCATCGGCGTCTTTGCCACATCCGCTGAACGGGGCAGTCAGTGCGAGCAATATGACGTAACGGCGACTCAACACTGTACCCTGATCAGAACGCATTGGTGGTCTCGTTTCCGTCGCGACTGCTGAGGCCGAGCAAAACGTCGTGGTCCATCGTGTAGTTCAGAAAGTGGACTGAGCCGTCGACCATCAGCAAATGAGCTCCGCCGTGGTGCATGCTCCACCAGTGGAAGCGGTCCGCGTTGCCGTCTGGTTCGCCGGAGTAAAATCCCTCCGAGGCGTCAAGAACGCTGTCTCCCAGACCGTGGATGTCACTGCCGGACCGGCCGCCCACCAGCCGTAGACTCCTGCGGCATCGATCGTTCGCTCGCCGACGTGAATCGTGTGGGCCGTTCCGTCGAGGGTGTCACGAAACTGAGTAGACTGATTCCGGTCCGGGAACATTCCGTCGCCGGGCAGCACTCGCGTGCTTCCCCGATTTCCCAGATAGGCCGTGTGGGCATACCCAACGACCCCTGTTGTGCCGCCGAAATTGTGCATGTGAACTTTGTCGTTGTGCACATCGGAGGGGCAGCGAAACGCCGGAATCTTCTGCGATGTGTAGTCGCAATTGCTGGCGTTACCGGGGGAACGAAACGCGTTAACTTCCAGGTTGAATTCCTCAAAGAGAGGAGACTGATCCGTGTTTGGAATGATCATTACCATCCAGCTCCACCAGCGAGAGCAGCCGGAGTTGTTATGAAACGTCATCAGCGTTGGAAACTGAATGTGAGTCTCATAATAGTTATGAAGGGCGATGCCAATCTGTTTCATGCTATTCCTGCACTGCGTCCGACGCGCGGCCGCCCGAGCCTGCTGGACCGCCGGCAGCAGAAGCGCCACCAGAATGGCGATGATCGCGATCACCACCAATAGCTCGACTAAAGTAAACCCCCGTCGTCGACATTTGGTGCAACGCATGGCAGATCCTGGTGAAACGGTGGGGGAGGATGAATCGAAGAAGAATGCTGAAATGGAAAGTGCATCGTGATTGTTCGGCGAATGGGATAATAAAGTAATCCAGCTCTACGCCCGCACTCAATTGCCGGAACATCCAGCTCGCGGATGGTGTCTTCGATAAGGGCAGCAGCCGCAATCCTTGAGGCCTTCCGATAATGTGGCTGCAACTGACCAGTCGTAGACGATTACAATTTCGAGCGATTGGTCGCATGTTTAATTACCTCAAGCCGCGAGCTGCTGGTGGTCTTTTTTCGCCTCTCGCTGATCTGTCTGGCAATTCCGCTTGCGGCGGTCTGCGCGAACGACAGGACAGAATTGCCGAGTCCATCGACACCCGCTTTTCGCCGCCCTTCCCAGGCGGTCCTCGCGCAGAACGGGAAAATGCTGGCCATTGCCAACCAGCGATCGGGCAGCGTCACTCTTATGGAGGTGGCCTCTGGAACAGTGCTGAGCGAGACGCAAATCGGAAAGCAGCTGACAGCGATCGCCGTCCTGCCCCGCCGCAAGGCTGATAAGGGAGGGGAAACGAGACTCGCGCTGACTGACTTCTCGGAGCATGAATTGATCCTTGCGACGCTCGCAGGTCATACGCTGAATGTGACCTGCCGGATTCCGGTCGCTCGTTATCCGGTGGACATTGCCTTGTCGACAGACCGGGAAACAGCGGTGGTCGCCTCACGGTGGTCCCGTCGAGTGACTTTTGTTTCTCTTGACGAGGAGACCGCGAAGCCACGTGTGCTCGACATCCCCTTCGCGCCGGGAAACCTTGCGTTTGGCAACGACGGTTTGCTGATTGTCACTGAGGCGTTCGGTGGACAGATCGGAGTGCTGCCACGCGGCGAGTCCCGACTGCAGGCGCATGAACTTCCCGTCCACAATATTCGGGACCTGGCAGTGCGGGATGGCCGGTTGTGGTTTTCTCACCAGTTGCTGCGCGACACCGCACGAACGGAGGAAGAGCACATCCACTGGGGAGTGTTGATTGAAAACTTTGTCAGCTCCCTGCCTCTGACATCGCTCATCCACGCAATGGAGACGGAAGCAGACGCACCGACTTTGCGACCCGAACGGGTTCGCATCGGGGACGCCGGGAGCGGAGCGGGCGACCCTTCCGGAGTAGCTGTGATGTCTGATCGCCTTGCAGTGACGATTGCCGGCACGGCACAGCTCGCACTGATCGATCGTATCGGAGTTCGCGAGATTCGCCTGCCGACGGGAGCCCGGCCCGTTCAGGTGCTTTGCCAGGAATCGCGACAGCGCGCATTCGTGGTAAACTCAATTGGCGAGTCCGTAACGATCATCGATCTGAAAAAGCCCGCTGTAATTCGGACGGTTCCATTGGGAATAACTCCGAAGTCCGGTCGAGTCGAACGGGGTGAGGCAGCGTTTTTCAATGCCCGCCTCTCCCTGGAAAACTGGATGAGCTGTCACAGTTGCCACACGGACGGACACACAAGCAACCGCCTGGCTGACACGCTGGGCGACGGTGGTTACGGCAACGCAAAGCGAATCCCCTCGCTGTTCGGCACAAAGGGCACGGGCCCTTGGGCATGGACGGGCTCACAAAAGACACTTCGCAGTCAGCTGCAGAAATCGCTCCGCTCAACGATGCACTGGTCGAGCCCGATGCCGGAGGTCGTTTCGGACCTGACGGCCTATCTGAAATCCCTCCCCGCTCCTCCATCGCTCATCGCGGCGCGGCAGTCTGCATCCTCTGAAGTGAAGCCGGATTCTGTCGACATCGGAGCAATCGTGTTTCAGTCAACGGGCTGTGCCAAGTGTCATGCGGGGCGACAGTTCACCGTGGAATCAACCTTCGATGTGAATCTCGAAGACCAACGGGGCCTGCGGAGATTCAATCCACCGTCGCTCAAAGGTGTCAGTCAGCGGGACCGGTTGCTGCACGACGGTCGGGCCAGGTCGCTGGACGAGGTGCTGGATGTGCACCCGCCGGGGCATTCGCTGTCGCGCGGGGAACGCAGCCAGCTGATCGAGTTTCTCAATTCGCTCTGATCCAGATGAGTCTTGATCCGGCCATAACCGGGCAACAGACTGGTTCCTTCTGTCCACGTACGTTAGCTGTCTTGGGTCGCCGATGATCGCTCTCCGTTTGCTGGCTGGTCTTGCCATACTGCTTTCCCCAGCGACTCTCCCGGCGCAGGAAGCAGCGGAGACGGATGCAACCCTCGCCGCCCGCGTCCTGTACTCGATCAGACCGGATGGTACCGAGCGAAAACTGCTTTACGAACTTGAGGATGTTGACACAGTCTCCTCGCCATCCATCTCATCGGATGGTCGACTGGCTTTTGCGGCGTGGAATCAGGCCGAGGACGACACTCGAGTTAACTCACAGGTCTTCTGCCTGACGCTCTCTACCCTGCGTGTTCTGAAGGCTCTCGGTGACGGGGCGAGGCCCAGCTGGTCTCCTCGCGCCCGACGGATTTCGTATACACGGTTCGGTCCGAATGAGGGCGTCTGGGTGATGAAGAGCAACGGCCAGAACAAAGTGCTGCTGGATCGGCGCGGCACTGATGCTCAATGGTCTCCCAATGGCCACTGCATCGCCTACGTCACATCCTCTCGCGGAGCCCGCACGATCGCCGTCTATGACATGGTTGAGGATCGCTACATTAAGCTGTGGGAAGATTCCGGCAGCCCGTGCGGAGTCATCACGGGCGGCTTCGCCTGGTCACCGGACAGTCGTCGGCTCTGCATTCAAGCCCGCCGGCTGAAAGACAATGACTAGGGCCTGGAGGGCAAATCGGAAATTGCCATTGTCACGGTCCAAAACACCCCCAGAGCGAAAGTCTATGATTCCTTTGAGGGCGGCGTGTTCCCGTCGGTCGCCTGGAGCTCTAACGGCAGTCAGGTCGTATTTTCCAAACCGAAGGGCAATGACGAGGCCACGCAGTTGTATTCCTTCGACCCGACCTTGCAAAACAAGCCGGTCCTGGTCCCTGGCCAGGATGCGGAGCGGAACAACGCCAGTCCCAGCTGGGCTCTGGACGACAGCCTGTGATCTACACCAGCGCGCCGTTCAATGCGAGAGACGAAGAGAAAACGACGGCGTCGTCGAACGACGATTAAGGCTTCGTAGAAGCTATGTTGCGATGTGATCGCTCGTGCCACTTTGCTCGGTCACAACGAGATCCATTCGCACGTCGTGCTCACTCATCGGGATTGTATCAAACAGCTGACACTCAAACGCGAGCCCGATCAGTGAACAGTCCGGCCGGATACGATTCAGCAGGCGGTCGTAGTAGCCCTTGCCGTGGCCCAGGCGGCTGCCGGTTTTGTCGAAGGCGACTCCGGGGACAAGGACCGCGTCCAGCTCACCTGGCGGCAAACGTTTTCCTGGACGCTCGCAAAGTTCGGGCCTCGGTTCGAGGATCCCATACCGGCCGGCTTCCAGTTCGGAGAGTTCCTCCAGGTGAAACAGTTTCAGTTCACCGGCATCGCCGCACCAGGGGACGATGATGCGGCGATCACTGGAGAGAGCATCCGGCAGCGCGTGACGTGTGCGCACTTCGTCTCGAACATCGACGTAGAACAGCAGAGTTCGTGCGGCTTGAACCTCAGCAAGCGAGAGAGCGGTTTCGACAATCTTCCGGCTGAACTGATCCTTGTCCGGCTGAGTTCGTCGCCGCGCTTGCGCCAGCTGGCGAATCTTCTGCTTCTCTTCGGCATGAACGTCTCTGTGGCTCACGCTTCAGCTCTCAGGTGGGTGGAGTTCAGCCACGAAATGCACCTGCCGCGCTACTTCGTGAAACCCGCAGCTTGGATAGAGGTGATTTCCAATTGGGTTCTGCGCGAGCGTTTCGATTTTTGAGTGAGTCAGCCCGTGCTCGCGGAACCGGTCAAGGGCCACATTGATCAGCGATCGCCCGATCCCCTGGCCTCGGCACTCCGGTACCAGGCTGATGTTGGGAATATGGCCAATCCCTGTGTCGTGCTCCATCCACGTTGAGACGAACCCCAGCACTCGTCCTTCCAGTTCGGCCACGATGATGCCGTCGCGATCGCGCCGGACGTCCTCGTCAAAGTGCCGAGCCTTCCGCCATTTCCAGTCGCGCCCGTTGAGAACGCCGAATTCGTTCTCGATCCCCTGATCGATGGACACTCCCTCAAATGCCTCGACCATGATCTCGGTCAGAGTGTCGCGATCGCTATCCTGGTAGGCTCGCATGATGACTTCGGGCATTGTCTGCTCCAGACGTCCGGTTCCGTAGACGTTTCGAATGATATCGGGTACCGAGCGGCTCGACAGCCAGCGAAGCCACCTGCTGTCCGGCTCATACGGAAGTGCGTACTTTCGTTCTGATGCCTCTTGCTGCTGCCCTGACCGGCTGCTACCAGATTCCGTCGCGGAATCCGTAAGCTCGCTGTGCGGAAGCTGCTTGCTCTCATCCGGCCAGAGACTGCATGCTCGCTCAACAAACTGGAATTCGAACACCTGCGAAAAGGCCTGGCCTGTGCAGACGAATGACTACGACCAAACCAGGCAACAGCCGCCATCACTACAGAGTCGATCGCAATTGGAGATGTGGCGGCACAGTCCTTAGAACCCAACTCGCGGATTCAGAACGACTACTCTGAAGCAGGCGCTTCCTCGACGGGCTTCTCTGCTGCAGGCACCGGGTCCGGCTGCAGAGCTCCCACGAATCCTCGCAGCAGAGCCACGCGGTCTTCCGGCCGCAATCGAGCCGTTTCCAAGAACGAGGGCACGGTCGTGCGGTCGCCGCTGTGCGCAATCTGCGAGGCAACCAGCTCAAACGCCGCCTGCCGCGGTATCGGACTTTTTTTGCCACTGATTCCCGCGACGAATGCCAGGGCGTCGGTGCCTGAACGTTCTCCCACAAGCCGAGTCGCCAGGCGAAGCCTCATTGCGAAGACCCAGCGTGAATCCGCTTCGTTGCTTGGTTTGAATGTGCCGAGCCGCCGTGCCGCCGCTGCTGGGTCCTTGCCGGCAGAAAGGATCTCGGATTGCAACTGGCATCTCATTCGCGGAAACGCATTTTCGCCAAGCCGTTCCGTTGTCACTGTCGTTTCCACCAGTTCGACCTTCGCTGCGTCTTTGTCTTCGAGGTAGTGGGTGTGAACAATCGATGGAATTCGCGTCGCAAACCATGGCTCCTGAGCCAGACCGCCGCCCACTGGTTTTACGCGTATGCGGATTTCGTCCCACACTTCATCCACCAGCCCCCAGTCGCACGCAGCGAACAGGATCTCCTGCTGAAGGCGAAACTGATCATCGGCCGCCGTTTTGAGGCGGATGCATCCCGTTCGGTAGGTCTTGTAGGCGTCCGCCGCTTCGGCATCCGTCTGAAAATTGTACTCCGTCTTCAGTCGAGCCGTAACACCCGACTGCGGTTCCGCCAGCGCTCGCTGAGCGGCGATCGGGCTCTGCCCCATCGCCCGGGTATAGGCCAGAGCGAGGGAAACGTTTTCCCAGACCCCCTCTTTCCCGAGAAGCGCCTGCGTGTGAGCAATTTCTGCGGCCGCGAGAGCGGACTCGCGGATCGGGGACACGTCCGAAGGTTTCAATTCGTAGATTTCCCGCAGAGTGGGAAACGTTCTCGAAGCAGGTTTGCTGGCGGTGCTCAATGCGGTCTGCGCTTTGCCAAGCGTCTCATCCACCGTCTGACTCTGACTACCAGTCGAATGCAACGCGAAGGCCAGCCGGGCCAGTACCATCGCACGGTACGACGGCGACAAGTTCGCCAGTTCCTTTTCGATTTTTGGAAGTGCGCCAACCTCGCCGGTCCGTAGACGAGCCTCACCCCAGGCGGACACGCACTGCACGATCGTGTGCGGGTCGACAGAGAGCTTAGCCCACGTCAGTGCCTTCTCGGGGTATCCGTACGCCGTGAGCCTGGTGGTCACAGCGACCCGCTGTGGAGCCGCCCACAAAGTTACCGGTCGGGCTTTTACCGCGACCTCGACGTTGCCATCTTCTGTCGCGTTGGCACGCGCAAGGGCTTCCATCAACTGGCCCAAGGACTTGTTGTCGCTGCGAGGCTTCAGCACATCTTCGGCGTCGGGAGTCCGGTCGATCGCCACTAGCAACGTAGCCAGCTCGGTCGAAAGATCGAGGGCGTCGACTCCGAAGTTCGGCATTTTCTCGACGAGCGCCAAAGCCCGGTCCGCGAGGCTTCCAGCGGCTGCGGAGTCACCAGCCGCAAGCCTGTTCCATGCGAGCGTGACCAGCGGATTGATCCCCAGATACTGCTGCTGCGATGCCACGATGGCGAGTTGCTTCAGCTGCTGGTCCACTGCGTCGGCATTTCCCTGGATCGCGTACGCCTCGGCGGTCAGCTGGCGCGAGAGACTCTTGCGTTCGTTCTGCTGGCTTTGCGAGGCCGTGACCATCTGCCGCAGCGAACTTGCCCACAGTTCGTCGAACGTCGGGCCGGTCGGGATCACGGGCTTCTCTTCACCAGTCGTGCCATCCGTCGTTCCTGGATCTGTGCCGTCTACAGTTCCGGCCGTTCCGCTGCCTTCTCTTTGCGGCGGCAGATCAAAGGGCTCCTGTTCGTCGTTTCCGCCGCTGCTTGTCCAGAACCAGACTCCTCCACCAATCGCGGCGGCAGCGACAAGGGTGATCGCGGCGAGGACGACAATCGGCGTACCGGATTTGGTTTCGGCTTCGGCTCGTGGCGCTTCCTCCGGCTCTTCGCCTTCGGGGCGAGGGGCCGTAAAAATCGGGACGAGACACTCTTTATTCGTACACCTCACGTCTCGTCCGGCGACCTGCCTAGAGTGGAAACCGGCGGTTTCACACATCGGGCAGATGACCCGGTGGAGACGACCTTTCGTCGGTCTGGCGAGCAGCTGAATGGCTTTGCCCGTCACCGCGGGAGCGTCACCGAACGGGTTGTCATCATCCTCGTCGGTCTTCTTGACGGCCGCTTTTTTCTTTGTGACGGCCTTCTTTTCAGTCGGTGCCGAAGCTGCGGGAGCCGTGCCGGGACTGCCGGTCATCGACGCCCCACAAAACGGGCATTCCGTGGCGTCATCATCAAGAACAGACTGCTTGCACGCAGGGCACGTTGGAAGATCCATGATTCCTCACTCAGACAGGAACGACTCAGCCGAAAGCACATATTTATTCCCGCCTTCAGAGCTTAACAACTGCCTGATGGCTATGCAGCAGGAAGGATTGACCTGGCGAAAAAGATCGACGCCAGTCGCGAGATTGGGTTGACTCACCTTCACGTTCATTCGGCAGCTGGCGAGACCACAACCGAACGATTCTTCCGCGATTGTGCTTCGAGCGTGAGCACAGCGGCCAGAGCAGTGATCGCCAGTCCAATTGTGATTGCTGCCGAACCGTCAACTGAATCGGGCAGGACATTGGCAAATCGCTTGAGCTTGACGCTCGGCTCATCCGGCGAAACATCGACTTTGAACGGCCAGATTTTTCTCAACGATCCCAGCATCAGTCCACACAAAGCAGCCAGCGTGATGCTATCGTGCTTTCCAAGCAGCCACCTCAGTAGACGACTAAATCCCAGCAGCCCCGTAAGGCAACCCAAGCAGAACACGGCCACACCCAGCAGATTGGCGAGGGCCCAATCGCCTTTCAGCACCGACCTCAGCAATCCCAGAACATCATGATACTTCCCGAGGATCAGCAGAATAAAAGCCCCACTGATACCCGGCAGAATCATCGCACAGATTCCGATCATGCCCGTTAGAAAGAGGTACCACAGCGAGTCCGGGGGATTCTGAAGTGCATCAATTCCGACAACGAAATACGCCACGCCGGTCCCAATTCCAAGCATCGCAATCTGCCAGGGCGTCCATTTCGAAATGCTGCGGGCGACGATCAGGCCGGAGCCCAGGATCAGGCCGAAAAAGACTCCTGCTGTGTGCCGAGCCTGATGCTCGAGCAGATAATTCATCAGAAACGACAGTCCGGCAATTCCGCTCACCACTCCCGATCCAAGCCCCAGAACAAATCGCAGATCCACATGCTCGGCCGCGGCTCTCCACTGACGATCCCGCAACCGGCTGACCAGTTGGCGGTCGAATCGGCTGATTGCCGTGATCAGCCGATGGTATATCCCCAGGATTAGAGCGACCGTGCCTCCGGAAACTCCGGGAACCGTATCGGCAGCTCCCATCAGGATTCCACAACCGGCCAGCCGCAGATCACTCAGCCCAATCGGCGGAACGGCTGGCCAATCTGTACTGTCTGTGTCGAGAGTCATGGTCAATTCAGTTGATTCTCAAGGATC
>JACLAC010009838.1_pt1 | contig 13306 bp, 10 predicted proteins | sample 8027881 | NCBI WGS metagenome assembly JACLAC01 (sample SAMN15725517, study PRJNA655200) | protist metagenome | isolation source: fluorescence activated cell sorting (FACS) single amplified genomes of... | place: Spain: Blaines Bay Microbial Observatory, Mediterranean Sea | collected 2016-01-19 | reverse complement strand
CAACTGAGCTCGATCGGCCGTTACATGTTCGCTGCAACGTTCGGCAACGTTCACGGCCATTACAAGCCGGGTGCCGTCAAACTGCGACCAGAGATCCTGAAGAATGGCCAGGAAGCTGTGATCGGAAAATTCGGCCAGGACGCAGAATTCGACCTCGTCTTCCACGGCGGATCAGGAACGCCAAGCGACCAGCTTCAGGAAACGCTGGACTACGGCGTCATCAAAATGAACATCGACACGGACACTCAGTACGCGTTCACGCGACCGGTCGTCGACCACATCATGAAGAACTACGACGGCGTCCTGAAAATCGACGGTGAGATCGGAGTGAAGAAAGCGTACGACCCACGCTCTTACATAAAGCTCGGTGAAAACGGCGTCGCTACTCGAATGGGCGAAGCCTGCGACGATCTGAAGTCATCAGGCCAGACGATCTTCGGTAAAGTCTGAGCAGCTGCTTTTAACCCGCTGAATTCTGAAACGACCACGAACCCCGCCGGAACAATCCAGCGGGGCTCGTTTCGTTTTATGCCTTGCGGGTTCTCATCAACCCGATGTTCCAATGTCTGGCTTAAAAAAGCGATGGATCAGCACGAATCCCCGCTGATTAAATGCAGACGAACAGGCAGCATCCGTGCTTATCGGTTCCACTCTGTGCCTGCCTTGGTCATGCCTCATCAACGGCTGACTGCTGGTCGGGATTGCCAGCGAAAACGCGGCTGAACACTAGATGGCTTGGGATGTAAACGAGCAGTGGGTAGGCCAGCAGAACGATCCCCAACCAGGCAACAGGATGCACGACCGTCTGAGTCGTCTCACCCCAGCCGAACACATTGTTGACGTTGCCTGCCAGAGTGTCCGGGCCTGGCAGCACCATAAAAGCCGTTAGCAGCACAGTCCAGCAGATTCCGATCTGAGCTTTCCAGGCATTTCGGTCATAGCCCATCCGAGAAACCAGCCACAGCAACAGGAATGGCAACCAGCCATGAAACAATGACAGACCTCTGACAAACAGCAAAATTTCCGGATCAAACATGTACGTTGCCAACCCGACCAGCGGCCGCTGGAACGCCATGTTGAAGAAAAAGTCGATGCACCAAACGAACTGCAGAAAGACAATCGCTACGGCCTGCGTGCTGATCAGGAATTTCGAGTCTTTCCACATCCCGATGAATGTCACGATTAACGCCACATCGCAGAACCAGAGAAAGTTGTACAGCCCGTACTCGTGATAGTAGTACGGAATCAGAATGGCCATGAACGCTGAATAAGCAACCTTCACGCTCAGCGGAATTTTGCGCACCGCTTGGCCGTCAACAGCCGGTCCCGTCAGCACTACCTCACGCATCGCAAAACCTCTCAACACTGGTCGGTTCCGTCTCGGAATCCTTCAGACGTAAGCAGAAGGGCGACAGTCAGTCTGCGGCGCAACACTGAATTCTTCGCGATTCGCAAATCAACAGACAATCATCGCTTTCCTGCCAATCCCGCTCGAAGCGGCTGCCCGCGAGTAGTGAATGCCGAACTGAGCAAATCCATCGCCTCTTGAGGCAAATTCCTGTTCCAGATTATCCTCGGAGGAAGTTAATGACCGACAGTCATCAGAAAAACGAATTAAGACTCGACAGTGACGCGATGGCAACGCTGGAGCCGGTTGATCGTGTATCCGATCCTGGCCTTCTTGACGAACTCGCTAAGAAGTTGAACGTGGCTCCCATTCGGAGTGAAACCGTTGATTTCGGCCGACTGCAACAACTCGAAGCACGGCTAACCGATCGTGAACAGCTTGTCTCAATTCTGACTGACCGACTTGAGCAGGCCGCAGACGAACTCGATCGAATCAAACGTTCCGGTGGCGTACATGCCGGTTCGGCTGCGGACGGTGCCGATGCAGCAGCCCTGCTTGCCGGGCATAGCGAGGTCACAGAGAAACTGGACCGATTCGTCGATGCCTGGGAAGAACGTTACGAAGGCCCAGCCCTTCGGCGCATGGAAACCGACATCGAAGATCTGCGTGAACGGATCGAACAGGCGGTCCTGCAAGGCAACTTCCCTGCCAGTGAATCACCAGTCTCGGGTGTTCCCAGCCTGGGCGAGAGTACATCGCAAATCACTGACCACGACATAGAAATTCTTAAGTCAACTTTAAATTCGGAGTCGGAACTGCCCGAAGACAATATCGGCACCGGACGCCCACTCGACGTTCCGATCCGCCTGGTCCTGTTTTCGAGCGACGACTTGCCAGACGATCTTGAGATTTCGCTCCCTGAACCGATTGACGAAGACGATGCGTCCGAACCGTTACTTCGAAAAGCAGTCACAGATCGCGACACCTACATTCGCTGGCTCTGCCAGCAAATGCGACACGTGACTGGTCGACTGGAAAACTGGCTTAAAGAACTTCAGACAGCGACTGACGATTCCACTCTGTACAAACGTGTCGACGAAATCGAGCAACTGATTCACGAACAACTTCGGATAGCAGAAATCGACGTTTCGATCGAAAGGGCCCAACTATCGCGAGACCGGGCGAAACTACAGGATCAAACAGACAAATTGACTCGCGAGCGTGAGCAACTTGCGAAGAATTTTAATTCATCCGATTCAAATGACGACACACCGATGCTGCGTCGCTGGAAGAAGTTCATTAAGAATCAGGATATGTAGACGGTCGCGGCGATGCGAATTCTCTTCATACCTCAGCAGCAGCTTCAAGCATTTTCTCGCAGTGAGTCTTGAACGGAATGTAGTTGGTTGATTCGAGAGCCTGGGGCTCGTACTCGCTGAAGACATCTTTGGCGACAGTATGTAAATCAAAGTCACTCCAGTTACATGCCAGCTTTTCCAACTGCTGCAGACCGTTCGGTGACTGCCGGAACGAATCCGGCATTAAACCTGCCAGCGCGACGGCAGCGGCGGCGGACTGCCCGAGTTTCTCGTCAGCCAGAACCGAGAGGCCTCGATGATGGTAGAACACACAGCAGACCAGATCGTCTGGAAATCCCCAATCAAACATGACATTGGCTGCGGCACCGGCATGGTCCCAACCGAAAGTGCTCGCCTCAAAATCTACCAGTGACTTCGGATCTGAATCCGTCTGAGTCAGGAAATTGACGTAGTCGTTGTCGAGTTCGTTCGTGAGCACTGGAATCAGAAAATCCTGAAGCAGGCCAGCGGCGAAAGCGAGTTCCTCGTCAGTCTTGAGAATCCTCGCCAGTCGCTTAGCAAAGAGAGCCCTTTCCAGATTGGCGTTCCAGAAGCTTGCCAGGTTGATCAGCTTCAGTTTTTTTGCTGGCAACGCGTTCTGCAGTGCCGCCGTGCTCAAGTGAAGTTTCGTCCGTTTAATACCCAGTACTGCGATCGCATGATGTGGTGAGACGATCCGATGCTTCAGCCCGTTGGTACTTGCATTGGCGTTTCGCAGCAATTGGCAGGTAAGGCCAGTATCAGACTCGATGATCGCTGACAGCTCCTCGATGTCGCAGTCAGGATCATCAGCCTTCTGAGAGAACTCCATGACAGCTGCCGGTAAAACCGGAAGCTGCACTTTAGGAATCCCATCTTTGCTGCATTCATCTCCCAGGACGGAAGCACGAATACCGGACCAGTCGATCATAACCACTCCACGTTCAATCAGAAGTCGACAAACAAGTGGGATTCTTACTGAAATAGCCAGCATGAAAACTGCTGCTCTCGAACTGAACGCAGTCGCTGGTTCTACAACTATATGTCAGTAACAACCCACAGCTGACACTGTGCGGCCCACGCTGTACCTTTCAGAGATATTCCCGCTGCAATGCACCATCTCCCTCCGTCACACTGCGACAACGCATGCACGACGAACAATCGAATGACCTGATTCGGTTTGTCACAGAGCCGTCGCCCTGCCCTTATCTGGCGACAGAATCCGCTCAATTGGAGTATCGCGTACCGGCAAGACTCGATACCGAATCACTCGAACGATTGCTTGAACGCGGCTGGCGGCGTTTTGGAAACTACGTCTTCCGACCAAAGTGCCAGGCGTGCCGGAAATGCCGGCCACTACGCATCGTTCTGGACGAATTCAGCCCGTCGAAGAGTCAGCGAAAAGCTCTCCGACGCAACGACCAAATTGAGATCTTCGTGACGCAGCCGTGTGTCACTGACGAACATGTCGCCCTGTTCAACCTCTACCATCGAAACATGGCTGAACTACGTGACTGGCCGGAAAACGTAACTTCGTTTCAAGACTACTATGAATCATTCATCGGCCGACCGTTCGATTTCGCCCGTGAATTTCAGTACCGCAAAGACGGTCGACTGATCGGTATCGGAATCGTCGACGTCCTGAAAGAAGGCCTGTCGAGCGTCTACTTCTATCACGATCCTGCCTGGAGAAAGCTGAGCCCTGGAACATTTTCCATTCTCACTGAAATCGAATGGGCAAAGAGTAACTCGCTGAAATACTCGTACCTCGGTTACTGGATTCACGAAAACCAATCGATGGATTACAAGGCTCGGTTCACTCCTCATCAACTGCTGGAAGCGTGCGTCGATTTCGATGAAGAACCAGTCTGGGTTCTTGCGACCAATTGACCTCGCACCTGCTTCCGCTTCTCAAAGAAACAGCAATGCCAAGGGACAAACGCACCACGCTCTACTTGATTCGCCACGGAGCAACGGCTTCGAACGAGCAGACCCCACCGATCCTGCAGGGCTCCGGAGTGGATTCACCATTGAGCGAACTCGGGCAGCAACAAGCCACGGCAACGGGCAGACTTCTCGCCAGTCTGCGACTAGATGGCGTATGCAGCAGTCCAATGGCTCGCGCGGTTTCGACGGCCAAAGCAATCGCAGCCTCTCACGACCTGACTGTTAGCACCGTCGAAGATCTTCACGAAATCGACGTCGGGCAGTGGGAAGGCCTGGACTGGGGCACAATCTCAGAGCAAACACCTGAAGCCTATCGTCAATTCATGGAAGATTCGGCCACGCACGGATACCTGGGTGGCGAGTCATATCAGGATGTGCTCGACCGAGTCTTGCCGCCGATCAAACGCTTGATCAGTAATTTTGAAGGCCGCACGATCGCCGTCGTTGCTCACAAAGCCGTGAATCGTTCGCTACTGGCGAGCATACTGGGCCTCGAGATGTGCCGAGCGAAAGACCTGCCCCAGGACAACTGCTGCGTCAACAGGATCGTTGCAAGACGCGGCGAGCTAAAACTCGACACAATGAATTCAGCTCTGCATCTTGCGTCACTGTAGATCCAGCTCCAACGCAAGTCGCTCCGTGCCTCGCCAATAAAAGCAGTCAGCCGCCAGGATATCCCGATCAGGCTTCGCGTTCGGGGGGCGAACCGTCGTCCTTCTTCTGACTACTACGGGACCGACGACGCCGGTTTGGCCGTTTACCTCGTTTCTTCTGTCCGGTATCCGCCGCTTTGGCACCGTCTGTCGCTTGCTGAGGCGATTCGTCGCCAGCTTTTAGTTTCTCATTTCCTGCCACCTTCGCAGCATCATCGCCGACATCGACACCGGCTCCAAATTCATCCCCACCAGTCGCTTCTACCTGGGCATTCCCGGAGGATGATGTGGCCGCTCTGAAGGACTGCTCAGCGGTCGTCGTGGACCTGGTAACGGAAGCCTCAGCGGCGACCGGCGCAGTCTGCAGTTCCTCAACGGCTTCCGTACTGGCTTCGCGCGAAACTTCAGCGTTTGGCGAAACATCCTCGCTCTGATTCTGGACCTTTGGCTTGTCCGATTCCAACTCGCTGTATTCGACTTCGAACGGTGACGGTTGCGGGCCGGGATCGACCAGCTTCATCCATGTTCCGCCATTCCGACAGTTGCACCGGACGGAAACTTCTTTAATCGGGGCGCGCCGCATGCGTTTGCAGGCCGGGCATTCCCAGTAGCGACGAACGTCGTATCTAACCTTAAGTCCTGGGCCTTTAATTGTCCCGCTCCCAATTTGATTCAGGTATTACTTTGTGACTGATCTTCAGGCTGCCTGCAAACCTCGACACATCCAGTACAGAGCGAAGGTGTCATTTGCAGGTGTTGCTATGGTCTTCTGCCAGAACCACAGATTCAATTATCCTAGAGTCTCGCAGGCCAAATCTCCTGAGTTGAACTGCTTCCATGTAGAGAACTCTAACGTCGACCGCGGCCGGTGAGAATCATGGCCGACGCCATCGCATAATTCACTTTACTGACAGACCTCAACCTGGCTACGAATCTAAATGGCACCGATCGAGAAATCTGACTTCAGAACTGCGTTTTGTGGCCTGATGATGGGAGCTGCTGATATTGTCCCGGGAGTGTCGGGCGGGACCGTCGCTCTGGTCCTCGGCATCTATAACCGTCTCATTTCTGCCATCAGCCGTTTTGACCAACAGGCTCTGGGAATGCTGGCGGCAAAACGCTGGGCGGCAGCCGCAGAATATATCGATCTACGCTTCATCCTCGCACTGGGATGCGGAATAGCGACCGGCATTGGCGGTCTGTCCTTTTTGATGAAGAAGCTGCTGGACGATCACTTGCAGCCGACATACGCAGTCTTTTTCGGGCTGATTCTCGGATCGGGAGTGCTTGTTGCCCGGGGCGTTGCCCGCTGGAACCCCGCCAGCATAGCCGCACTCGTTTCCGGAGTCAGCGTTGCCTGGTTGGTGGTCAGCCTCGACGCTCTGCAAACTCCACCTGACACACTGTGGTACTTGTTTTTCTGCGGCACAATTGGCATCTGCGCAATGATCCTGCCGGGACTCAGCGGCGCATTTATTCTGCTCATTCTGGGACGATACTCGCACGTCACGGGGTTAATTCGCAGCATTCTGAAAGGCGACTGGAGCGTTCAGGCATTTCTTGAAGTCAGTGTCTTCTGCTGCGGCTGCCTGTTTGGACTCCTCGCGTTCAGCCGTGTTCTGCGCTGGCTGCTTGCTCACCACGCCGCAGTCACCATGGCGACACTTTGCGGATTGCTGCTGGGCTCACTTCGGAAACTATGGCCGTTCAAAAACGAACTCACTCCGCCAGGTACCGAATTCAAACTCAAGCAATTCGAGAATATCGCCCCCGACTTCTCATGCGACTCTACAATCATTGCCGGCGGTCTGACAGTTATTGCGATGGTTGCCGTTTTGTCACTTGAAGCCATTTCTAGAAAATGTCACCCGGCAACCAACTCGGAAACACCGGCTGATGTCTAAGCGACGTGGCGTCAGCACGGCTGTTCTCTGCTCTGATGAGCTGATATCCTTAATTCCCTACTGGCTCAACACGCGACGTTCGTCAATCGTGGCCGGTAACACTCAAGGTTTTCGTTAGATGAACCAGTGAATCTGATCGTTACGAGCACGTTCAAACTGGTCCAGCATGTCGACTTTCCTGATCACCGATCACATCGCAATTTCATTTCCCTTTACGAATACGGTGAGGAAGCATGGACCTCCCTTCCTGTCCAGCCTGTGGTCAGTCTGTTCTTGATGAAGAAGCCGAAGATTGCCCGTTCTGCGGAGCATCGATGTCAGGCAAGCCTGGTGCCAAACCGTCAGCTCCGGCTGCGACGTCAGACAGCAGTTCTGGAAAATCGGCAAGCACGAAAAAGAGCAAAGCGGATTCTAAAACAAAAGAAAAACCGGGTAGCGAGGATCCGTTTGATGTCGCTTCGCAAGCCGCTCGCAAAGCCGTCCAGCTTCTCCCAAAGCCATCGAAAGGAAAACTGCACCGTATCGAGTGTCCGATGTGCGAAACGGCCGGCTTCCAGTCAAAAAAAGCAGCAGGTCGCGAAGTTCGATGTGCTAACAAAGAATGTCTCGTCCCTATCTTCACCGCTCCGCCCGACGAAAGTGCTGAGGAAGCAAAAGCCGCGGCCGCCGCAGAAGCCGCAGCACTGGCTGCCGAAGCAGCTTCCAAAGGACTCTCTATCGGTGCGTATACTGGCATCGCCGTCGTCGCAGCCGCCGTACTGGGCGGGGGAGCATTCTTCCTTACCTCCGGCCCTGCGTCGAAAGAACTCACAGTGGAGGAGCAACTAGCGCTCGCAAGAGAGCAGAACGGCAATCCCCCTCCGCCTGTCACAACGACAAACAATCCTGGAACGGCTGCTGATCCCGAAAAACCAGACGAGCCCGTAGTTCCACCAAATCCAGTCGAACCACCGATCGCAGACATCCGCGCAACGTCGCTCAAGCTGATGGCCTATACATCGCTCCAGCGTGACCGCAATCAACGAAAGCCTTTCTGCCGAAGACTGACTGCCGAAGCGTACGCAATCTCTGGAGACTTCCCAGGAGCCGCTCAGCAACTGACGCAGCTCGACAAAGTGGGATCGCAACTGAAGTACTATCATATCCTTCCTTTGGTACAGATCGCTTGGAAGCGTCTTGAAAATGGCGACTCTGCCGGAGCCACAACCGCCATTGCTGATGCAATGCCGCTGCTTCGGGATCTCCCCGCATTCGGTACCGACGCGACTGACACAATCAACGAACTGGCGACAATTCTCGTCGCGATGGATCGAGCTGCGGAAGCAGCCACCCTTCTGAATAAACGAAATGACTCTGGACCTCTCGGCCAGTTTCTTGAGGCACGCTTGCGGTCAGAATCATTTACAGAAATTTCCTTCGACCAGGCGGTTTCCATGCGACCAGTGACCGGCTGGTCCGCGCCGCAGTGGGTCGCGATTACCGTCTCGCTCGTCGCGAAAGGCATGCCAGAAAAGGCCCTCGCATTTGCCAGACAGGCGCCTGGCCAGGCCGCAGTTGAAGACTGTCTTTCAGGTTGGGCCGAAGCGTCACTGATAGCCGCTGGCGATGACAAACCACTCGCGACAATCAACAGTACTATCCAGTCACTTGATAAGACTGCTCAGGTAAGAATTCAAAGCCGATGCGCTCTGACTCTTCAGGGACTTGGCCTGGCACAACTGGCCTCGGCGCCTCTATTGAAAGCAAAAGAGTTGGTCGGCATTGCCGGCGAGGCTCTGACCATTGACGTTCAACGTCTGAAGACTGTCGCCAAAGTAACACTGCCTGATCAGCAGCCCATTCGAAGGCAGGCACTCGCCGCAGCGGAACTGGCGCATGCTGAAGCAGTACTCGGTAACACAGATGCAGCATGGAGTTCCGTACTACTGACGATGGACTTCGTGAGGATGATGGCGCCTGCTCTCACTATCGCCAACCGACCATTTGCGGAGTTACAGCAACGCGGAGAGACTGCCATCACCAATGAACTTAAAGCTCTGAAAAACCTTCTTACCGACGACGAAGCAAGAATCGCTTATCAGAATTACCGAAACCGCACACGACAGCTTCGTAGTGCTGCGAAAGCCCGATTTACCCTGCAGGAAGAAATTCTGCTCGAAGTTCTGCAATGGGGTTTCGCAGATCAGATCTGGGCGGAAATCCAGAAAAGAAACGACTCTGGAACCGGCGAAGCCCGCGAACCGTGGTTTCAGACGAATCTGGCTAAGGCCCTGTACAACGATTTTCGATTCCGTATGCACGCAGAAAAAGCAGTTGCCGTCGCAACTACCGTCACCAAATCCACGTTGGACGAACTGAGCGCACCGCGAGTCATCGCACGAATTCAGTCGGACAAGCAAGCCGCTGGCGCTACACCGGATGAGGTTGCGAATGTCCTGGCAAACTTTCTAAGAATTCACAAGGACGAAGCAGACAAACGCTGGCAGCAGGAAACGATGCTCCGGTTAGTATCGCGACTGGTCAGTTCTGACCGCCAGATGGAAGCCTTAAACCTCGTCGCAGCCATTCAAGACGTACAGACTCGCGAATTAGCTTACGAACTGGCTGGCCAGGAAATTACAGCTCGAGGGCACATCGTCCTGGTCTTTGAATTCGCAAAGTCCGCAGACATCATTCCACCCGAGAAGGTCGCACTTCTACGTGGCTTTATCGGGTCCCTGCCCGTGGAGTAGTCGCTGGAACGACGATTAGAACCGCGATTAACTACGCTCCCAAGTCACCCGGAAGCGGCCGCGTATTGCATCGAACAAAGCGGCCACGGTCGTCACGTTCAACATCAGGAACAGTGCCTGCACGCCAAAGATCGAAGACGGTCGACCGAGCCTCTGACACAGCCACCCTGCGAATGCCGAGTAGTAAAAACTGATCTGGCCGAGCAGGAGCAATGAGTACGGAAGCTGGCTTACCAGTAGAATGTTTGTGACCGCTACGATTAACAGCAGAGCAGGTGAGACCAGACGCAGAATTTTGTGTGATACAAATTCCAGCCATATCGGATTCTTCCAGGGCAGCAGCCACGATGGGTGATGGACGATCAACTGAGCAGCTCCTGCAATCGTACGTCGCTTTCGAACTGCTTCCCGCCCAAGCGAATCTGACGGAACATCCCAGGCAATCGCATTTCGTTCGAAGACACATCTCCACCCTTGAGTAACCGCAACCATCGGGATGACAACGTCATCCAGAAGCGTTGAATCTGGAATCTTTTGAAATGCTTCTCGCCGAATTGCATACACCGCACCGGTAGCGCCTGGCACGCTTCGGAATTGCGCTTCCGCACGACGGATCATCTTTTCGTATCGCCAGTAGGCACCAATTCCGTGGCCCGCCGTCGAATCATTCGAAGACTGCCGAAACATCAACTCGCCTGACACAACTCCAACTTTCGGATCGGCGAAGTTTGCGAGCAACTCAGGGATCGCATTATCGGAAAGAATCTGGCGAGCATCGCATAAAACTAAAATTTCATTCCGACACTGCGGAACAAGGTCGTTCAAGACGGCGGGCTTTCCGCGACGATTGGAAAACTCAACAAGTCGAATGCGTGGATCGTTCAAGGCAGCGATCGATGCTGCAATGTCGTCGTTGGAACCGTCTGAACCAATCAGTATCTCATCAATGAAACAGGCCTGAGGTGACGAAAGAAGCTCTAACAACTTATTTTTGATTCGTTCTGCCTCATCGTGGCATGCGATCACGACCGAAACCTTCTGTCCGTCAGTCAAGTACCGATCGCGGCGCATTGGGAACGACGCAGCCAACAGATTCACCAGGATCGGATATCCGAGGTAAACGTAGACAAGTCCCGCAAGACTTAGCCAGAAGATGAATTCGGTCATGCCGTGGCCCCCGCAACTTCACGACCGACCTCTTCACCGGTCGCTGGCATTCCATCCCGAATCGCACAGGTCTGATTCAGAATTCCAGCCAGTTGTCCGGTCAGTGTCCGGCGTTCAAACCGGACAGACGATGCACAGTCAGCTTTTTCACAATCAGTCCAGGAGGCATCAAGACGTTGACAGAAGTAATTGGCAATCCCGTCTGTGTCAGCCGGCAAATATGAATTGGCCTGAGGGAAATCGCCAAGTATCTCACTAACTTCACCGGGTGGTCCAACATAAATAATCTGCCCACCAAGCCCCAGATATTCAAACGTCTTTGCGGGAACGACTCGGCCTGCTTCCGGTACATCCGACAGCAAGAGACATTGCAAATCCGCTTGCCACATGATCTCGATGGCCTTCTGATGATCGACATAGCCCTCTCGAACCAACCGGCACGGCAGTCCACTTAGTCGATCAAGAATTTCGTCCTGGGCCGCAGTGCTTCGTCCGGCGACGACAAGATCGATTCTCGCAGCCTTTTCCAGATCCTCAGCGGCGACTTTCTCGATCGCCGCGACGACCGGTTCAATCGACGTCAGATTCCAGAGAGTACCGACATAGGCAATGCGAAGTCGTCGCTCCGTCGATACTGATGAATCATCGGACGTTTCCATATTCGGCTCGGGGCCTACGTCATCGGTGCATTGTGCCGAAGTCGAGAAATCTGTTGAATCGTACCCATTATAAACACACGAGACCGTCGCATGACCATTTGCCCGCTGCACGGATTCAGCCACAGACTCGGCACTTCGACCAGTCGTTGCAACGACGGCCGACGCCTGCCGTAAAACCTTCTGCTGCATGCGATTCTGCAAGCTATGGGACAGACTCGATTTCTGCCGATTCTCTTGAAACTGATTGCTGATACCCCACTCGTCGCGATAGTCGACGATCAGTGGAAGGCCGCTGCGACGACTAAGCGCGGCCCCTGTCACAAATGAAGAAAATGGTGGAGCGGTAACGAAGATGGCATCATGCTTCAATTCGCTTAGAAGCTGCAGACCTTCTTTCATGGCTCCGGGGTACCACAGGATTTGAGCGTCGGGCTGTAGTACGGCGTTGCCGATCGCACGCACCGTCGACTTAATCAACTTCTTTATTCCACCACTCTGCTTTGCAGAACTCGTTGCGGCGTTTCCTGCGGACACTGCATTTTTCAATGCGTAACCTGGTTCTAATGTTCTTGCCTGGCGAACGACTGTCGACTCCGGGACTTCCTTTGCCAGCGTCTCATCAAATACCGGCACCGAAGGATTCGCTACCGTCAGGACCGAGCAATCCCACCCGAACTCAGGAAGATATTTCACAAATTTCGTCACACGTTGCACTCCCGCGCCGCCGGCGGGCGGAAAAACGTACGCGACCACAAGAACGCGGCGAATCGGTGTTCCATCGGGCATGACATTCATGACACTACCTCCCGTGACAGATCTGCGAGAGACGCCTCAACGTCCACCGAAGTGGAACCAGCGCTGCCTGAACCCGAAAGAATCATCTGAAGCTTCGTAGCCGTGTCTCGCCACGTTTTCACTTGATACGCAGCGGCTCCGTTCCTGTAGATTGGCTCCAGAATCTGGAGCACTCCATCGGCGAGAGCTGTCGCATCGCCGACGGGGACGATGATCGAGTGATCCGCAGCTGCAATTTCTGCGATACTGCCAACGTCAGTCGAGACCCAGGGCGTCCCGCATGCGAGCGATTCTCTCAGGACGTTCGGGAGCCCTTCCGACTCACTGGAGAGTAGTGTTGCATCAGCAGCACGATACCAGTCAGGTAACTCGCTTTGCTGAACAGCTCCAACAAAAATAACGGACTCAGATAACCCTCGTTTATCAACCAGTTGGCGAATCGGCTGTTCGGCGGCGCCTTCCCCCAGCAGATACAGTTTTGCTTCAGGGCGTTGCTTGACGACGCTGCCAAACGCTTCAACCAGAATATCCAGCCGCTTGACGCCGACCATCCGACCAACCCAGACAAACATCGGATCGCTTGTCGAAAGATTTAGTCGCACACGAGCCGCTGCTCGATCGTCCTGGCAGAAAACTTCCGGATCGATCCCCTGATACAAACGATGGACTCGTTCCGGTGCGGCTCCAAGTTCGATCGCTCGGTCTTTCAATCCATCGCAAATCGCCAGAACGGCATCGCTTTCGCGCAGGACTCGCTTGATTTT
>JACLAC010006153.1_pt1 | contig 13306 bp, 9 predicted proteins | sample 8027881 | NCBI WGS metagenome assembly JACLAC01 (sample SAMN15725517, study PRJNA655200) | protist metagenome | isolation source: fluorescence activated cell sorting (FACS) single amplified genomes of... | place: Spain: Blaines Bay Microbial Observatory, Mediterranean Sea | collected 2016-01-19 | reverse complement strand
GTGGAACCCAAATATCGGAACGTTCAGGAAGAGTCAATGTGGTTGCTTCGAAGACACTGACACTTCAACAACTTTGACTTTTGGATTCTCAACTTGCGGTCGCTTCGATCTAGTAAAAACTAGGTCTTGTATCACATGATTTATGACCGACAAGAACATTCGTGCATAATCATGAATAGGGTTACACACCCCTTATCAGTTCAAACCCATAAATGACCTTGAGGTTTATTTGTTCTGTTTGTTCCTTTCTGAAATAAATTCAAATCCTGATTCAGAACCATTTAATTAACTTTTAAACTCGATTCGACGGAATATATAAATTATATTATCAATAAAAGAAAAAGAATAATGGAGAACGCTTTCGATATACTGTATAGGGGGTACGACATGAAGTTAAATCTTACGAGATATCATGAATGAGTAGTTCTCCAAACTTTGCCTCCCGTCGATGTTGCGTGGGCGGATAAAACCGTTCAATCGAGTTCATTTTAAGTACGTGCGTCTATATACTATTGCGATGAAATGATTGGATTTATTTATTTATTCAAGAAGTGTTTTACCGGTTATTTTCCATCTTATCCAGAAGGAAATCCTGACAGTAATCTCAGCTATTAAATAGAACGATAACATAACCAATGCAAGAAAACTATAATATCGCCATCCGCTCAGTGTGTCAAAGAAATTGCTTATCTTAAGTATCTAGCTTATTATACATTTCGTTTTTTTTGCGCAATGTGAGATTTTGGTGCAATATATTATATATATAGTGTTAGGCGTCGAATAAAAATTCGTAAAATTTTGAGCGCACTGTTGTAGTTGTAAATACTCCAAACTGGTATTTAAATTGAATGTAATAATTGGGTTTTCAAATTGATACCATGAGCTTGATCCCTGATTGGTCCTTGAGGACCGGATTTTGATTCTGATTGAATGAGAGCACCATCTCATCACGATCAATTTGAAAACCCTTTAAGTGAATCGTTAAAATTAACTTAAAAGGACACCAGGCTGGATTAAGGTCAGTTGATGAAATCATTTGATCATGTGATCCCGTGTGGTCACATGAATTTTGTCAAATTGAATTATGTATATACCTTTTCATCCATCTGATGTTTGTGGATTTCTCTTTGTAGGATCTGGTTTTGATGATGGTTAATAATTAGGACTTATTTGCTAGTTTAGGCATCAACATGAAATAATCGATTTGGAAAATTTAATCTTTTCTCTTTTCTGCCTATTAATGAAATCGAATGAGCAGCAGGCTCAGGAATCGAACGGCCGATTGAAATTGAATATTGGATCACTAGCTCCTAGCCCCTCGATTTCGACTTCTACCCTCGTATGGTCTCATCCTCCACGCGAACTGAAAGACCATTAAGGTCACCACTTTTATCTGATTACTGGTAAATAGACAGACATATACAGATATATTGTAGTTCAAATTAGTTCAAACTGACCTTGACCAATTTAGGTATTCCTGAGCCAAACACTGACCCAAACCACAAATTCATTGGGGACCAAGGGTTAATAATTCACATCCAACTTTGACATTCAAATATTTACGGAATCAGTTTTTGAGCACTTCCCGCACCTCGTGTAATTCAACATTTTTACAAACCACACCGTTCATATCCAAGTATTTCAAAACCATTTTTATATACTGCATAAACATATCAGAGTTTCAAGGACAACTCGAATCTCAGTCGGTCCGGAATTTTGGTAATGCACTCATTGGTGGTCTTGCCCGAGCTAAAATCAGAGACTGAGTCTGACTAACCATGTTCGGTGATCCCTTAGCCAGGTCTTAATCGGGACCCTGGGTTATTTGAACAAATTAAAAGTGTCCACGTCCGGGATACTGGACATTTGATAACGTGAAGATGGACATGGAAGGAAGTCAATACAGATTAACAAGCTGAAATACTCAATCAAAAATTCATCTCTTGTGTAAATTATTGATAAATTAAGACAGTCCTAAGTTGAAACGGAACTTCTGAGACTTCTTGTTTCCTTCAGACACCATACAAATTCACTCAAACAGCCATCCTCGGTTCACCAACTTAAGTTCAAGATGCACAAATTGCTCCTCGGTCCTTCACAAATGATTGTGTTCTCTTTAAATTCCAGTAACTTTGAGGGCAAGTCGCCTTAGCCCTGCCTCGGCCTCATTCCGTCCTTTTTCCTATCAGAACTCAAATTTGCTCGTCCTCGGTTGTAATGTGGACGAGCCAGGACGTCCCCCTCGTCCCAAAGAACCCTGATCGTAAGGCTTTTTGAATCGTTAGATTTGATCCGTTTTTTTGTCCGCTTAATAATCGGTGATTATACCGGTAATATGCTGAGTTTCTGTTTTTAGTTCTAAACTGTATTTTGGTCCAATAGAGATTAAAATATCTCTTTCAGAATATGATCGGAACTTGGATTGATGAGGGGCTAGAGTACTTTGATGTCGCCCGGGGAATTAAACCCGATTCCAATTTTTTTGACAAGTACGAATTGGTCGTATCACTTGAGTGAATTACGATCTCCCCTATCGAGATCTCGCCTACCGTGTTGACCGCGCGGGGTACATCCCGCCGTGCTATTAGCCCGCTGAACAAAGAGAGAAATCGAGATTGGCTGCTCAGCAGAGTATTTTGCTGTTTCAACGTGGGTTTAGGATCCACAAATGATAATTACGAAGAGACTTACGTGTTTTGTTTAGGCCCTCGGGCCATTTCGAATCATCTTTTCACAATGCAATAGCAATATTTCATAAATTATGATTTGATTTCACAAGGTAAGATCTTATCTAGATCAGAATCAAAACGCGTGCGGCGAAAATGAATGTTTAAATGACCCGCGCAAAAACTCGAAACCCTTCAGAGATTAATTTTCTAAGAGAAAATCGTTGTTCAATATTCGCATAAATATTAGAATTGACGTCTTAATTAAATCTAAACTCCGACCCAAATCGGAGTTCAATCACCGATTCAATTAGGACGGACCAATTAAGAAAACCGTGTGACTCATATATTATGAACCGCTAGTGGTGAGCATTTCAACTAGAAGCAAAACGTGGTACTTCAAATACAGCATGGTATGCATGTATCTAGGAGACACTTTGTTTTCATGAACTTCAGCATAATGAAAACTGGAAGCCAAGTGAATTGGACTAAAAGGGTATAAACAGGGATCCCTAAACCGATACTGTCGGTTCTCTGAATCCAACCGGTCTTTGGATTACTGAATAGCAACTTAGCATAATAATGTAGTAAAGTTTATATACTTACATATGGAGAAGACCCAAAATGTCAAAATTTCTGATCGGCCGCTTTGATATTTGACTTCAGACAACTCAATTTCAACTTATTTGAAGTTAATTTGAGAAATTTTTGAAAAGTTGAGAAAATAAAAAATTCGGCAAATGAAAAATTTAGTGATTTTTCTAGCGAAAATAAGATTATCATCGCTGAACTTATTCAATTTTAATTACATTTTAAACTGGTAAGACACTGATTGGTTTTAATACGGTATAAGTTATACCGTATAAGTTAGATCCTCGGGAGAATTTCTCGCGCGCGGTGGCATGTTGAGATAGATTTCTCATCAGATTAGATGCAAAACATATTATACGATTTATCTGAGGGAAGAATTATAATTCCTCAGATTGCACTTGGCCTGTGCTGCGTAAAACTAATGCAAAGGGGTAACATTATTTCAAAAAAATAGGCACGATCAGGCCCCCTCAGGACGGGACAGTCGTCGATCCTGCCGTCCTAGGAGAACCGAAATCCAGGACGTCGACGTCCTGCGGAGGCCTGGTGACGTGCCAAAACGCTAAAATTTTACAAGCTCTATTTGTTAGTTTTCAAGTGACTTTTATGATAAAACGTGTTTACCGTTCAAAGTATACGGGACATGAATTTTATTTTTAGCTAGACGATGCTATATTTAATTGGAATATGCATCCTGATTCGACCATCACATCAACAATTTGGATCGATTTTTGGCGCTCCAAAAGTATTACCAGAAACACCAGATTCTAAGAAGGGTTTTCAAAGTGACGCTGATTGATAGACGGACTCGGCCAATCAACACCTAGTCCAGAACGTACATCAATTTGAAAACCCAGTTCAGCGGACTGATGTCTTTGCAAGTCGCTTCAGATTTCCACAGCCATTCCAGGGTATCATTCATTCTCATGGAAAAGTTCCTCCTTTCCGTAAGTTCTATATCAACTATTTGAATCATATTAATTATATGGCCTATATCGTATGGGGAATAATTTATCGGGTTTTGAAAGGAGGTCAGTATGTTTCAAGTAGATTATTTAATTAACATTGATTTTAGCCAGTGGATACATGTCAGCATGTAATGAAGAATTTATTCTTGAAGACGCAGGCAGGGATTCAAGGACTGCCCTAATCCGTTCCTATACTTGAAAGGACTAAAAGAAACGGGCAGGTTTGTGGATCCCTTAATAAAGGAGCGTCCGGTAAAATAGCCACCCCAGGCTTCAATGATGATGGGTATACAAATAATACCGATTGTTTCTACATTATCAAAACTGCGCCAGACTTGAAGATTAAACTAGAATTTATGTTTATCGATATAGAACCAGGTCCGCCAACATGCCCTTTTGATTATCTTCAAGTTTACAACAAAATTGATGGTCCTGTTTATAATGATGAAAGATATTGTGGCTTAGACACACCAGGAGCAATTTATAGCGATGAAAATTATATTAAAATAGAATTTCATTCCGATGAAGAGTACACTGGAAGAGGGGCTGCATTTCAATTCGAAATTTATAAACAAGAAATTGATAAAGTCTTTATATGTGACTTTGAAACAGATGGATTATGTGGATTAGAAATTCTTGAAGGTGCAGAACATATTCATCATCAACATGGAGGATCACCTACAAGTGGGACCGGACCAATATTTGATCATACATATCAGGTCAATGGGCAAGGAAGATATTTGTTATTTGAATCGTCTGGATTGAGTGGGACAGCGCAATCAGCTTTTCAGACGCCTCAGATTTACATGTAAGTTTCAAAAAAGAAAATGCTTATCTGAAATTTGTCCGAGTCCGGATTTATGGTTTTGTCAGTCCAAGCTTCTGATTTTGTCCGAGTCCGTATCCAAATCTAAGTCAGAAGTCTTAAAAATCTCGTGCTCGTGTCCCTTCATTTCTGTTCATGACTATTCAAATTGTAAATAACTATGGAAAGTTTAACTAAAATTGATTTCAGAAATAAAAGAACCACAGTACCGTTCTGTGTGTCGTTTTATCTCTCAGCTGAAGGAGCAGACGTTGGTGAAATGAGAATCAAGGCTTTATTTTTTGATAACAAGGGTCAGCAAAGATCTGGAAAACTGTTGGATACGATACAAGGAAAACAAGGCAAGATGTGCCAGCAAGCACAACCTGGATGTGCCAAGGGATCCAATTGGGGTCAGAAATATTACGAAATACCCATCTGGGAAAATGGGCTAAAAATAAAATTCGAAATCGAACATCAATCAATAGGTGTTCGAGGATCGTATGGAGACATTGCTATTGACGATTTAGTAATCGACGAAGGAAAATGTATTCAATCGGTATGTTACATTTGAATTTTGCTTGAATTATGTTATATTTTTTTAGCATATTCCAACAAAATGCCAAATCCCACTTCGACCAAAAAAGAAAACCATGTTTAAAGAAGTTTTTACTGGTCAATGGAATTGTATAAATCCCAATAATGGTAACAAATATAACATGACTGATTTATCCACGCAAATGCTACCTGGCACAAAGTGTCAAGTTAGATGCAATCAAAAAAGCGAAATGCCATCCCCAAAAGCTCATGGCCATATTTACTGTGGCCCTCGAGGATGGTATAGTTCAGCAACAAGCGAACATATTTTCAATGAATTACCAACGATACCCGGTGCTCCTGATGACGGATCAAAAAAGAATCCCGAACAGTTCAATCTCATGCCAGTTTGTAAAATGGTTCGATGTATGGCTCCACCAGCACCACCAAACGCAGAATATTTCTTGTGTGATAATGCCGAGACCCTTGATTATATGCCATACAAGTTTCGATGTGAACTGCGATGTAAGACGGGCTATTATAATCCTGGACCAACATTTTCAACCTGCTGGAATGGGGGATTCATGAAGGGTTACAAAGATCAGAAATGTGTGAAAATAGCAACCGAGGAGCTAGATCAAAAATCAATTGATATTCTCAATGGTGATGCACCACTCGAAATGATTTTCGATCAGGTAAAAAATAAAAAAAGATAAAATATATCACCATTTTTTAGCCGAATGGATTGACAACACCACCTAGTATACTAGATATATCTTCATTACCACCACAGACTGCTCCGACTGTTAAATCAAAGAAAAAAACTTGGACAAAACCAACACCAACTCAGATTCCAAAACCGACGATAGCAATGATACCAAGACCAACAGATGCTGTTCAAACAGTACCAACAAGAGTACCCACAACAGCGCCGTCAATGTCCTCAACATCCCCACCTATGATACCACCAAACCAATCATCAGAAGCGGTTAACACAGCACCACCAGCAACACCCCCGACACCGCAACAAACTACAACTAAGAATCTCGGTAAGAAATTTCAAATCGAAAATATATAAATTGCTAAATGACTATATATAATTAATATACTATATTATATTTATATATCAGATACGCCCACAAAATCGACCGGCAAGCCCTTTGTAGCTGGAGCAGAACCAACTGAAGGACCAAAATTACAACCACAGACACTTTTTTCAACAAAAGGAAAAAGGGTTTAGATCATCAGTTTAGAGAATTTTTCAATTGATAGACTAAACAAATATGATTTGTAAACCATTCAAAGCTAAAACAGCTTTTGTACCTGTTGTGGAAACTACCGGGCCTGATTTGGATGGAATTGAGAAAGATATCATAGATGATATGGTCGTAACAACGCAAGCAATGGGCCTTGAAAAGGAGTTCGAGGATCTGCAAGAAGAAAATGCAAAAGAGGATAAAAAGAAAGATAAAAAAGATAAACAGAAGAATAAAAGCAGCTGCAGTACAATAGCCATATCATTTGTGTTACTTATTATTAATTTTATTTTGCATTAACTGCTCTTACCTCCATTATTTGTAATTTAATTTCATCGATATTTTCATAAATTGTAATAAATTAAAATCAACATATTCTAATATTCCTTTATGACCAAAATCGAAAAGTTGTATATCTATGTTGGTGACGGATGTCAGCAACGAGACAGTGACACTTTTCAGTCGCCAACATCACTGGAGCCTTATTGGAGACAATTTTCTGAGTGAGATTATTTTTGGACAGTGAGTAGTCCTTTGAAAGGGAAGGGCCATAATTTAACGATAGGCTATCATAGGCGTCTACTCTGACCCAGTGGAAACGTTCACTTTCACCACGGCTCATATTTGCTTAAAAATATCAAATGACTCTCGAAAAAATATTTGCTTCTTCGTATGACCCATATGATATGGGCATATATTATATAATATAATATGGCCGATATACAACTGCATGGCTTGAATTATTATTATGTAAGGTCCTATAAAAATATAAAATCTTTTGTGTTAAATTCGTCAAATTAAATACGACAGTGGTACTTCTCTCCTTTGGCAAATATTTGAATTTTCAAAAAGAAAATCTTGCGAGAAACTTTAAAATATAAGGAAGAATAGCTGAAGGCGTGAAGATGATGGAAAAGGAATATCGGTTCAATCCAACAGTGAGTTCGTTCGGAATAAGTCGGAAACATTTTCGGTCATAAAATCACCAATTTCGGCTTATTTTGGTCACGTCCAGTCGAAATAATCAGACAAAAGTCCTACGGTAGGACTCCTACCAGTTAAATGAGCGGTTATGACGGCGAGCTATACTGTACATGTATAGCCTATACCGTATAGGCTATACGCGAACCAAGATTTCATCGGCAATGATTTCAAATCAGATCTAAACACAATCTCTTTCGTTTTGGAGCTCAAATGGGCTCAAACATCTAGAATAGAAGATAAAATATGTTCGAGAGTGAAGAGAGTTGTGTTTGAAGATCTGCGTTGACCTGGGAATTCAGAACTTCGGGTTTGCGAGATATCGTTAACAGATTATGAGAACTTCACCGGGGAGAAAAATGAAAAAAAAAATATTTCAGATGCAAAAAGGAAGTATAATTCTGGCTATGATTGGAACTGTTTTTACATTGGTTGGAGTTTGTGTCGATGAATGGCTCGTTTATGATCCCATTGAATCGGGTAAAGGCTTGGCTTTGTTATATACAATCCGATAAAGATTTTAATCTGATTTGAATTAAAGTAACTATATCTAAATATTACTGAGCCGTTAAAGAGTTCGGTCCTGCAGCAACCGTCGGACTTTGGAATTATGTCGGTTTCACAAATAATGGCGACTCATTTGAATTAAATTGGCAAGATGATTTGAATGATGCAGGGCCAGATGTTGAACCTTTAGTCGGCTGGTGGTTCCGTGAAGCTTGGGTCGATGCATGCCGGTAAGCCAACTAATTTGTTCGGTAATTTATAGGTCACAGTGACTGTAACTTAGAGCTTGGTTTGTTTTTAACAAGAATTTCAATAGCAAGCTTGTTTAGGATCGTCGAAAAATTTTTCACTTTCTTTTTGAAATTATGACAAGAGAGTATCACTGCCCATAATTTAAAAAATCACAAAACTTTTAGACCTTCCCGATGCGAATTTTAAATTGCTGATCACGCTCTATCCGTTTACTCTTGTAAAAAATACCTCCTAATCTGATTTCTACAAGTGACCTTCTTTTAATGACTTCCTGCTAACGCACAAAAAGTTCTTTTTCAAACAATTCGTACTGTATTTGTATATACAGTAAGAAAATGAGTCATACTTAAAAGATTATGTTAATCTTCACCACGGAGGGACCTTTTTAAAGTGTAGTATCCGTACAATTACCGTATATTTATACTGTCAGCAATTTTAAAAATTTTCTCAATTTTCTAAATCTAAAATTATTCTATACATGCCAATTTTTGATTAAAATGGTGATTTTCTATTGGTTCTTGTATTTTTTCAAATGATAATTTTTAATGTAGGGCCATGGTGATGTTCGGGTTGATTATGGCCGGGCTTGGACTCGCTTATCAAATCATTTTCCCGCTCAGAAACCACTCATACGTCAATGCCAAAATCGTTATGATCTTTCATTTTATTGCAGGTAAGTTCATCTCTTTGCCTACGCAGGTTTTATGGCTGGTCTCAAACTTTGAGACTCAAAGTAAATTTCTAGAAGTAAATTTTGCAGGTACCATTTATCAACCTTTACTTTCATATTGGTGACCGAGACAGGTCAGGTCTAAAGTGGACGGTATAAAAGGATATTAGCGGACGGTCTTGAGGCAAACAAGACTGTCCATTTGACCCGAGACCGTCTACTTAAGGGTGTGAAGACTTAATCAACCGAAAAGGCCAATTTTGTCGCCAATATATTTCGTCTCCAACATCCGTCATCAGCATCGATATAGCAACGATTTCGTTTACTGTGATAGTTTCACAAAAAATCAGAAAATGTTCGTTTTTCGTGCTAATAAAGTTTGCCATAAACTAATTTATAAAATAGAATGACAGTCGAAAATCATAAAAAATAACTGAATAAACACTTTTTCACATTAATAGTCAGAATCTGATTACCAAATAACTCTGATTTTTAGGAATTTCAATTATTTCGTGTGGTGCCATCTGGTGCTCATCGATAACATCTGTTGCTACCAAGAAATCTGATGACGATCAAACCATTGTCGAATACCTTTACACGTGAGAAAAGACATTTCGGGCAGTTTTGGACGGCTAGGGTCTTATTTTTTCGATTCTAATCCGACACCCCTATAAAATCATATTTAGTGGAAGTTATGGATTCGCCGTTTGGATGGTTTGGGTAGGAGGTGGATTTTTCCTACCAGCAGCTGGATTAGCTTTCGAAGGTGGTTTCATTAACGAAAAAGGATTCAATTACCAAGAACTAATGAATTAAACAACCGTTCCAACATTACGCGGTACTTTCAGCCGCGGTCAACCACGAATACCCGCGGTAAAACCAATTGAGACTTTCGCGGGTCATTTTCTTCCGTGATCAAACTCCAAACATCTGTAATAAATAGAAATATTAATAAAGAATTTTAGAATGCGGATCAAGAATTTTGGATGTTCGTTGTTTAGAATTATTTGAATCTAAATAACGGAAATGTCAGAGTAAGGCCTTCCTGGTCGCATCTCATTAGAACGAAAAAGACTCGCCCTTCGAAATTGACCCTTTTAGATTCTTGCACCTACGCAAATTCTCATGGATTTGGAATTTCCTCGACCAACACACTGGTGGTAAGGGTCAGCTAAAACTTACAGAAATTTGTTTTTATTATACCGTGCCTATAAATAGTGAGCATCCAATATCGGCCTGAAAAAAACAAAACAAAATAGTGGGGGTGGCGATTAAAGATTGATCTGTACCTCAACTGACAAGAAAGTTCACACATCACATAACCTATATAATATAATTTGTTCCGTATCCGAGTTCTACTTAGTTTAGCGTGACAGAATTGGCGAAGCTGTCAAATTGTTAATTGGAAGACCTCTTTAGCATTGATGTAATCCTGATTAGACTGTCAAGACATCCCAGTGAGACACCCTAGAGCCCGGCGTCGTTTTACACCCTAAATTCCAATTCGAAAAAGCTAGCGTATAAATAATTTAGGTCAATCAGTCGTAAATGGAACATGAGGATTCCGACAAGGTGGTTCACGTTGGAAAACACTCACTGCAATACATTGATCTCATATAATTCCATTTGAAGCATCCTTTTCAGTTCAAATTTAAGTGCGTTAAGTGCCCTAAATGCACACATTTAACTATGAGCTTATAAGAAATCGATAAAAAGTGCAACCTAGGTGTGTATGACGAGTATTTCAATGTAATGCGGCACCGGACATAATATTTGAGCACTTGTGAAATACTTTGTTCTACAGTCTTGATTTTCTCCCATTGTCAAATCCGCCCGGACATAGCTCAAATATATATTTCACCAGTCAACAAAAATTTCAGTTTGTGATTGACTATTTCCACAAGCCGGCATATAATTTGGCAAATTATTTATAAATTGCTGACCTCACTACAGTAACGTGATGTGCGGTAAAAATTGGTCAGTTGACCACCCACTCATTCGGCGCTATTTCAATCATTTGCTCCCTACACGCATAGCTACCAAAATTTATTAACTAGTTTTTAGTGCATTTTGACCAAATAACACCATTGACACCATGATAACTAGACATTATGATGATTGATGAGCTCAAAAAAGAAGAATAACTGTACTTAAGAATAGTAATTTAAATACAATTCATTAGTCACATGATAAATCACGACGATTTTTTAGCGATTTAACCACTAGTCAACGTGGATGGGGATTGGTGGATACGCAAAATCTAGCTAAACTCTTTGATCAGTGGTTAAGGAAGTTGAATTGGCTTAAAACTAAGGTTTATACGTAGTGTCCATCGCCGGTAGGTCTACTGTACTTATCTGGTCTAACTTAACGTCTAACGAATTACACCGTCCGGGGAGAATGGGATAAGCTCATTACCATAGACTATAATGCTATTGCCTGTAGTACCGGGAGAGTACCGTACGAGCGTGGAGCACGTATGTGCACACACGTGTGTTCGATTGTCTGCCAGACAGAGTCATAGACAAGTCAACCCTCGGTCATAACTTGGTCAAATCGAAATTAACCCGGTTAAACCATCTGTCATGGAGTATACTTTTGGTATTATTGGTAAAATCATGATACGAAATGTACCTTACGCTATGGTCCATATTCCCTGACGGGTGTTTCAATACCTGTATTTGAATAACACAGCCTATGTCACAGAAATATCTCAAAAGAAACTCAAATTTTTATGAAATTTTATTTTTGGAGAAATTATATTTTTAAAGCAAATTAATGGGTCACTAAGGATGAATCTAAAAATAGTTTAAAAATGACCTACTAATCCCCGATAAGTAACTTTGGAAGAGATTTTGGAGATTTTTATGATTTCTGCCAAATTTTTGACGAATAAATCATTATTAATTAAATTATAGAGGTTCGAAATCCGGATAAAAAGTGATTTTGAACACGTGCCTCTTTCACAACTTTCACAACCGGATAAAAAGGCAGCCCTGTTAATGAATCACCAAACAAACATTACTAATTTGATGTTCGCATTTGGCTGTTTTGTGTAAATAAAAATACTGAAAAAATTAACACAGAAGTGTGCGTCGAAAAACTACCAAAAAGACTTTTCATTATGCCAGATGTAACCTGCGGGTTGATACAATTGATAAGAGAGTGGTTTAATAAACAAGAAGCACGCGTAACACACGATCCGAATATACAGGTTTTTATACCAGATTATTCTCTCCTAATAGGGGGCCCCTATAACAGATTACCAGCTTTTGTCAGATACATTAGGATAAATTAGCCATATGCTTGTACACCCCGTTGTACATTTGATAGCCAACAATTTTCTTTATCTAAAAGTATCATTTTTATGACGGGTGTTTCGAAAAAAGTGTTTCTAGTGCGATTCGGAATACATGTGGCTAACTTATGATTTCACATTGACCCTGAAAGTTTGACCCCTTAAATCGCGCCGGGTCAGAATGTCATGACTCATGCCTTAGATCATATGGAGCTAGAATAACCCTATTTATGCCATAAGTTATGAGCCCAAAATGATGCCTTTTTTGAATATTCGAAAAGTTCAACTTGAAAAGAGGGGTAAGTAAAATTGCATAGTGTGATAAGAAAAATTTAAGAATGACACAAACAGCGGTCGAAATGCGTCCGACACATTCCAAGGAACGGAATACCAATTTTGTAATCTTGTAATCAACTCAAGTGAGAGCAAAATACAAATTCTATTTCCGACAAAGATCCAGTTCACTTAGAAAATGATGACATGGTTTGGGATACAACAGCCGATCATTACCAACTAGGTAAAACTATTATTCGTAGGGTCATTCATCCATTTTAGACTCCAATGGGTCGGTTAGTTTGGGAAGACCGTAAACTTTGAGGCGTAATGATCGACCTTTGAGCATCCACATTCAAAGTGGCATCCACATTCAAAGTGGACAGTCCATTATTCCTCACCACTATTTTAAGTCTATGAATGGGGTCGAAACCATAAGTTTTACCATATTTATTGCATTTAGACCACGATGACCAAGAGTTACTTTTCTCAATGTCTTTGG
>JACLAC010022296.1_pt1 | contig 13308 bp, 8 predicted proteins | sample 8027881 | NCBI WGS metagenome assembly JACLAC01 (sample SAMN15725517, study PRJNA655200) | protist metagenome | isolation source: fluorescence activated cell sorting (FACS) single amplified genomes of... | place: Spain: Blaines Bay Microbial Observatory, Mediterranean Sea | collected 2016-01-19 | reverse complement strand
TTGGATATATTTTTTTCGTTATATTCAAAATAACACTACACACTATTGAAATCAGAGGATGGTATATGGCTGATCATGAGTTGTAAGATATATATATCATATGTGTAGAAGAATCCGGAATACTTTTCAAAGTTTCTTTAGTTCAGATGTAAACAACAATTTATCCAAAGGTTTCATATTCATCTATACGCGGAGAACCAGCATGTCATCATTTGTTACCAATGAGGATGATGCGTATCATGACAATGACAATGATAACAACAACAATAACATAGATTACAATAATAATAATATAGATTACAATAACTATTATGAAACACAGCAACAACAACAAGAATATATTAATAATAATAATAATAATAATAATAGACCAACAAAAAATAATGAATATTATCAACAACAACACTATCAAAATCAATCAACAGGAGATTATTATCAACAGGAAGAATATTATCACTATACACAACAACGACGACAACAACAACATGAATATTATGATCATCATGATCAACAACAACAATCATCGTCATCATCTGTATCTATATCAACAAAAATGTCTTCTTCTACCATTTCAAAAGAGTTACAAGAATTATCACCCTCCCGTCGACGTAATAAACGTAAAAAGAAAAAAAAAAAACAAACAAGTGCAAATGCAAAATTCGTTAGACCAACAGGACCATTCGAAAGCTTTTCCAATTTACCTCAAATTCGCGAGACCCAACCTGGTGTCGCTAGATCAGCATTAGTAAAACGTAAATTACATGCGTTATGTCGATTATTTGATTTTTCTTCTTCTAATAATAATAATAATAATAATAATAATAATAATAATATACAAATAGAACGTGATGGTAAAAAAGAAACATTGATGGAAATATATGAATATGCATCAAATAATAATCAATTTTTCCATGGTCCAAATACAGCTGCAATGATACGTATGGTAGCAGCAAATCTTTTTCGTGATGATCGTATATCATATCATTTTTCAGATGATGCATTCGATTCTAATACTACTACATGGCATTATGCATCGCAACATGATGGATTAAATGATACAAATGAAGCAATGAATATTAAAACATTATCATCACCTCATGGTACCAATAGTAATAATAATAATAATAACAACAACAACAACAACAATAATATAAAACCATGTAAATGGTGGTCGCATCAACAAATTATTTATGAAATATTCCTTGCATTTATAGTCTCTGAACATGTTGATGGTAAAATGATCAAACGTTATGTCCACCGTAATTTTTTACGTCAATTTGTTGATTTAACACGAAGTGGAGATCCAGGAGAGCGTAGTTATGTAAAAGCTATTTTACATCGTGTCTATGAAAAAGCTGTTACATATAGAAAATTTCTTCGTAGATGTATGGATTATGTATTTTTAGCATATGTGGATGATGGTGGGTTGTACCCACCATATCCTGGATTAGATGATTTATTGGAAATATATTACAGTATTATTGATGGGTTCAATGTGCCATTGAAAGAGGAACATCATGAATTTTTTGTCAAAGTTTTATTGCCATTGCATAAAATGCGATTTTATGCGAATATTAAAGATAGTGTTATTCAATGTACAAAAGCATATTTAGAAAAAGATAGTTCCGTATCTATTCTTTGGGTACAAGCATTGTTAAAATGGTGGCCAAGACGAAATAGCGCAAAAGCTATTTGTTTCTTTCATGAGTTGAAAATGATTTTAGATTTAATATCCCCATCTAACTTTGTAAAAATGATTCCAGATTTATTTAAATTATTAGGTGAATGCATGTTGGATTCAAATTTTCAAATTGCAGAGCAAACATTATTATGTTGGAGAAGTGAATATTTTGTGAGTTTAGTGGCACAGAATCGTAAGGAAATTTTACCAAAAATTTTCCCCGCATTGCAAAAAAATGCCAAATCACATTGGCATCCATTAATAAAATCTTTATCCATTAATGTATTGAAATTATTCAATGAAATAGATCCATGGTTAGTTACTAGATGCAATGAAGTCTTAAAGGAAGAGAAAAGCAGACAGAAAAAATTAGAAAAAATGAGACGTAAACGAAATAAAAAAGTGAATTCTGTCGTACGTTCAAAGAATAGTATATAAAATGTTCTCTTACTCATATATTATATATTAATAAAAGAAGTGTTAGAGAGTGTTCGGTGGTAGTATGATAGGTGGTGATAGAAAAAAAGAGAAAGAGGACAAAGGGACGTAGACAACAAATTATGTAAAAAATATTTTTAGAAAACTATTTAAAGAAAATACGAGAGAGAGAATAGAAGTGTGTGGTAATGTGTGTGCACAATTAAAATAAAAAATATTCATCGTAAAAATATTTTTTTATGATACCAACAACGGGGTATAAAATTTCCCCTCACTCTCCGATTTTCCATTTTACTAATATATTAATATATATATATGAATCTTTGATATTAATATTGCCCACCGTATCTTTGTTGTTGTTGTTGTTGTTGAAGTAATGGTTGTTGCATATAATTTTGTTGCGGTTGGCCGTATTGTGGTTGTGCGTATTGTGGTTGTTGCTGTTGTTGCTGTACATATTGTGGCTGTTGGGCATACTGCTGCTGTTGTTGTTGTTGTTGATTTACCATTTGCTGGGTCATAAACGGTGGCAAATTAGAAATATTCGCAACAAACACTCCGCCAGTGAATCTATCATGATCAGACAAGAGAATCTCTGGTCTTTTCAATAAATCTTTCCAAGATTGCTTATCCCAACTGGACCATTCATGATCTTCCATGTATCGTTCACTTACTGTTGAGCTTGTAAATGCATTTAAGATTTTTACAGGTTGATTTGTATATGGATCAGTGGCTGGCGTTGGAACTCCTAAGGCTGCCAATAACTCATTCACATCAAATGATTCTTCAGTGTAACGAAATCTACCGGTTCTTCCACTCAGCATATGATTCCAGCTAAACATTGCATCCATCATACATCTGTCAGCAATCATTCTTGCAATACCAGGCGGTGGAAAATTAAAAATAGACGCTCTTTCATATTCTTTCGTACCTTGTATTTTGCATCCACCTCGACTTCCACTGATGAAGACGCGAGAATTTCCATCTTGGATATAAAAATCAACAAATTGCTCATCACGTGCTATTTCATGCCAATATTCTCGTACATCTTCATGCCAATTTCCATCAGCGTCTTTGCGGCTACGTACTTCCCTTCGTTCCTCATAAACTCTTGTGCGATACCATACGCATGGGCTACCGGAACCAGGAGCATAGAAAGGTGAATTACCTGCCAATACAATCCGACCAACAAGCTTTTGTAGAGCATTATCTTGTGCCTGTGACACCGGGACTGGTGGAAATTTATCCAAAACTCGTCCCACTTTATCTGCTTCTGATAAACAACAAAAGCAACAACCCATTATTATATTTTTTTTTGTCGTACAATAATAATTGAAATAAATAATATATACTTTAATTATAAAAAATACTATATATCTATCTATACTTTCTTCTTTAGTAATTGGATTATATAATATCTTTTATCTAATATGCAATTATTGCATATTATTATTTGTAAATATATTTGTGTTACTACTAATATAAGTTTTTTTGTGCACTTTTGTGCTTTTTATTATTATAATTAAGGGTGTTTTAGCTGCTGCTGAAATTAAAATAACCCAGCGGAGTCGGAGATGGTAATGGTGAGTCTATGCTATTTATGAAAACACATATAAATATATTGAATACGTGTATGAATGAAAGATATGCACATATGATATATCACTATATATATACGGTATATTAATTTTACACACATATACACGCAATACATTCTTGCAAAATGCAAACATTCATTTTTGCTTCTCAACAATTTTCGGTGTGCACGTGTGTATGTATACCACGAAATACTAATATACTTCATTTTTTACTTCTTTGCTCGGTAAAATAATAAATAACCCATATCTCGATCACCACCACCTTTTAATAATAAAACATCCGAGGTTTTACATTCATCTACTTGATCATCATCAAAACAAATCCAATTATCCCCATCTTGTCTTACCCATCCAATGTAATGGCCAGAATCAGCTGAACGTCCTTTATGCGATACTAATGCAAATAATTCATATTCACCTTGGAAATTTGCTGGTAAATTAATACCAGGAGAACCAAGTACAGCATCTTTATCACCTTGTGACATTGCTAATGCTTTTGCCAATTCATTTGCTTCATCAGATTCATCTTTCATCACTGCATCACCATCTGAATCTTTTTTACTTTCATCCTTTTTATCACTTTCAGGTTTTCCATTGTCATCTTTTCCTTTTGCAATTTCAGCTTCTTCGGCATCACGACTAACTTTTAAAATAGCTTTTAATTTCTCCGTGCAAAATTCATACATATCAATAGTATGTTGAAAAGCAACAGGACGCAACATTTTACATTTAGTTCCAGTGCTTGGATCCATTTGTGTCGGTTCACGTTTTTTCCAATAAAATCTCATATATTGAACACATAAAATTTTTGGTAGTTGATTAATCTTTTGCGTTCTGTTCCATATTGCATTGCGATTTAATGATGGTGCATTTTTCTCAATTTGACCTTTTAATGCTTTATGCATACCTTGAAACATATGATCCACTTTGTCCGTTGATGAAGATCCACCATCGATGTTTACACGTAATTTGTAATCTAATGAAGTCGTTGTTTTCACTGGTTCTGCATCAGTTTCTTGACATTTATCTTCTTGCTCAAATTCAATACCAAAAATGGCATCAACTGCATTGTCACGATCACCAAGTATTTTCCCACAATCATTCCCTATTACGTCTTTTTTCAATGAATTTTTCAATGCAGTGAACAACGCACCTAATAATTCTTCTGCATCTTGTTGCATGTAACCACCATTGCGTCCACGTTCAGCAAATTGTGTAAACGTTTGTCTCATACTATTGACAAATGCCATTGGTGTAACAGGTTCAAATTTATTTGCCATATCATTATATAATAAGCCAAGACTACGTGTGAAAGTACCAAACATATCGCCTGTATTGTTTTTACCAGATGCATTATATGCATTTAATACTTTATTCAATTCTGGTATTCCACGTAAACATTGTAAAGTACTATTCATGTAACAAGTGTTTCCTAAATTATTCAAACCAGGTGGCAATAAGCTGTTTAAAGTGGCTTGTTGATTTTTTGTTAAATCTTCTAAAAATACTGTTTTTTCAACAGTTTTTAAAGTATCAGCACTACCAACTAAAACAAGTTGTGATTTGTTTGGTTTAAATTTACAGGTACCCAAATCGGTATCGTCCTTCAACATACCTTTCCATGCACCTTTGCACATGATCTTTTGCCTATCAACCGGCACATTGGTCAAAGTAAATAATTGTGCTTTAAGTGTAGCAACGTCACCACTTGGATTAAACGTAAACTCTTTCCATTTTTTCGTACCCCATTTTAATTTGACTGTAATTTCTGATGCAAGTGATGCCATAATTTTCTTGGTTTCTTTAACAAATGTCTTTTTGTATTTCACTTACTTATATACTATTATTATATCTCGTCCGGTCAATTGTATAATGATATACTAATAATAATAATATGTTTTTTGCGTAATATCTAATCTTTGTTTTCTGTTGTATCTCTGTCATATATACTATCTATCTATCTATTCAATTTATTTTCAAAAAAAACAATAATAAATAATAAATTTAGACTACTAAAAAATGTTGATCCTTCTTATGTTGTTAGTGGTATTTTCATATTAATACTTATGACAGCTAGTCTAGCTAGTCTAGCTGGGCTATATATAGCTATCTGAAGAAATATAATTAAAATAGAAGGATGAGGAAAAAGATCATTCGAATATCGAGATATTTAAGGTATTAAATATAAAAAGCATCGAAATAGCATTGGATGGATTTTTGATTTCCTCTTAAATTATTTTTTTTATTATTATTATTTTTTTGAAAATTGAATGAACACACACACATTTATTAATAGTTTTAAAAATTAAAATATTCACTTCTTAGTTGTTTGTTCCTTTTCCCCCTTGCGTGCTGTAAGAAAAAACGATTTCATGAAGACGTAATATAAAAAAGGTTAAAAAAAAAAACAACCAAGTAACTGGACAAGAAAAAAGAAAGGAAGGAAAAAAACGACGTAATATAATAGTATCATATGGGTGATTTAGCGCAATTGTTGCAACAATTTGGTGGTGGTGGTGGTGGTGGCATGGCCGCTGCTGCAAATATACCAATTATGGATACTGCAGAAACTGTTCATATATCGTCTATGGCATTGATAAAAATGTTGAAACATGGACGTTTAGGTATACCAATGGAAGTCATGGGCTTGATGCTTGGTGAGTTTGTTGATGACTATACAGTAACTGTCGTTGATGTTTTTGCGATGCCACAGCATGGTACAGGTGTATCCGTAGAAGCCGTTGATCCTGTTTTTCAAACTAAAATGTTGGATATGTTGAAGCAAACTGGTCGACCTGAAATGGTTGTTGGTTGGTATCACTCACATCCTGGTTTCGGTACATGGTTATCTGGCGTTGATATTAATACACAAACAAGTTTTGAAGCATTAAATCCACGTGCGGTAGCTGTTGTTGTTGATCCGGTACAATCAGTAAAAGGAAAAGTTGTTATTGATGCATTTCGTTTGATCAATCCACAAACTTTAATGATGGGAAAAGAGCCAAGACAAACCACATCGAATATTCATTATTTACAAAAACCATCTATCCATGCTTTAATCCATGGTTTAAATCGTAGTTATTATCAAATCAACATGGCGTACAGAAAAAATGCATTGGAAATGCAAATGTTACGTAATCTTGATAAAAAACCATGGCAAGTTGGTTTGACAACGGACAATTTCGAAAAACATTCAAAAACAAATGAAACGACCGTGGAAGGTATGATGAAATTAGCAACAAATTATAATACATACGTACAAGATGAAAGTAAAAAAACATCAGAAGAATTAGTAGTAGATCGAGTTGGTAAACAAGATCCAAAACGTCATTTAGATTCTTCTGTCACTGATTTAATGACTAGTAATATTGATCAATGTTTAGGAACTATGTTGGATACGGTTGTATTTTAAAATATACATACAATTTGTGTAGGGACATAGAAAGGGGCGCTTTGTAGTACACACACCACATATACGAAGTCGTATGTATTTTTATAGGAGAAACATTACACCAACAACAGTGTTGATCATATTTATAAAGGCGTGAAGCTTTCACACAACAAAAAAAATTATAATTTAAAATCATCTTAATATTTTATTTTTATAAATCATCCTCATCCTCGGAAGATTCAATATCTGAATCTGGGTTCACTATGTTATCTAAATATTTCAATGCATTATTTATACTCTTATTATATACATCCCTTTTATTATGCTCTATTTGTAAAATTGTATTCACATCATTCTTCTTGTTATTATTACTATTTACATCTTGATGTGGAAAAATTTGATTTTTATTATGTATATTTGAATCAAAAACATTCAATAAGTTCAGATCAGGAACGTTTGGTGCAATAATTTCATGACGTAAGTTCACCCTTGAATAATCATCTGAACGCGCGTTTTTAGGATTATACATAATTTTATTGGTCAATTCATCGAGATGTTTCGATACGACACGGAACGAAGATAATAAATCTTTAGAGTCTACGTCAATTTTTTCATCTTTTTTATATACATCTTCTATACGTTTACGTAATGATTCAATTTGTTGAAGGATATTACGTAATTGAATCTGCCTTTCCCGTTGGATATTGTTGGAATTGGCATTTTTGTTGTTGTTATTGTTAGAGCCATTAGATGGCATTGGCATCATCATCATCTTGTTATTTCGTTTTTTATGTCCTCTTGTTTTTTCTGTTTTCTTCCTTGATGTTCTTTTGTATTTTGCACTTTGTTGTAATATATATTTAAAATTATGGAAAAACAAAATGTATTTAGATATATCAAACTGGCAAAGTTATACTTATTTATTTTATTTACTATTCTTTTATCGTTATATTTCCTATATATCAGTTTTATATTTCCTATCATCACACTAACACTCATGGCTTCTCCCACACAGACTCTCCAGTTCTACTATTGAACCAATAAACTTCATTCTCTTCAGTATAATTTCGTTCCCATTCATCATCATCATCATCGTGTACACTTTTTTCATAAGTATAATCATCATCATTATCTGTATGTTCTTCTTTACCTGTTCCATCATACATTGCATGCAAATGTTTGATCTTTTGTTGTAACGATTTATTTTCTTTCTTAACTTGTTTCAATTCTTTTTTTTTTAATTTTAATTTTTGAATTTTTAATTTCAACATATATATTTCCTCTTTTTGACGCTTGATAATTTCATCCTTTCGTTCAGCTGAAGTTACTGGTAAAATTGACGTGTTTCTTCTTAATTCAAATAATTTATTTATAACAAGATTTTTGTCTTTTTTATATGGTTCTTCAAGTCCATCTTTGAGGGACCCTTTTTGAAATATATGATGGACAAGAGGATACCCAGCACTTGCAATACTCCATAAACTTGTACTTAATGATAAAATAAATAACAAACCAACACTTGGCCTTGTACTATTAAATACAAATTCATTTAACAATGTAATTAATAATTCAGGAAATGATTCGAAAAAAATCTCGGCAAAAATTGAGCTACTAAATACGTAATTAATATTTTTTTCTTCTTCTTTCTTTATTTCTTCTTCCGTCATTTCTTCTTCCGTCTTATCTACAGTAGCACACCAATCCGATTCCTTAAAAATACCACCCATTTGAAAAAATAATCGCAAGCTAGCACGATGCAATGATCCTTTCATTGATACAAACAATATAATGAAAACAATATAAAAAATAAAGCTTAGTATATATGCTACTATCAAAAGTGGAATAAAAATAATACGAGTAATTAATCCAAGTAGCATCATAAATAAATCCTCATTATCATCCCACTTTTTATTAATTATAATGACGTTGTACATTTTGACTCGAATTGTTGTAACAATCACTCGAAAATGATTTTTTATATACGATCCATTGTAATTTGAAATGCAAAACAATACAGTTGGCAAACAGAAAAAAAATATCGCAAAGTTATATAATGTTTCAGATTCGAACGGCGTTGATCCAATATAAAACAAATCAGATGCAAAATCAAACATAGCCGTGGAAGAAATCATAATTATTTTTACTTTGAATTTTCGTTGCTCAAATTCTGTTGCAGTTTTGTTATCTAATTGATATACTGGGTCACGTATAATCGATACAATACAAGCTGTTGCAAAGATTGTATAGACAATACCAGAGATAATAACAACGGTGTAATCATCAGAACATTGAGTTTTATCTTTCGTGACTGGACGAAGTAGCGAACATCTTACGCATTTTTGCCTAGTTGGTTCTGTATATTGATTTGCATCACATTCCGTACAATTATTACTAGTTATTAAGCCTTCTTGTGTGTTAAATGTCCCAGCATCACAAAAGGAACATTTTTCGTCACCTACTCCCATACTACCATATTTTCCAGCCTCGCATAGTTTACATGATGATTTACTTATTTGTTCCATTAAATCATTATATGTCCCATGAGAACATGGTAATCTTCTGCCATCACTTCCATCACAATAATACCCACGATTGCATTCCTTACATGATGCTGCATTTATTTGACCTGGTTCATCATTAAAACGACCTTTTGCACAATTTTGACATTCTTCCTGACCCAACAACGAGTTGTAAGTACCAATTGAACAATTTCTGCACGATGTTTCACTTGTTTGCTCCATTAAATCATTATATGTCCCAATAGAACATTTCATTTTATAAATTGGTTCTGGGCAATAATATCCCTTTGGACAGCTGATACATGATTTTTTATCTCCTTGTCCAGGCAGTAATTGGTACGTACCTTTATCACAGCCAATACATGATTTTTCACTAACTTGTAATGTTAGACTATTATATTTTCCTGCAGCACATGCGCTTCGACTTGTCTCATTTTTGCAGAAGAACCCCGGCTCACATGGTCTGCAAATGGCATTTTGACCTCCATTGGAATAATACCCTTCTGGACATCTCGTACATGTGGCCGTTTTACATATACATCGATACGATTCACTACATGGTTGTAGCGAAGTTGCACCTGTATTAAAATAATACTTTGTTGTCCAACTTGGAAAGATACAACCAACATTAGCCACTGTTGTCCAATCTCTAGATGTATCAAATCCATGATTACTATAAATTCCACCTTTATTCATGTTATCAATCGCGGCTTGTTGGCATTCCGTTTCGGTTGTTATTGGTAACAGGCATGTACCTGAAGTTCTTATTGGGATTGGATCACTACCAAATCCAATTTCACACACATTATTAGATTTGACTAGACGACAAGTTGCAAACAGCAGAAAGAATATTATGACATATTGACGAGGCAAAGGAGAAGACATGTTATGTTGTTTTGGACCTCTTTAATTTTATTACTAGACGACTACCACCGATTTCTTTGTTTTATATATATATATATTTAAAATATCATTTAGGAGTACATCATATTTCACAAAATTAAATTTGTGTTTAATCTCTCTTGATGAGATAATGTTTTTATGTTGTTTTGCACCTTTTTTCCAGGTGCTATTACTATGTTGCCGATATACTGTAATAAATTAATATAATAAATTAAAATGAAATAAAAAAGAAACTGAAAATAAAAAATTTTAAATTAAATTTTTAAAAAAACGCACCTTTTTCACTATATTATTATTAGAGGCCGTCTTTTCATTTTATACTCTATATTTTTAATATACAAACTTAAAATTTACAAATTACAGCCTTTTTTAGTTAACAGTTTGCCCACTCGTTACCTTTTTAAATAATAATTGCAAATTGCGATTAAACCATCTATTTCAAAAAATGTTCCTAATTCTAATAAAGATTCATGTTTCTCTTTTAATATTGATACATGCAACCTTCCAGCATGTAAATAGTTTACAACGTCTTTCACATGGTTTGGATCAAGTTGTTTTAATATTACCTCACGTCCATCTGCTGCCCAACGCCCCTTTAATTTTTTTCTGAAAAACTCAGAACGCAATTTCAATATTTGAACATGTGAATTAATAGTCTTACGTTTAGGACCAATCCCACAAATTAATTCTACATCTGTTTCATGCTTAACTGCAAGTGCACGGAAATGTAATCTACGTGCAGATTGGAAAAGTCTCGCAGAATCAATTGATTGTTGATTTGATGATGTTTTTGACCTTGCCGTACCCATTCTAGAAGAATCCAACGATGAACGACTTGTACGTTTCGTACTTCTACCAGTCAATGGCTTTAATTCATCATCATCATCGCCATCCTCCATCATACTTTCAGCTAGTAACTTTTCCTTCTCTTCAAGTTCTTTATAATAATCAATCGGTAATCCATCTTGACTAGATATACAATATGACCATTCATCAGTATCAATGTATCTTTCTTCATCTGATACTGCATTTAAATGTTCTCTAGTTTCATATCCAGGTATACCATCATTAATATAATAATAATAATTTGATGTATACACAACACTTGATTTTATACCATCATCATATATTTTCTTGATAGAAGACCATTTTTTCTCCTTGTCGCTCATAATAATCATATCACTATCTTCACCATCTTTCTTTTCTGATTTTTTGCTTTGTTCTAATAATTCTAATAATGGTGCAATTGGTGTCTTACCGGTTGAATCTATCATATTCACCGCGGCTGGATACGTTGCCCATAGTATTGGAATTAAATCTTCATCACTATTTGTTATTGCAATATGTAAAGGTAATTTTAATGTATAACGTTCTTGAGATTCACATGATTGGGGATATGCATCTATGATGCGTTCTATTACATCTTCCAATGATTGGTATTTTACGGATAAATGCAATGCACGGCATATGCATATATGTAAACGATCACGTTTCATATCTTCCTCATTTGTTTTATTATTGTTATTTTTATTTCTCCTAGAGGTATTATTATCATCGCTTTTATTTGTCGTTGATTCAGGTGCTGGTTGATATTTCAATTTTAATTCTAATAATAAACGATTAATTTGGGACACTGTTATATATTTAAAACCTACTTGAGCGCCTGCTAATAATGCAAATAAATTCTGATCAATAATATATTGGATTGTTTCATATGGTGCATTAAATTTAATAGCAATGTATAATATGGTATGACCATCTTCATCAATACGTTTATGTAATGCTTGCATGTTATATTTAAACAATAATTCAATATCTGATATGCGTACATTGGACCATACTTTTTTATGCCATATAGTTTTATCTAATAAAGCAAGTGGATTTTCTTCAACAAGTTTTTGCATTGTTGCTATCGGTGCATCCCATACTAAGGCTAAATACAACGGTAATTTCCCGTCTTTGTTTCGTAAATTTAATAGGCGGCATGGGTGATTGTTAGTGTTTTGCTGTTGGGTATTATTATTACTATTATTATTATTATTATTATTAATATCATCGTCATTAATGGCATTATTATTATTAGGATATTTTTCACTTATTATAGAATTGATATCTTCTGGCGTTGTGTCTACCCATCCATTATTACGATCAAAAATATCTAACACTCCGATAGAGATATCTTTTGATAGCATTAATTCTTTTAACAATGCGACTGTTTTGTATCGATTGGTAACTTTTGCCATTTCAAGTGCCCTATGTCCAAAATTATTTCGTATAGTAGCAGTATTTGGATCATGATGGAATAAAATTTGTACAAGTTTGGAAAATCCTTTTGTTGCTGCAATCATAATTGGCAACCGATCATCATTATTAAATTTATTTACACATGTTGGATATATACTTAACAAAAACTCCAACGTTTTCGGAATACAACCAAAGTAAGCAGCTAAATGTATCGGAGTATTTTTTTCATCCATGTCGATAATATTATATATATCGGTATTATTATCGTCATTACCGTCTTCTTCTTCTTTTTCAGAACTATTATTATTGCTTCTAGCGATTATATTTTCAATGTCTAATATTGTTGCACCTTGCCATTCTACTTTATCATGTGATATCAAAGACGATAATTTTGTTCGCATCTTTAAAATGACAATGTCTCTTAAATAGACAGTGGATTACAAAATGAGGTAATATTAATGTTTATGTATTATTATCCCGATTCGTAGTTTTAGGAACGTGTGTATATATATATAGAACTATTGATATATAATA
>JACLAC010013723.1_pt1 | contig 13309 bp, 9 predicted proteins | sample 8027881 | NCBI WGS metagenome assembly JACLAC01 (sample SAMN15725517, study PRJNA655200) | protist metagenome | isolation source: fluorescence activated cell sorting (FACS) single amplified genomes of... | place: Spain: Blaines Bay Microbial Observatory, Mediterranean Sea | collected 2016-01-19 | reverse complement strand
CAATGGGGGCGAGCCGAATTAGGGCGAAAAGTCGCTGCTCCGGGTTGCTGCTCCGGGTTCGAGCTCGTTACCCGCCGCTCCTGCTCCTGCTCCGAATCCGGCACCCGCGGCTGCCAAGGCGCGCAAACCGTCGCTCTCCTCTCGGCGCGGCCTCCTTGCAGCGTCGCCGTCTCCTTCGCCCGCACCTACCCCCGCCCCTGCAACCACCACCACCACTACTACCGCTCCCGCTCCGGCGGCACCGGCGTCCTCCGGAGACAACTTCTTCTCCCTCTTCGCCAACGCCCTCTCACCCGCTCCCGCTCCGGCCGTCCCTTCATCAACAAACATCATCGAGCGCACGCCATACCAGCCGCGTCCAAAGAAGAAGAAGGGCGCGTTGGACTCCGGCTTCGTGCGCACGTCTACACCAGCCGACGTCGCCAAGAAGAAGGCGATCAAGAAGGAGAAGATGGACTTAGCGATGATGTTGCAGAGAGAGCAGGCGAGAGCAGAGAATGAGGTGGCGAGCGCCGCGGGGCTACTCGCGTCGTATAGGAGCTCGGACATACGGCACGAGATGAGGGCGGAGGCGGCGAGGGAGATGGCGGCGAGGCGGCCGCAGGACGGCGCGTTATGCCTATCGGGTGTGAAGCTCACGGCGGATGGCAAGAGGGTGGGCGCGTTAACAGACAGAGAGATGCAGCTAACAAGCCGATGGCAGCTCTCCGACGCGCGGCCGGACGGCAGCTTCAGCAGTTACCGCAAGCCGCTCACTAAACGCGGGCCGAATGGCAAGAGAGTCCCTGTTGAGGCGTGGAACGACTTACACGGTGGGACGGCGCGAGCGCGATGGGGTCGGCAGTACTCGTCGCCGCCAAAATGCGGCACGGTGCTCGAGGACGAGGCGATGGCGCGGCCACGGATCTTTGTCGACTATTCGAGCGGAAGGGTTGCGATTGAGCGGCCCGATTGGAGCGCGGGGCAGCTCATGGAGCCGTGGGCCTGAGCTTCCTGATGTATTGTGTGTAATAACCTTTTTGATCAGGACCTTTTTGATCAAGACGCAACACTGCCGCACAGCACCTCGCCATCCGGCTTTTCCGCCGTCACAATTATACACGTCTCGCCTTCTGGCAAGCCGGCCGCACAAAGGCTCAAGCCGTCCACAGCCGGCGCTGCTCCCGCTGCGTCCGAAGAAGCGTACTCGACCGCCAGCGGCAGGACTGCTCGTAGCGTCGGCTCGTCGAAAGCATGGCCCATGTGCGGCAGATGCAAAATGGCCGTTGTCGGCAAATTCGCTTCTGGCACCGCCGCCCATAGCTCGGCTCGATAGGCGGCGTCACTCTCGGCATCCCACAAACCGGGCGCGAGGCGCTGCTCATTGAACGAATCGAGGCCGCCGGTAATGAGGACGAGCGGCACGCCACTCGGCCACAAATCGGCAATCTCTGGCCGGCAGCATCCACCATTTGCCACGACTGCGGGTAATCGGCAGCCAAGGAGCCACAGAGCCGGAAGCGTCACCTGACCGCCACGCGAGCCGCAGACGAGACAACGAAAGGAGGCCTCGTCGACGGCAACCATAAATTCGGCCGCGTCACGCTCGAGCACGCCTTCACCGTCGTCGCCGTCGCCGTCGCCGTGATTATTCTCACCTCTGCTGCTCGCCTCGCCACGTTTTGAAATCTCGGATAAATCGATGCCCACGAGTTTCCGCGCTTGTGGATCGTATAGTTTGCTCGCCCACGTTGCCAAATTCTGCGCGCTCGCGCTTCCAAAGCCCGGCTGTATCGATTCAATGCCATTCGCAGCGGCCTTCGCCTCGTCAAGTGCGACACCACGCATTGACGCCCACGCTGGCGGGTAGCGCCGGCCGGCCACATCATACGCCTTGCCGACGGCGAGGTGGACCGAGTGCGCACGCGATGCTTCGAGCGCCTTGCCGCTCTCGCCGCTGCCGGGCGCGAGGAGGTAGACGCGCGTCGGCTCGCGCGATGTCATCGTGCGCGCGTCGTATCGAACACTTCCGCCTACAGCTTGCTTCACCTCACCGCGCCCACCCGCCAATCAACAACGTAAGAGCCTGACGCATTCCAGCCGCAGCTCATCTGGCTCGAATGCTGCGGCTTCGTGTGCAGCGTCTTCGACACGCTTGATGTCCGAAAGGTCCCGCAGAGATGGCGCATGCTCTCCCGCACATGATAATTGCTGAATTGGCACTGGCTGCCGCGACTGCAGCGATGGATCTCGCCTTCAAAGTTGCGCGTTCTGTTCAAGTAGCCCGACGCCGAGAGCGTCGGTATGAGCTCGTGCTCGCAGCCCTCACAGTCCATCTTGAGGAAGTCTATGCTTGGTACGCGATGCCTCTCCAACCAGCGCACGAGGTCGAGCGAGCCGCGATGGAGGCGCTGCACCTTTGAAGGGTCGGCAAACGCGCCGACTGGTCTGAGAGCTAGATCACGCGCCACCGATGCGCTCGATCGAGACATACCGCTGACTTTGGGATTAAACTCGATTGTGACATTGCGGCCGTCTGAGGTGGTAGCCGCATTGATAGGCAGCACGCCGCCGCGTTTGCCATTCGCAAAAGCCTCTTCACTGATGATAGGAATGTTGTTGGCGTGCAAGTTCCAACGGAAATAGAGATAGGTGATTGGCATTGGCTCGAGTGCGAGGATGGTGAGCGAGGGATCGCGACCATACGCGGCCAATGTGAAATCGCCCAGATTTGCACCGATGTCAACTGCGAAGCGTGCGCCGCTCGCGCCTTTTAATCGCGAATTTAGCGGTTTGAGGCCATACGCATCCCTGCACGAGAACTCAAGGAAGAGATGCTTGAGTGTTGTGTCGGCCTCTTGAGCATGCAATTTTATGTTCGGATGGCCGTGGAGGAAGGTGGTGGTGGAGACTGCCCTGTCGAATAGCTCTGAGGAGCCGACAATTGACTTGGCGAGAGCAATGATGTCGGAGGGCGGTGGCTTCGACTTTTGCACAGGTGGGCCGCCGTGTCGACAGGAGGCAAGGAAGGACTGCTTCATGGCCGCGATGTTGGCATCCTCCATCACGCGAATAAATCGGGCGTTCCAACCTGTTGTAGTTTGGCGTCGGAGCCGTCCACTTTCATCAACGCGCTGAACATGCCCGACGATCTCGCTCGCATCGCCACCATCGTGGGCGCGGCCGCCCTCGGCGCCGCCGCCTACCTCTTATACCGCCGCTCTTCAAAGCCAAGGGTCGGCAACCCTCCGGAGTTTGTCCTCGAGCGCTTCTTCGCCGAGTACGAGTTCAACGCCAAGTATCAGATTTGCAACTCGGACGTGTCGGCGCTGTCGCTCAAGGAGCTGCTCGCCGTCTGCAAGCACGACACGGCCTCGCTCAAACTGTGGGAGGATTTATCGCTCAGCTACACCGAGAGCCGCGGCCTTCCGGAGCTGCTGGAGGAGATCGCCTCGTGCTTTCACGGCGTGGAGGCGGACGATGTCATCGAAGTCGTGCCGGCGGAGGGCATTCTACTCTCGGCGGAGGCGCTCGTTCAACAGGGCGACCACGTCATATGCGTGTGGCCCGCGTACCAATCGCTCTTTGAGATTGCGAGAGCGCGTGGCGCGACGGTGCACAAGTGGAGGGCGCGTGGCGGCAATGCGGACCGTCTTCACTTCGATGTCGACGATTTGCAGAAGGCCGTCGACAAGGCGGGCGGCAAAGTGAAGCTCATCACGATCAACTTCCCGCACAATCCGACGGGATGTATGCTCACGGCCGACGAGCAGGCGCGAGTGATAGAGATCGCCAAATCATGCGGCGCGTTCCTCCTGAGCGACGAGATGTATAGAGGGCTCGAGTATGATGAGGAGGGCGGCAATACAAGCACCTCCTCACCAAGAGGGAGGCAGCTGCCCGCAATGTGCGAGATCTATGAGAAGGGCATCACATTGGGCGGCATGTCGAAAGTCTATGCATTACCCGGCCTACGTGTCGGCTGGTTAATAAGTAATAAGGCGAATGGTTTTATTGATACTGTTGCGGGGCTGAAGGATTATACCACGATCTGTGGCTCCGCACCATCGGAAGTCCTCGCTCTCATGGCGCTGAAATCACGTGACGCTCTGCTCAAGCGCTCCAAGAAGATTGTGGCCGATGGCCTGAAGGCGGTAGATGCGTTCTTTGCAAAGCATGACGAGTTGGCCTACTATTACAGGCCGGACGCGGGGCCCATCTGCTACCCTTGTTTCAAAGGAGAGGGCCTAAGTGCAACGGACGTGCTGGCGTACTGTCGTGAGCTGGTCGCCGAGTATGGTGTCCTGATCCTACCGGGCGGCGTGTGCTACGAGGAGGGTGGAGAGGGCGGCGCGCACTTTCGTATCGGACTCGGGCGGTTGAACATCCCGGACAATCTCCAAGTTTATGAGAAGGCTTTGAAGGATCCTTCGTTTGCGACGTGCAGGGTGCCAAAGGGCTAAAGGTTGGCGGGTCTGCTAAGGCAGTTGTGTGAGAGCTAGTGGCGAGTAGGCGAAAACGACTCTTTTTTTGACCCTCGTGTCCATTTTGGGCAAGTCTTCGTGCGCAAAGTTGTCGGCATAATAAATTGGCTCTTTCGCGGCGACCTGTCGCGCCGAGCGCGCGGTCTCTCCAGCCGTCCGCCACCGTCACCGTCATTTCCGGCCATGCAAAAATTATGTATAGCACTCTTCTTCTTCGCCAGCATCGCGCCGACCATCGTCCACGCGCAATGTGAACCGCCGGCCGCGCCGCCGCTGGCTCCGCCGCCTTCCGCTCCCGAAGGCCGCTCGCCGCCCGGATTCTACGCGTGGGTCACGCTCATCGTCGGCACGATGCTCTCCGGCACCTTCTCCGGCCTCAACCTCGGTCTAATGTCGCTGACCGAGGACGACCTCAACGTCATCATCGACGGCAGCACCGACAAGAAAGAGGTCAAATGGGCGCAGAAGATCCTGCCGCTGCGCAAGCGCGGCAACCTGCTCCTATGCACGCTTTTAATCGGCAACACGCTCGTCAACGTGATGCTTGCCATCTTAACCGAGCCGGTATGGACCTTTATCTTCGGCACCTCTACCGTCGGCTACATTCTTACTATGGCCTTACCGACGGCTCTGATCGTCGTCTTCGGCGAGATCATCCCTCAGGCGTACTGCGGCCGCAACTCGCTGTTCGTCGGCGCGTTATCCGTGCCATTAGTATGGATGTTTGTCATCGTCACCTACCCATTAACAAAGCCGATCGCGCTGATCTTAGACTATCTCTTGGGCCGTGAGGTCTCCAACGTCCTCTCCCGCCAAATGCTACTGGAGTTAGTGCATTTGAATCTGGAGAGTGAGCACCATCAGAAGAAGACGGGCCTGACGACGGAGGACGGCAAGCTTCTAAAGGGCGCGTTGACCTTCAAGGATCGTAATGTAGGGGATGTGATGACGCCGGTGAGCAACTGCTACTTTCTATCGGATAGCACACAGTTGGATCACGAGACGATTATGGATATCCTCTCGCATGGGCATACGCGCGTGCCTGTCTACAGCGGGTGGGACAGCAAGAATGTCACCGCGATACTCTTTTGCAAGGACTTGCTGGGGATCGGATTCGAGCGGAAGCAGCCGCTGAAGGAGGTGCTCGACTCGTTTGGTGCGGAGCGGCGTGTTGTGCGCGTACCGAAGAGCACTACACTGAATGTTGCGATGGAGCACTGCAAGAGGCGTCGGACGCATTTACTGTTAGTGTGTGAGGACGACAAGTGAGCGCAGCAGCAAGCGAGAGCGCAGCGCACTGCAGCAAGCAGCACTCACACACCGCTCACCACTTTTGCCTCCTCCCTTCCCAACACAGGTCCACAAAGATGCAAAGAGAGAAGACAAGGAGGGCGAAGAAGAGTGCAGGCGCGAGTGATAAGGAAGCGGTCAGGCAAGAGGTGAAGGAGACGCCACGAGTGTCAGATGACGCGCCGGTGATCGGCCTGGCGACCATGGAGGACTTTCTGGAGGAGTTGATACAGGATGAGATTATCGATGAGACAGACGCGTGGCACTATGATCGGCAGGCGCAGGCGCCGAGCGTCTCGCCAGAAGGCTCGCCGAACCGAAGGCAGTCGACCAACCACGCGGCTCCAGTTACAAAGGTCGCGGTGAAGAGCGGCCATGTCGACCTGACGGCGCATTTGAGGAAATTGGCGCCTGGGACGAGCGCGCCCGGACCGGCCGCGTCGTTTACAAAGCTGTTTGGCGGCGATCCGATGGCCGCGTGAGGTTTTTGCGATTTTGATTTGTTTGTTTGTGTTTTGTGCCTCTCTCGTGTTCCGCGTACCGAGCGAAGGGAAGAGCACAAGTCTGTAAGTCCAGTATAGCGTGTGTATGTATGTGCGCGTGAGTGTGCAGCGTGGCGTGGCGAGCACCAGACCCCAGCGCAGGGCCACCCAAGTATGAGATCCCGCGAGACGCGACGCGCGTGGACGGTGTCGCGACAATAAACAAAATCGCATGGCGCTCCTCAGCCTCTGCATCGCGACATCGCGGCTCGCGCCGCCACAAATGTGCGTGATGACGTCGCCGCCAATCGCTTTGCGCTGCCTCGACCGCCAGGAGGTGCTCGACAAGCTCAACGCCGTGCCGGTCTTCAGCCTCGTCAATGGCCAGGAGCAGCTCCTGGCGGAGCCGGATGCGGACGAGACGCCCGTCTGCCGCTTCTATTTAGAGCTGTCGGAGGCGCAGTCGGCCTTAAAAACGATGCGCGACGCCAATCCGAACGTCGCGATCGATCTCAGCATCACGCCGCTCGGGACGGCTTTCGCGTTGAGCGAGTGGCAGGAGAGCGTCGATGAGGAGGGCGACGACGGCCTGCTTCCGGAGGGCGCGGACGAGCTCGAGCAGATTCTAGAGGAGGAGGATGAAGACGACGATTTCGACGATTACGACGACGAGATGGACATGATGGACGACAGCACGCTGCTCGGCCTCGCCGAGAGCGAAAAGGAAGGCGGCGGCGGAGGAGGAGCGGCAGCGGCGACTCCGCGGCGGCGCAAAAAGGGCGCAGCCATCGGTGCGGCCGACTTATTGGTGCGCTTACAGGCGTCCAAGCCGGAGATTGACGCCGCGCAGAGCGTCCTCTCCAAATCGCCCGCTCCGCCGTTGCTGCGCAGGCGGAATGAGCGTGAGGGCCCGATCCCTTTATTCGGCTCCGACCGCCTGCGCTTCAAGATGCCCACCGACAGCTCCGCCGGCGGCTTCGAGAGCAGCGAGGATGCGGAGGCGAGCCCAGAGATCATGACGCCGATATTCTTCCGCCGCGAGGATTTTGGCGCCGCGTGGGTCGCGAGCGGCGGCGCCGTCAATGCCGTGCCGCCTGTGCAGGTGACTGACTTACGCACCTTGGCTTATCAGATGCAATACAACACAGAGCAGGATTGGCGGCCGATGCTACTCGTCGCGCCAGACCCGGCGATTGAGTATGTGCGCGAGAGGCAGGCGGCGGCGGAGGCGGCGGAGGCAGCAAAGTCGGCGAGCCTCTCGAGGAATGATGTGCAGGGTCTCATATTTGGCGGCGGAGGAGCGGCAACGCCAGAGGACGACATGCGCTGATCAGAGAGAGACTGAGAGAGGCGTGCGCGGTGCGTTCTCATTTCTTCGCTATAATGGCGTCAAAAGCTACTCTCGTGCCCGCCACACACACACGCGCACACACGCCTTCGCGTTTGCCTATCCAGAGGGCACCGCACCAACCGGCAACTCTTCGCTCTCTTCTCACACACACCGCTGCTCCTCTCTCGCGTGCCTCCGCTGCTCCACTCGTCCGCTGTCCCACTCGTTTCCACACTGTTCACCACACACAGCGTCTGCTGCAGCTCACTTCAAGAGAGCGCGCTCCGCATCTTCACCTTGTCTCTTGCCTCTTGTCACTCGTTTCGTCTACTCCTCGTCGGAGTCGTCGTCCATCTCGGAGTAATCCTCCTCCTCCGAGTCCTCCTCCTCCTCCTCCTCCTCATCCTCATCCGAGTCCTCGTCGTCAGACACCTGAATCTTCTTCGCCGCCGCCTTACGCGGGGCAGGCTTGGCGGCGGCAGACGGAGCGCCGCCTCCATTCATCGCCTCCTTGAGCCGGTCGACGAGCGCGCCGTGGTTGCCACCGACCGCCAAGCCCATCTCACGGCACTTCTCCTTGAGCTCCGGAATCTTCAGCTTCGACAGGTCGTCCCCCTCCTCCTCCGGCGCCTCCTCCGGCGCCGCCGCCTCCTCCGGCGCCTGCCACTCCTCCTCCTGCGAGCCACCCGCACTCGGCTTCTTGATGATCTCCTTCAGCCGCGCGATCAGCTCGTCGTTATTGCCGCCAACCGCCAGGCCATTCTTCCGGCACCGCTCCTTCAGGTCCTCCTTCTTTAACTCGTGCAGGTCCGCCCCCGTCGCCTCATTGAGCCGGTCGACGAGCGCGCCGTGGTTGCCGCCAACAGCCAAGCCCATCTCGCGGCACTTCTCCTTGAGCTCGGGAATCTTCATGTTCGCGAAGTCGCCTCCTTGGACACCATTGTCGAAACCCTCGTTGGGCACCATCCCCCCATCCTCCATGTCGACGTCGTCGACGTTCGCCATCTTCGGGCTCTCCTTGGCGCAGGGACGCTTGACGATCGGCTTGGCAACGGGCGACGACGAGACGAAGGACGACGCCGGCTTGGCGGCGGCGGGGTTGTTCGCCTTCGCGGCAAGGCGCGCCATGAGGGACATGCCCGCAGAGTCATCGTCATCAGAGTCGGAGTCCTCCTTGATCGTAGCGACGGGCGGCGCCTTCGGCTTCGGCACGGCGCCCTTCTTGACGGCGGCCGCGGCCGCGAGCACAGCCTTGATCGAGATGGCATCCCCCTCATCCTCATCGTCCGAGATCTGGGGCGTGACGTCCTCCGAGTACGTCTTGCGCTTGGGAGCGGCCTGCGGCTTCGCGCCCGGCACCGGGACGGCAATCGCGACGGCGTCGGCGAGGGACGGAGGCGCCGGCGGCGCGTTCTTGTCCTCCTTGGCCGCCTTCTTCGCCGCGGCCTTCTTCTTCTTCTTGCCCTCGTCCCAGTCGTCGTCGTCGTCATCCATGAAGTCGTCATCGTCGTCGTCGGCCTTCTTCTTCGACTTCTTCGGCGCGGCCTTGGCCTTGCCGCCGTTGCCGCCCTTCGGCTTGGGGACACCCGCCTCGGCCGCGGCGAGCTCGGCCTCCCACTGCTCGTAGCCGACAAGGAAGGCATCGAGGTCGACAGACCACATCTCCTTGGGCGTAGTCGCGAGGAGCTTCTTCAGCTCGGTCTCCTTCTCGGCGAGCTCCTTCTTGAGCTGCTCGACCTTCTCGAGGGTGAGCGACCAGAGCGGCATGCCGAGGAGGTAGTCGTAGCCACGGGAGGTCGCCTTCTTGGCCGCCTCCTTCTCGTCCTTCGCCTCCTTCTCATCATCGTCGTCGTCCTCCTCACCGTCCTCACTCTTCTTCTTCTTCGACGGCGGCTCGAACTGCGCGTAGCCCTCCTTCTGGAGAGTCGCGATGAGGATATCCTTCTTGACGTTCGAGATCTTGAGCTTGTTGTTGATGACCGCGAGGACGAAGCGGACGCGGTTGTCGAGCTTCGACCACTGCGAGGTCAGCTGGTCGGAGAGGTAGTTCTTGCGCTTCTGGTAGTAGTCGAGGCGAAGGGAGTAGAAGGAGGTAAGGATGTCCTCCGGCGACTCGTGCTTCAGGATGCGGCCGTGCGCGTCGAAGAGTGTCATGTTCGTCGTGGCGAGCGACGACGAGAGCTTGAGCGTCTTGTGGAGGGTACCAGCCTCCTCGTGCTCGCTGAGGGCCTTCGCACCGCCGGCGAACTTGAGAGAGAAGCTAACGGTCGTATCGGTGTGGTGCTCACGGATGTCGTTGAGGAGCGGCACGATCTTCTCCTTCTCCTTCGGGTCGGCGACATTGCCAAGGAGCGGCTCGAGGACGCCATCCTTGTAATCCTGGGTCCACTTACGGATGGGGAGCTCCGAGACGAGGACGGTCTCATCATCAAGCTTGGCGACGTTGCCGTAGGTGGTGAACGCCGTGCTCGCCTCATTCGAGGGCGCGATCGTGCCGGTGAAGCCGCGGTACCACGGGTGCATCGGCTCGATCTGCTCTCCCTTCATCATGGCCTTGAGGTTGTCGACGACGTCCCTCGGGTTGTAGTTGGGGACGGACGACGACCATCCAGTACCGATGCCCTCCGCACCGTTGATGAGGACCATCGGGAGGACGGGGACGTAGTACTTGGGCTCGATCGCCTGGCCGTCGTCCTCGAGGTAGTCGAGGAGGCCATCGTCATCCGGGTGGAAGATGAGGCGCGTGAGCGACGGGAGCTTCGTGAAGATGTAACGGGGCGACGCCGCGTCCTTACCGCCGAGGAGGCGCGTACCGAACTGTCCGGCCGGATGGAGCAGTGCGATGTTGTTCGAGCCGACGAAGGTCTGCGCCATGCCGACGATCGTGCCCGCGAGCGACGCCTCGCCGTGATGGTACGCCGAGTGCTCGGAGACGTAGCCGGCGAGCTGGGCGACCTTAATCTCATTCTTGATGATCGACTTGCCACGCTTGAAGCACGAGAAGAGGATCTTGCGCTGTCCCGGCTTGAGGCCGTCGACCATCGAGGGGATCGAGCGGACGTTATCCGCGTTCGAGAAGTGGATGAGCTCCCTGTCGACGAAGTCCGTGTAGGTGATCTGAGACGACGAGTGGTTGACGAAGACGTTCGGGTCGTAGCCACGGAGCCACTCCTTACGTGCGTCGGCCATCGACTTGGCGAAGGCGCGCTCGATAAGGGAGGCGTCGTTGGTACCCTCCCACTCAAAGGAGAGCTCGTGCTGACCGAGGTCCGAGAAGTACTGCTTCGCCTCGGTGGAGGTCGAGGTGCCGAGACCCTTGTAGTACTTGATCTGGAACGAGGAGGCGGTGTTGCCCATCTTCTCGCGCCAGTCCTGGTACTCCTTCAGGGTGAAGAACGGGATCGACGTCTTGTTGCGCGTGACCTTGACGATCGGCGTCACGAACTCGCGGAGGAAGCCGCCCTGCTTGAGGAGGTTGGGCCAGTAGCAGTGGAGGAAGTTGATGATGAGGCCCTTGATGTGCGAGCCGTCGTGATCCTGATCGGTCATGATCATCAGCTGGCCGTAGCGAAGCGCCTTGCGCGAGGCCATGTCGTCGTACGTCTTGCCCTGCTGAAGGCCGAGGATCTGCTTGAGCTCCGTGATCTCCTTGTTCGCCATGATCTGAGAGTGGTTCGCATCGCGGACGTTGAGGAGCTTACCGCGAAGCGGGAAGACGCCGTAGTAGTCGCGGCCGATGACCGAGAGGCCAGAGACGGCGAGGGCCTTTGCGGAGTCACCCTCGGTGATGATGAGGGTGCACTTGTACCCATTCTTACCGCCGGCCTCGTTCGCGTCGTCGAGCTTCGAGATGCCAGTGAGGCGCGTCTTCTTGGTACCGTCGCTCTTCTTCATCTCCTTCGACTGCTTGTTCTGGGCGAAGGCGAGGATCGAATCCATGATGCCGCAGTTGAGGACGTCCTTGAGGAATTTGTCCGAGAAGGAGCACTTGGAGCCGAAGGCCGAGGGCTTAAGGGTCATGTACTCCTTCGTCTGGGAGTCGAAGGCGGGGTTCTCGATGAGGCAGTTGACGAAGACCTGGCAGGGAGGTTTTGAGGGAAGAGTGAGCAAGGGAGTGAGGGTTTGGGAAGGCGTGCGTGTGCGTGTGCTGCTGCTGGTTGCTACACACCTTCATGTGCGCCTTGACGTGAGCCGGCTTGAGCGACTTCTCCATCCCCTTGTGCTTCTTCTTCATGAACTCGAGGACCTTCTCAACGACCTGATCGGCGACGTGGGACACGTGCGTACCGCCCTTGGTCGTAGCGATCGAGTTGACGAAGGAGACCTGCTGGAAGCCGTCATCCGAGGGAGCGACCGACACCTCCCAGCGATCGCCAACCTTCTCCGAGCAACGGGGCGAGCCGCCGACCTTAGGGCCGAGGTAGAGGTCGACGTAGTCGGCAAATTTGTTCGCCGGGAGCTTCTTGCCGTTGAGGTAGACCTTGACCGACTGGTGCGTGCAGCCGGCCATGTCGTAGGCACGGCGGGTGAAGAGCGCGATGATGTCGTCGTCCATCCCGTCCATGCCGAACTTGGGCCAGTCGGGCGTCCAGGTGATCTTCGTCCAGCCCTCGGTCGCCTTCGCGGTGATCTTCGGCTTGCCGACCTTCACCATGTTCTCCTGAAAGACCTGCTTGAAGACCTTGCCCTCGTCCGCGTCGGCCGTCTCGACGATAAACTCGGACGAGAAGATGTTGGCGAGCTTCGCGCCGTAGCCGTTGCGGCCGCCGGTCGTCTTCTTCTGGTCGTCGTCAAAGTTGGAGCCGGCGAGGAGGTGGCCGAAGATGAGCTCGGGAACGTAGATCTTGTGCTCCTTGTGCATCACCACCGGCACGCCCCTGCCGTTGTTGTAGACGGAGAGCTGGCCCTTCTCGCGGTTGATCTCGATCTTCAACTCGTTCATGTTGTTGTCGCGCTGCTTGTTGTCGGCGGCGTTGACGACGATCTCGTCGAAGATCTTGTACAGGCCGGGGACGTACTGGATCGACTTGTTCACCATCCGGTTGGTCAGCGGGTCCATCACGAACATCTCGGCCGTCTGCTTCTCGATCGAGCCGATGTACGTGTCGGGACGCTGCAGGATGTGCTGGTGCTGCGTGAGCTTCTGGTAGGTCTGCTCGACCGTCGCCTTGCCGCCCTTGGGCGCGGTGCCCTTGTTCGTTGCCTCAGTGAGGGCCTCCTTTCCCATTTTATTTGAACTGTGGCTGGTCGTGCGCGGTGGGTTCAAATCGCTTGCCACGAAAATAAAGCTCCGAGCCGCCGCTCTGCCCTGGGCCAGTCGCGCTCGCGCTTTCCGATCCTGCTCTCATCGCTCCTCATCAGACACGCACACTCGCGCGGCTCCGCTCGGCCGCTCCATCATATCCAGCTCCGTCTCACCCACAGGGCCTGCGTCTCACTCAGCACACGGCTCTTCTACATGTCAGGCATTGTCGCCAAAGCCGGCCTTGTACGTCGGCGCGTTGTAGCCCTGCAGCCACGGGCGCGTCGGGGCGTCATTCTGCGTACCCTGCGGGTAGTCCCACCGCTTGGTGGCCGTCCACGAGCCGCGGTTGTCGCCGATGTTGGCGCTGTACGTCGGAATGGGGTAGCCCTGCAGCGGGTGGCGCGTCGGCGCGTCGTTGACCGTACCGGCCGGGTAATCCCACGCCTTGGTGGCGGTCCACGAGCCGCGGTTGTCGCCAATGTTGGCGGCGTAAGTCGGC
>JACLAC010020289.1_pt1 | contig 13311 bp, 11 predicted proteins | sample 8027881 | NCBI WGS metagenome assembly JACLAC01 (sample SAMN15725517, study PRJNA655200) | protist metagenome | isolation source: fluorescence activated cell sorting (FACS) single amplified genomes of... | place: Spain: Blaines Bay Microbial Observatory, Mediterranean Sea | collected 2016-01-19 | reverse complement strand
GATGTGGTCAATTTCACCACTTGGGGTCGCTTTGGATCAGGGCTTCGGCATCCCCGCAAGCGAGGGGTCGGGAAAAAAAGTAACCCTGGCCGTATTCACATTTCAATTCCCGGAGTTGGTGTAATTGTTCTTCGGTTTCAATACCCTCGGCGACGACATCCATTTTCAGGGAACAGGCCAGCATCTTGACCGTTTTGACGATTGCCAGGTTCTGCTGGGCCTTGTGCATGTTTCCCACGAATGAGCTGTCTATTTTGAGAGTGTCCAGGGGAAAACGGTGCAGGTAACTGAGTGAAGAATATCCGGTCCCGAAATCGTCGAGCAGGAGTTTTAGGTCCATTTCCCGCAACTTCATCAGGCTCTCCCGGGCCAGGTCCAAATTTTCCATAATGACACTTTCCGTCAATTCCAGTCTGAGCGCGCATGGGTCGAGCCCTGTTTCTTCGATAGCCCGAGCAACCTGGCCTACGAGGCCTCCCTGAATGAACTGGCGAGTGGACAGGTTCACGCTGAGATAGAGATCCAAAGGCATGGTCTCCCGCCAGATCGCCATTTGCCGGCAGGCCTCCATGAGGACCCGCTCACCCAGGGGAATGATCAGACCTGTCTCCTCGGCGATGGGGATGAACTCGCCCGGAAGGATCTGGCCCCGCGGATGTGCCCAACGGAGTAAGGCTTCGAAACCGGAGATCTTACCGGTCGGGAGATTGATAATGGGCTGGTAGTGTAGGTGGAATTGTTCCGGTCCGTCAGCAAGCGCCTTTCGCAGATCATATTCCAGGTTGAAGCGGTAGAGGGCTTGATGGTAAAAAGTTTTTTTGAAGACCTCGTAACAGGCTTTACCCTGTGCCTTGGCTTGATTCAGGGCCGCGTCCGCATCGCGCAACATGTCCTCAGGGTGCTGGTAACCCCAACAACTGAGCACCACTCCGATGGTAACGGTGGTAATTATTTCCTGCTCTTCCAGTGTGAAGGGCTGGTTGATGGCTGCCTGAAGCTTTTCGGCTACCCCGATAGCCTTCTCTTCCGTATCTACCCCTTCCAGCAGGAGACCGAATTCATCGCCCCCCAGCCGGGCGAGCTGGGGCCGGTATCGTTTCAACCCGGTTTGTTGGAGTAGCCGCTCCATGCGCCGGCTCACCTCCTCGATCAACCGATCACCCTTCTGGTGACCCAGGCTGTCGTTGATGATCTTGAACCTGTCCAGGTCAAGGCATAACAGAGCAAAGGGACCGTTCTTTGCATTGCGTTCCAGGGCATCGGTCACCCAATCGATGAACAGGGACCGATTGGCCAGGCCCGTGAGCTTGTCGTGGTTCGCCTCGTACAACAACCGGGCTTCCGCTTTCTTCAGGTCCGTGATGTCAGTGTCGGCCCCGGTCATTCGGACGGGTTTGCCTTCAACATCCCTAAAGGCTCGGCCCCGTGCGCAAAACCAGAAGACATGGCCCTTCCGATGAAGGCGCCGGTACTCCAGGTCGAAGGTTTGGGTTTTACCATCGAGATGATCCTTGATCCGGGTGGCTACCATCTCCTGGTCATCGGGGTGAATGAGAAGACGCCAATCCTCCATTCGGAGCAGATCCTGGTCATCATAACCCAACATGGCCTTGAGGTTTTCTGAGAGAAAAAGGGCTCCTGTCAGGAGGTCCCAATCCCAGACACCCACCTTGCCCGAACCCACGGCCAGGTTAAAGCGCTCCTGGCTCTCCCTCAGGTTACGGGTGCGCTCCGTGACTATTTGTTCCAGTTTCTTGTTGAACTCCCGTGCTTCCTTGAAGAGCATGTAATTGCTGAAGGCCAGACCGGCCTGGGCCGTTATCAGTTGCAGCACCAGTTCGTTTTCCTTGGAAAAGGCGTCGATAAATGGATGGGAAAGGTTCAGCACACCCAGCACGCCGTCCTCTCCCTTGATGGGCAGGCACAACAAGGATTTGATGTCCCGGGCGGCCTCGAGATGGATGAAGTAGGGGCTTTGCCGGACGTCACCTATGAGGAGGGATTCACCGTGCTGAGCCACCCAGCCCGCTGCCCCCTCACCCAGCTTTAGGGTCCGGCTCCTAGGGTCATGTTCCGGAATATAGACCGGTTTCCTGTCTTCCTGTCCACAGGCCGCTACCAGGGTAATCGAAGCCAAATCGGGATCCCGAAGCCAGAGGGAACAGTTTTCGGTATCGGTTTCGTCGACGATGATATCCAAGATACCCGTACAGAGATGCCGCTTGTCGAAGTTCCAAAGGATCAGGGCCGAGTGACGTTTGATGATGGAAAATTCCTTCACCTTTTGCATGAAAGCCTCATTGGCTGCCTGCACGGTTTTCGCATAGGCATCGCGCTCCCTGGTCAACGCTGCAATTATCCTGTCTTTCATGGGCACATTTTCCCTGTAGCCAAGATCCACTTATCCACGGGTGGTGTAAGATCTGTTGGTGACGAAACGATCCGTCATTTTTGTTTGGTTTTTCCTCATCCTTGCGGGGCACGAGCGGTGATACGCAATTTTTCATGGATCCCATTCAAAAAATATATAGAGAACACATTAGGAGAAGCTTGGGTTTTGGCAAAAAAATTTCCGGCGCTGTGGGGACAGCCCAAGAAACCAGTGTGAATCACTTCCCACCCGGCATTTGGACAACAAGGTATAGACCGGGTTCCGTTCTCAAGAACCTCCTGGAATTCCTTATCGGTATTTCCCTTTCAAAACAAAACCCTTGGAGAAATCGAGAAAAAAGCCCAAAACCATCATGCCTCTGAGAAAGCTGGGGAAAAGCGTTGGTTACCAACACTTTGAACACATGCCTCCCATTAGGTTTTCTATCTCAAAAGCCTAATATTACCCGGTAGGGATGAACAAAAAATATCAAAAAAGTTTGCGCATTTTCCCAATTTGACTCAAAATAGCCCAGGCGGCCCATGGGATTGGGATGCCGGGAGTGAATGGGAGATGTCGTTTATCGGTCGCTTTTTTCTGCTTGTCCTGGTTTTGAGTTTCGGGGAACTTTATCTCCTCATTCAGGTTGCTGAACGTTTCTCCGTCCTGGCGGCCCTGTTCCTCTGTGTGCTGACCGGCGTGTTGGGCGGAGGCCTGGTCCGATATCAGGGGCTCCAGACCTGGCGTGATATCCGGCATAGTCTGGCACATGGCCAGCTTCCCACCCGGGACATCGTTTCCGGTTTGATCCTGATTGTGATCGGCACACTTTTGCTGACTCCGGGTTTTATCACCGACACTTTCGCCTTTTTCTTGCTCGTTCCGGGCTTGCGCCAATTGGCCGCAACCGGCCTGCTCGGCTACTTCAAAAAAAGGACCCGTTTCCACACTGTAACCACCCAGCCCCATGCCGGGACCAACCCCAATCCGGAAGATGTGGTCATCGAGGTGGAAGCCGAGGAAGTAGACACCAACCAGCGGAAGAGCAACGGGTGTAATTGAGATCGAGGGACCTCCGCCAGGGGGGTGAAGCCTCGAGGGAGTAGTGATAGGCGACATGGACCTTCATTTGGGAAAAAATCATTGCTGGTTTGGTCACGAGGGTGCCGTGCGTATGGGATGTTCACGCGAACTACTGGCATTCCCAGGCTTGGTTGCGCGGGCCGTGAAACAGGTACATGGTAACCGGATCCTGGACGATCCTGCCTGGATGGATGGCGTGCTTGAAGCCGACGGGCTGGTCTCAGATCTGCCTGGAGTGATCCTGATCATTCGGACGGCGGATTGTGTACCGGTCCACATGACCGATGGTTCCCGAATCGCTTTGGTTCATGCGGGGTGGAGGGGGGTCCGTGCTGGGATCGTTAAAGGTTTGGTGGCTTACTTTGACCCTGAAAAGACCATGGCTGTGCTTGGCCCCGCCATTTCCGGGCCCCGTTACGAGGTGGATATCGACCTGTACGGTGAGTGGTTGGAGGAGGACCCGGGTTTAGGCCCATGGCTCCGGGAAATCGATGCCACTTCTACCAAACGCCTCTTGGATTTGAAAGGTTTCCTTTCTTCCCAACTCCAAGACATGGGTGTGAAACGGGTAACCACGATTCCCCTGTGCACCTTCGATTCCACCCTGCCCTCCTACCGCCGGCAAGGGCGGCAGGCCGGGCGGATCGTCAACTACATCTACCGGATCCCGTGAGTGGTGCGCAGTTGGTCAAGCAGGGATATGATACACTGCTCGATGAGGTCAAGAGTATGTTGAAACCCCTCCGGGCCACCGTAATAGGGGTCGGGAACATCCAGGGAGGCCGGGTTTTCGAGAAAAGAGAGTAGCAGGCGGATCCGGTCGTGGCGGGCTGGGGGGATCATCTCCCGAAGTTCGTGCAAATGTCCGTGATCCATGGGAACAAGCCAATCGAAGGAACTCAGGTCTCCCCGGTGGATTTGCCGTGCGCGAAGGCCATCCATTCGATAGCCGCGAAGGCCTGCTACCTTGACTGCACGCTGATCCGGCGGTTCCCCCGTATGATAGGAAATCAATCCTACCGAATCGATTCGGAAGGTATCCTCCAAACCCGCCTCCCGTACTCGAGCCCGAAAGACCGCTTCCGAGGTAGGCGACCTGCAAATATTCCCAGTGCACACGAACAGCACGCCAATTCTTTTTGATTTCAATTGGTTTCCCCCCGGTAGTCACTGCCGTCAATCAGGATCTGCCGCCTACGGGTCTCTTTGTCTATGTCTTTTAATAACCAGGTGCCGATATATAATGCCGGCGTATCCGAGAGGGCAACCAGAAACTTGAAGAAGTAGCTAGATATGATGAGGGCTACCAGGTTGACTTTCGGCGCGTCCCAAAAGAGGATGGTCACCACTGCAATGGTATCCACCAGTTGGCTGATCAGGGTAGAACCGTTGTTCCGGAGCCAGAGATGACGCCCGCGGGTCAGTTTTTTGTAGAAATGGTACAGGCGGACATCCATGAACTGGGCGGCCAGATAGGCGACCATACTTCCGAAAATGGCCCGAATGCTCTGGCCGAACACCCCCATGTAATGATCCTGCACAACCCCATCCTGAACATGGGAAACGGGGACATAGCGGCCGATTACCAGGAAGAAAAGAAAATAGAGGCTCACCCCGAAGCCTACCCAAACCAGGGTGTTGGCTCTTTTTTTTCCGTAAACCTCACTGATGAGGTCGGTGACCAGGAAGGTAACGGGATAGGGAAGGATACCCATACTCAGGGTCACCGTTCCCGCCAGTGGCAAGTGCACGTCAAAGAGTTTGAAGGCCAGAGAATTGGCGATAATGAGACTGGCAATAAAGATGCTGCATAAAATGAGGAAGATCCGATCGTATCGACCCATAGAGTCCCCTATTGTATAGGACGCCACAAACGCCCTAGCCTCTTTTGTCTTCCAAACCCTGGTCCGGAGAAGACGCGTGTAAAAGATAGGCGCGAATAAAGCCTTGCAGGTTTCCTTCCATCACCTTGTCCACATTGGAAGTCTCTTCCCCGGTGCGATGGTCCTTCACCATCTGGTAAGGTTGCATCACGTAACTGCGGATTTGGCTACCCCAGGCTATTTCCTTCTTTTGGGCCGAGGTGGTTCGGATCTCCTCTTCGTGTTTCTCCATCTGAAGCTGAGCCAGACGAGATCTTAGCACCTTCATGGCCGTTGCCTTGTTTTTGTGTTGGGAACGCTCATTCTGGCATTGAACAACTGTGCCCGTGGGCAGGTGTGTAATGCGAATCGCCGAATCGGTGGTATTGACGTGTTGTCCCCCCGCCCCCGAGGCACGATAGGTATCTACACGCAAATCTTTTTCATCGATTTCAACATCCTCATCGTTTTCGATTTCGGGCATCACGTGAACACTCGAAAAAGAGGTGTGACGACGTTTACTGGCGTCAAAAGGAGAGATCCTGACCAGGCGATGCACTCCGGCCTCGGCTTTCAGGAACCCATAAGCATATTCACCACTCAGGCGCAAGGTAACCGATTTGAGGCCGGCCTCTTCACCATCCTGGTAATCGAGCACTATGATCTTGAATCCGGCACGGTCACAATATCGGGTATACATGCGGTAGAGCATATTGGCCCAGTCTTGACTTTCTGTACCCCCCGCACCCGGGTGAATCGTCAGGATCGCCGGATTATCATCGTATTTTCCCGATAACATCATTTCGAGCTCCGTCTTGTCCACGGTCTCAAAATAACCCTTCAGCAAGGTCTCCAGCTCATCCTGGATGTCTTCACCTTCTTTGATCAATTCACGGTGCACATCGATTTCTTCTTCAATCAAAACCAGCTTCTTGGCCAAAGCCACATTTTTTGTAATGGTATTCTGTTCTCGGAGGGTGTGTTGTGCTTCCTGCGGGTTATTCCAAAAATCCGGATCGGTTGTCAGGCTCTCGAGCTCCAACAGCCGCTTGCGATTACCAGGAAGGTCAAAGATAACTCCGAATACGGAAGGCTCTTTCTTTGTGTTCATCCAATTTCTGCAAAAGATCGTCCAACATAGATCCCCCCTCCAAGGTCATAAGAAGTTATGAGGATACCTTTTTTTTTTGTTGAGAGCAACCGGCCACCCGCGGTCCCCCAAAAAAACTCAATTATCATCCATGTTCATCTTGAAAAAAACCGCTGAGGGGAATTGGGGTTGACAATCGAAAACGCACTGCTTTATCTTCTTCCCATGAAGAAGGTACTAATCCTCCTCTCTCGGGATATTGGCTCCGGCCACGAAGGTAAAATAGGGGACATCAATGAAAAATGAATACGGAATTATCAAGCGTTTGGCCCTGAGGCATGTCAAGGCCGGTTTCCACTCCGAGGACCGGATAATGAACCAATGGCAGGAACTCCATTACTCCTCGGCCCCTCATTACCGGAGGGCTGTCGAGGAATACGATCGTTTGGTAGAACTGTTCAAGCAACAGGGTATTACCTTGGACTTTATCCCCATGGAAGAACATCTTTGTTTGGATGCCGTGTATGTACGGGACGCCACAATCGTCTCGGAAAAAGGAATGGTATTGTGTAAGATGGGGAAAGGGGCCCGCCAGGGAGAACCCCTGGTGGCAGGTCGCTACCTTGAAAACCAGGGTTTCCGGATATTGGGCGCCATCGAGGGGAATGGCCGGGTGGAAGGTGGTGATTTTATCTGGATCGATGCCCGTACCTGTGCCGTGGGACAGGGGTACCGGACCAATGCCGAGGGGATCCGGCAACTCGGTGGGCTACTTGGTCCTGAAGTGGAAATGGTGGTGGTGCCGCTACCCCATTTCAAGGGGCCCGGCGATGTGTTCCACCTCATGTCCTTTGTCAGTCCTCTGGATGCCGACCTGATGTTGGTCTACTCACCGGTGATGCCCGTTCCTTTTCGCCAGTGGGTACTGTCACGGGGGATTCGCTTCGTGGAAGTACCCGATGAGGAGTTTGCTGCCATGGCGTGTAATGTCCTGGCCCTGGGGCCGCGGCGCTGCCTGGTCATGGAGGGGAACCCGGAGACGCGCCGCCGCCTCGAGTCGGCGGGTTGCGAGGTGATCGCCTACGAGGGGGCTGAGATATCCCGAAAAGGCGAGGGGGGGCCTACCTGCCTGACCCGGCCCCTCATCAGGACTTGAAGCTATCCCTATTTCCGGCGCTATTTCCCCAAATGGGGAATATGGACAGGAAAAATCCTTTTTTCCCGGGGGAATACCCACCTTTTTTTGGCATTTCTCTTGCTCATAGACTGATGGACAAGTTAATTTCAAGGAGGTAAGAAAATGATTTATTTAAAAGGACTGGCAATCGCTTTCGGGGCAATTATGTTCATGTTCGGCGGCGGTCAGAAAAGCGAGGAGAAGGCTTTTATTGTCCTGAACTCCTCGGGAGTTGAGAATAAAGTCCGAATGCACTTTATCGACGACAATGGTGATAAAAACATGCGATTTGTCCTGGAGGAAGGCGGCCTGGAGTTCAATCCCGACGATTTCAACGTGGGTGAAACCAAAACTTTCACCCTGGACAACGGTGATGAGGTAGAAGTCCGGCGCGAACAAAACAAAATCGTGCTCATCCTCGGTGAAAAAGAAATGGAATTTTTTATCGGTGAAATCGGTGAAGCCGGACATGGGGTTCATGTCTACAAAGCCGCGTCCACCGCCCTCGAGATGGTCAGTGAGGGCGCGGAAGATGCCCTCACCATCAGTGGCCTGGGCGACGTGGATGAGGAAACCCGGGAACGCATCATCAATGCCTTGCGGGAAGCCGGTGTTTCCAAGGAAGTTCGTTTTTCATCCATGGGGGGCCTTCACCATGGTGGTGAAAATCTCATCTGGATCGAGGAGGACGGCAACAACAATGAAAACGTCAAAGTTATCAAATGTAAGGGGAAAGATGGCACCCACATCAAGATAAAAAATAAGTTGATCATCGTGGAAGAAGAGGAAGAGTTGGAAGAGTTGGAAGAGCAGGAAGAGAACTGATCTTTCCCCCTGAGTGAAGCGTGGCTCGGAAAAGAGCCTGAATGAACGTTCCCTAAACCGCCGGCCTGAGCCGGCGGTTTTTTTTTGCCGAAAAAGGTTGGCAAGACCTTTTGCCGCGCCGCTTTTTCTTTTTAAGCCGGAGGAGCAGGCTCGCCATTGCTCCCCACCCCACCGGGATCCCTGCTTTCAGCACGGATTGCTCGCTGCTTCAAACCTTTGAGGCACATCCACTCCAAGCACATGCTGGCCAAGGAGGGAAATAATTGAAGGGTTTGTGAATTTACATTTGTTCTCGTTGCGTTTAATAGGTATTTGGTGGAAAGAAAAGATGGGGGATTTTCCCCGAAAATGCATTGCTCCTATGTAATTTTTGAAATTTTACAAACAAAACCTTAAAGTTCACAGAATTTTGACCGATAATTTATTGTGAATTCCACCTTGTTCCGGTGGATCGTCCGGGGTTCCGAAAACGGGAATACCGTTGGAGTGTGATTTAAATCAGGAAACTTGGACGAGAGATATTTTTGTCAGTTATAATGAGAGGAGGATTACTTCATGTTGCGATTGCACCAACAAAAAAAAATTAGGCTTTGCTTGCTATTGCTGGTGGGAGCCGGCATCTTTGTTCCGGTTCAGGCACAACAGGCGCCGGCGAAACTTCAGGCAGCTTTGATCATGAAGCTTTTGCCCTATTACACCAATTTGGGGGGCGACCCCTTTACCATTCACGTCATCGGCTCGCCGGACGTGGCTGCCGAATTGTTGGCACATAAGGGAGCGAAGGCCGGAAAAGCGAAACTGGAGAACGTCACCCAAAGTGACGGCCCCCCGTCCAGTGGTGCCAAGGTCGTATACGTGGGCAAAGGTGTCAAGGGCGCCATCAATTATACCCAGTCCCAAAAAGTGCTCAGCGTAACGGGTATTCCGGACCTGGTGGCGAAGGGTGTGACCCTGGGGATCGGCATCGAAAACAAAAAACCCAAAATCCTACTGAACCTGTCCTCCAGTAAAAGTGAGGGCATCAACTGGGCTCCTACCATCTTGAAAGTAGCGGCATTCATCAATTAAAATAAAGTCTAGAAAGGAAGATCTCATGAAATGGACCATCAAGGTGAAATTTGTAATGATCCTGCTGGCTTTAGTCGTGATCCTGGCAGGAATAATCGGTATTCTTTCATACCAGGGCAAAAAGCTTGGTGGCTCAATATTCCAGCAAAACACCGAGTTTATAGATAAGTTTCTCACCGCAAGCGTGAACCTGGGGATGCTTACTTATTCCTTAAGCGTTATTGCAGAATCACCGGATTCAAGTGCGGTTGAGGAAACCCTGGGGCTGGTCGAGAAGGAGCAAATAGATCGGGAAACCACTATTTCCAAACTCAATGTCTATGCCGAGAATGAGGAGAACAAGCCCTTATTCCTGGTGGGCCTGCGCCCCGAAGACGAAAACAAGGCTTTTGAACCGGTAAAAGAAAAGATGGTCTTGACTTTCGAGGACAGCCGGTTGGTGGTGGCACCCCTGGATAACGGGGGTTGGGTGGAAATCGAGTACTCCAAGGAGTTCCTGAACCACAAATCCGGTAATAACTTGTTATGGAGCATCATCATCGGAGGCGTACTCCTTCTCTTCGGCGGAGGAATCATTGGGTTGGTCGTTCGAAATATTACCCACCGCATTTCCAAAATGAACACCATCATGAAAGATGTGGCCGAGGGTGAGGGGGACCTGACCACCCGAATCCAGATCAAGACCAATGACGAGTTGGGTGAGCTGGCCGGCTGGTTCAATATGTTCCTCGATAAATTGCAAAAAACGGTCAAGGACATCATCGAGAACGCCAATGTCCTCAATGTTTCCTCCGAAGAACTGGCCAACGTTTCCCAGGGAATGTCTGCCAGCAGTGAGAAAATGAATGAGAAAACCCAGGGAGTAGCCAAACGGATCGGTGAGATGACAGGCAATATCAATGTGGTTGCCTCTGCCGCAGAGGATGCCACGACCAATGTCAATTCCGTCTCTTCCGCTGTCGAGGAGATGAGCGCCACCTTGAACCAGGTTTCGGAAACTGCTTCTCAAGTATCTGAAAACACCAATACTATTGCCGTGGCGCTGGAACAGATGTCGGCTACGGTCAACGAGGTTACCAAGAACACCGAACACGCGGCCAATGTCTCCAAATCCGCGGCCGACAGAGCCAAACACACCCAGGACCTGATGTTGAAGCTGGGCGAGAGTGCGGAATCCGTGGGCAAGGTGGTTCAGGTCATCGACGAGATCGCGGAGAAAACCAACCTGCTCGCCTTGAATGCATCTATCGAAGCGGCTCGGGCCGGCGATGCGGGCAAGGGCTTCAATGTTGTTGCCAATGAAGTGAAAGACCTCTCAAAACAAACCGCTGACGCCACTCAGAACATCGTCATCCAAATCAACGAAATGCAGCAAAATACCCAAACCTCGATCGCTGCAATCGAGGAAATCACCGGTATCATCAACGAACTGAACTCTGTGAACCTGACCATTGCCGGGGCTGTTGAAGAACAATCGGTGACCACCAGTGAGGTTTCTCAAACCACCGCGGAGGTGGCTTCTTCCATCGAGGACGTCTCCCGCAACGTGAGTGAGGTTTCCCGGGCTGCCAATGAAGTTTCCGGAAACTCCGGGGCCATGGCCAACCTGATCCAAGATATCTCCGCCAAGGCGAACGATACCGCCATGGGCGCCGGGGAGGTATCCTCGGGAACGAATGAACTGAGCGGCACCGTCAATGAGGTTTCCCTTGATTCCCAGGAAGTTTCCAATAAATCCACCGGCCTCTCCAACCTCGCCATCCAGTTGGGACAACTCATGACACAATTCAAGGTATGATTTGCCTTCCTTGCCTGCAATACAAGCCCCGTCCTGGTGACGGGGCTTTTTTGTTTCTGCCAAATGCTTTAAACTTAGCAAGGACCCCCGCCTGCTGGGCTGATCCTTACCATCTTGCCCATGGGTTGGATACCAGGAGATCCGTAGGAATCGAAACCTGACCGGGAGCTCAATTCGTTGCTGACGGGAAAAAAAAAGCAGAAAAAAATCACGGCCAAAGAGCTTGAGCGCCTCTTGAAAATAGTATGCAACCGCAGGAGTGTTGTCCAGGTTTCATCCCCTACACTCAAATTTTCCGCCAATTTTGTTGCCTTTGATGATCAATACCTCTTTCTGGGCAATTTACTCGATCATCTCGATGATGTGCGCCAGTTACGCAATCAGGAGCTTACCCTTTTTTTCCCATACGGGGATACGCTCTTGAAAGGGACAACCCGCTTGATGGGTCTGACCACCCATCACAATGTGCGCGTCCTCCAGGTGTTCCGGCCAGAGTATTTCATCACCGACGAAAAACGCCTGGCCAAAAGAATACGAGAGCTCCCATCGTTTTCCTCAATTACCTTCTCTACACACGACCTGCGATTATTCCACGGTCGGATCCTGGATCTATCCTTGAGAGGCATGGCCTTTATTTTTCAGGCAAAAGACGAGGACATCCTGGAACAATTCAGCAAGGGCACTAAAATCCAGGTAGATGCCCAGCTAGGCGACGCCTTGAAGCTCAGCTTCGAAGCCGAGATCCGTTATGTAAACAACCTCAACAAATCAAGCGTGGCAGGGGATTATCAGATAGGGGTGCGGATGCTGGACCTGACCAATGAGGCCATGGGCGAATTGAACCACTGGATTTTCAAGATCGGAACGGAGGAGAAACCGCCACCGGTGAAAACCCCCACCATCTTTCCTAAACCAATCCTTGCACGTGAAAAGACACCAAACAGTATTCTCGTCATTTCACCCTCTCCCCTTGACCTGGCCTTTTGGCATCAATGTCTTGGCCGGAAATACGAAATCATCACCAGCGATCTCAATATTGTCAATATTCGCACCGCCCTTTCCACCGCTCCTTTTCTGATTCTCATCTACCTCGATCCCAAGGACTCCGAAAGAGCCTCCTTCACACGCAAACTCTGCGCCTCATTCTCTGACTTTCAGACCATTATGTTCTTTGGCGAAGAAAAGGATCCCAAGCGACAGCAGTCCCTGATGCACGGCATCCCCAACAAGGGTTTCCTGGATACCGGCAAACGGAAAATCCTGAGCAAGTTCCGAAAAGTGGATGAGGTCATGACGGCGATCAACAATCCGGCCGGAGACCAAAATAAAATGGAGAAGTCATGAATGGGAAAATACGCCTGGGATTGGTGAGCCTGAACCAAACCCCGTTGGACTGGATTGGCAATATGCGCCGTATCCGCGAAGCATGGGCTCGTGCGCGAAAGGATGGTGCTCGCCTAATTTGCTTCCCGGAACTGGCAGTTTCCGGTTATGGTTGTGAAGATATGTTCCTGCATCCGGATACGGGGCGGCGTGCCCTCGGGCTGACGCTTGAACTGGCCCGAGAATGTGGCGAGGAGGTCGTACTGGTTGGCCTGCCCTTCTGGTTGGGGGACGATCTTTTCAATGGGGTTGCAGTCCTCAACCGGGGCAAGATTCGCGGCATCACCGCCAAGTCCCATCTGGCACGGGGCGGGATCCATTACGAACCCCGCTGGTTCCGGGCCTGGCCGGAAGGCACCAGGCAGGTCCTGGACCTGGGAGGGCAGGAAATCCCCGTGGGCCTGCTTACCTATAACCTCAACGGCCTGGGTTTTGCCCTGGAAATCTGTGAGGATGCCTGGGTTTCTCCCCAACAACGACCCTGCCGATTCTATCGCGATGTTCATTGGATCTTCAATGCCAGCGCCAGTCATTTCAGTCTGAGGAAGGCCCATGTTAGGGAAAAGATCGTGGCCGAGTCGTCCCGCCAATTTCGGGTGGGTTACGCCTATGCCAACCTGGTCGGCTGCGAGTCGGGTAGAGCCATCTACGACG
>JACLAC010002481.1_pt1 | contig 13312 bp, 4 predicted proteins | sample 8027881 | NCBI WGS metagenome assembly JACLAC01 (sample SAMN15725517, study PRJNA655200) | protist metagenome | isolation source: fluorescence activated cell sorting (FACS) single amplified genomes of... | place: Spain: Blaines Bay Microbial Observatory, Mediterranean Sea | collected 2016-01-19 | reverse complement strand
CTGAAAGCCTATCACCGTCTGAAGAAAACTCAATGAAGGGAACCCTGCTGGAATCTCCCGAATGCCCAGCGATAGAATAGTCTATCAACTTAGCAAGCGAATCATCACCATCCCCTTGAGGGTCAGAGCGGGGAAGAGACTGCATAATCATAAGTGTGCTTTCCAGCATTCTCTCCAACCTACCATCGTACCCATTGAATCGAATCATACTCCCAGACACATCAACTACAAACTGAACTTTCGTGCGTACTGGAACTTCGGAGGTGTGCGCACCATCAATCGCACCGTTTGCATCGTAACCGCGTTTTTTGTACACGTTTCTTTCCCCCGACAGGCCATCTACGATTTTTCCATCATCCAGTTCGCCACCACTTTGGTTTCTGATCCAGATACGCTCTTTTCCACGCCGGCATATTTCTTCCAACAGGTCCTTCAATTGTTCTACTTGAAGCTTTACATTGTCCGAGTACTTTTGGTAAATCGCATAATCGTTTTGGCCCATTTTGATCTTTTCTAACCTTTCTTCAAACGCCTCTTTGGCCATTTCTGCAGCTGCAGCGCGGCTTTCTTCGCTCACCTTTGCTTTTTCTTCGTCACTTATTTGGTGCACTTGGTGCCCCGAATCGACTCTGTATGGACCGCCTCTTCCCCCCAAACCTGCTGTGTCAGAACCGCCAGTACCTCCATGCCACGTGTTTCCGCCAACGTGGGGCTTGTTATCAGGGTCTATTTTCCCATGCTTCGGCATATTAACGCCTGTTCGAGGGGTGCTCTGCCCATCCTCATATCTGCCACGGCCACCGACAACTCGCAGCCCCCCCTCGCCGTCTTTCACTATTTGATTGGAGTACAGAAGGCTCTTGACGGGCAGGTCGAAACCGTTGTGCCTAAAAACGCTCGCAACGAGCTCACGTATTTTAAAATTCATCCCTTCAAACCCTAATATGTTCTCGGCAGCCATTTCAATTCCGTCTTCTGGAAAGTGATGCAAATGCTTTGCAATACCAACAGCTTCCCGGGCACTAAAGGGGTACGCCAAGGTACCGTCTTCATTTAGTGCCCGAAGATCCGCAAACACACGCGCAAGGCGGCTCAAAATATCGAATTCTACGTTCGGGGCAAACGATTGCAGCAAGCTGACTTCTGATTCTTGGTCAAGGTTCTCAATAACGTGGCATACAAACAGATCTCCACACTCCTTGTAAAACTGGTTTCCTAGAAATGGGTGCCCAGGGCGGTTTGCAAGGCAAAAGAGACGAAAATCGGGATGAATGGGAAGAATATTTTGTTCTTCACAAAAAGAGCGAAACTCGCTCGACTTAAATGATTGCAAATCGTCAGGGTGTCGATCGTGCTGCCCACTCGTGAACTGCCATTCCGTCAGCGCTCTATCTAAGCTTAAAATTCTTCTTCCACTATGCAAAACAAGCTCGCCATCACCCACCAGTCCTTTCAAGACACAAACAACCTCAAGCGGAGCTTTATCGACCTCGTCTAGCAGCAAAATCCTGCCCATTTCTACTGCACGAACCAGCGGAGAATCTTCATACAGAATTTTCCCCCCTTCGAGCAACGGCAATTGCGTCAACGATTGTATTGTGGTGTCGCGGTGGACCTGGACGTATTCCCTTTCAGCCTCCAATAGGTGGAGAAGGCGGTCAATAATTTTATTTTTACCAACTCCTTGGTTCCCTATCAACAGCATTGCACGCTCATTGGTGCTCAAGGACCTCAAGATTGATTCGAGCGATTTCGTCTGACTGTTGTTGTCAAAATAAAGTGGGTCAGGAACGAGTTCTGGAAACACCGGTTTTTTCCTGCGAGAATATGTTACATCGCCTATTGTCAGCGTTCCATTGTTGTGGCTACTTTCGGCTTCCACATCGACAAAAATTTCCAAGGGCCGAGTATTGTGATCGTTTTTTTCCAATTTCTGTTCTACTCGGGCATTGAAGGAAGATATTGCGGAATAAAATTTTAGCGAAACGTCTTTCGGCAGAAAACGAACAAGCAAGGCCTCGGAAAGCACGTCTACTACAACCGAGGGGTCCTGCGATAACGACGGGCTGGACGCCATCGTTTTCAAAATTTTTTGGCACCGGAGAGCATGTCTTAGGGACACGTGCAATTCTGCGTTTTCAAATGCTACGTCGTGTAGAATTCCGACCAGAACAACAAAGTACTTTTCAAGCAACGTTAGCGACCCATCTTCAGAATTATTTGCGAGAATTTTCTTAATATCAGCAGCATTATTGTTCGCATGCAGAAAGTGATAGGAAAAACCAAGGTCCGAAGTTATAAAACGTGACCGTGCGTCTGCTTGGCGGAAAGGAGGTAATCCTAAGCCAATGACTCGAAACGATGGGTGCGGGATCAATTTTTCACCATCTGGCAGCTCAATCTCACCGTCTTGTAGCAATCGACGAAGCACAAACATACTGTGAGGGTCAATGCGATCTATTCCGTCCAAAACGCATATATCGCCAGATCGAGCACTGGCAATAAGAGGGGAGTCGGACCACGTCGTATCCCCCTCCATACCTGCTGCACCAGAAGACGATATAGTAGACCGTCTCTGCAGAAGATCTCGGGCGGTCAACTCTTGGAACAAAGGAAATGTCCGAACTTTTTTTTTCATTTGCGCTCCTATCTCCTCAAGCATGTACGACTTCCCGCTTCCTTTAGGTCCCAGTAAGCATATATGCCGCCCGGCGGCAAGGTCGTCCATGACACTCGGAAGCACTTCGCTCTGGTAGTGACTCATCCACTTTCCAGTTGCACTGGGCACCGGCAAACCACTTTTCGTACTCTTAGACGCGTCGGAGTCATCTACATAGTTGATTAGCTTTGTAACTTGAGGTGGCAATTTGGTGCCCGTAAAGAAACTCTCTCTGCTCGAAAAGTCTTCCTCCAGGCTATAACCAAGGGGAAAGCTGCGAGCCAGAGCCTTCGGTATCGGCATCTCGGGATTCTCACGCAACAGGTGAAGGCAGTACTCTAAATTATCCAAAGAGAACGTAGGGACCATGGCTACGGATGTCCCAACTCCTTCTGCCACAGTTTCATGCCGCAGATGCTCCAGACCAATGTAAAAACTGCAAACCGCTTTCAGCTTTTCGGTTTCCACCCCATTTGCATTTACAGACCGCAGCGCATCGTCTAACGACGGTTCATTTACAAATCGAGATTGAAATCGACTTCTCAGGGGCGGATCCAGCGTTCTGCCGGGGTATGGAGGCACAGGCAAAGAGAGCGCAACCACACGAAAATCTTTATGCACGGGCAAGATTCGGGAAGATATTGATTCTAAATTGTCATTGCTAATTTTTTCTACCCGATCACCAGGCATGAGGAATCGGCCGTCCTCCAAGGCCATTTCTCGGTTTTCTAGCAAATTATTCAGGGTCGGCAGGACATTCCTTTCTGCGTTCTCGATTCCGTCCAACACGAGAAGTCGACCATTCAGTGCTGCTCTGACAGGCGCTTGGTCACTAAATAACACAGAATTGCCAACAATTTCGCGCCGTTGCTTTAAATCGGACTCCGTGGTGTCTTTTGTTATCATCAAATACTCAACCTCCCAGCCACACAGCTCAGCCAAAGTCAAAACAACGGTTCGACGAAAAGGCGACGGAGGCCCCAGCAAAAACATGTCTTGGCCCATCAACGCTTTCTGAGCCATCCATCGAAGATGTGATACAACTTCTTCAGAGTAAATATCGCTGCCCCACTTCGCCACAACGCCTTTGGGAACCAAGTCTGGACGCAGAGGCTCTTTTACAGGCAGCTTAATACCCCCGATGTCGACGTCACGATGAGACGTCACGCCCCGTTTCAAAAGCGGGCCCCGCTGCTGCACGGAGCGTCGAAAAAAGCTTCTTGCTGCTAACATTCTCTCGGTCCAATACACGACAGCAAACAAGATCGGAACTGAAATGATGTCTGGCTGAAAAGGCAGTTCTTTGGAAACGTTATGTTACATTTTTGAGAGCTGACTGAAACAACCGCATTATGTACTTGTGACTTCCTCGTAACTTTTTGATCTAATCAAATTAAATTATGGTACAGAGGTGGACTGATGATGATGAAGACCAAAAACTGTTATAATGTTTATACCGGTACAGGTACAGGTACCTTACCTAGGTATAATACCTTACCGTACCTAGGTACCGGTATACCGGTACGGTAGTGACGACACAACAACAACAACAACAGGAAAAAAAAAAAAAGAGTCAATTTTGCTGTTGTTGTCAATATGAACACAGTATCGGAATTATTTTCTAACAGGAATATCTGCTGTTTAAATAATATTTTACCCGTCGTAGAAGTAAATAAAAATCGTGCTTTTTTTTAACAAAAAAAAAATAATTTACGGATCTAGAATTTCAAAATTGTTCGACAAGTGATCAACTATACTTGGTAACTTGACTTTAATTCCCTCATTTCTACACTTTCAGATGACTTGGTCTTCATTTTCAAGCTCTTGTTGGGAGTCCTCGAGTTTTTGCCCACAAAAATGTCTGTAAGTACATTCCCAGACGGACTGTAAATATTTTTATCGTCAGCTGAAAACAAGATACCAAACCTATCTTCTGAAAGGCTGATGGAAGTTGGCCCTGTTGCACATTGAAGATCCGTTCCTCCGTAGGTCATGTGTACACAGAACGAATTTTCCTTCGCCGATACTTTGACGTCAATTCGATCGTTCAGGATGCACCCACGGTGGATATACTTCATTGCCTCTTCCAACCCTTCGTGCTGCGAGTACAATACTTCTGAAGCTTGCAGCACCGAATGTTGCAGCGCACGCATTGCAATAAAATCGTTAATTTCGGGATACTTTTTCCAAAGACTTGTTAGTTTCTGGGGCGTTACGTAGTACAAAAGGCAGTCAGTATTGCAGACAGCAGTGAATTTTCTGGCTTCAAGCCCACATTGGATGCCAAATTCCCCAAACGTGTTTGAGTTCTGGGCCATTTCTACCAGCTTGACATTTGTCCCTGACTTTGAAAGCACCCGAAGATGGTTTATGATCGCCTCGTGCTCCATTTCTACTTTTCTCTGGTCACTTTCACTCAGCGCCTTATTCAAGCGGCCGCCAAGGGTTTTACGAACTCGATGGTAGTGGACTTTGAGTCTTCTCTCTATAATTGAAAGTTTATGCCTCTCATGCTGCTTGGATTTAAATATGGCGAGTAAGTTTTCAATCTCAGCGACGTTACTGGGTTGTTTTTTGTGCTGTGACACCCATTTAGTAAACGATCCCATTATTTTTGTGGCCTTGGCCCAGTGTTTTGAGGCCTTGTCCCGTTTTCCATCGGTTTCGCCAGGACTTTCGTCGGAGGTGCCGCCTTCATCAAGGGCTCTTCGGTTTGTTTTTCGGATATTTTGATACTGTCTTTCCCGCTCTTCTATGCTTAGCTCGACTTCATCATCGAAACTAACAATCGAAACATTGCCTTTCACAACAAAATAGAAAGCCAAAGCGTTCAGATTGAAGAGGTCAAACCCAAGATGAAGGTCGGACTTTTCCTTTACGTATACAACATCATGAGCCCGTAGATAGACCGGGTTATTATCTGCAAACTTGACAATATTCAGCTTTAGTTCTTCGAAGTCTTCCGGATCGAGTCGCAAATTCATGTAATTCAAAAAGTTTGCAGCCGTCTTATTTTCTAAGAGTGCTTTGTCAAGGTGATCTTTTAGCGGTGTGCTCATTTTTTTGGGAAGAGGATGACTCTTCAACCGCATCTTGCTTATACTTATTTGGCGATAGAGCGTGTGGGCATTCTCTTCACTCAATTCACCTTCTTCTTCTTTTTCCCGAACAATCTTTTCTTGGTACGAAAGCATAACTTCGGCAGCAGTTACAGTCTCATGCCGTTCAATCACACTTTCGTAAACTTTGCCAAGCCCATCTAGTTTTGTTTGGGCTTCGGCAACTTGCATTTCTGCTTCGTTTAAAACTCTTGCCAACGTGTCATCGTCAACTAAGCCCTTGTGTCGCGTCAACAAATAGTGAATTGCTGTTTTGTGGCCATGGATATAATTTTCAACGATTCTATAATCGCGAGTAACAAAGTAATTTAGGATCATTCCAAGCATTTCGGTGAGGCCAATAATTTTCCACCGCATCAGCCGCATAATAAAGTATAGAGGGGTTTGCGGAAGCACAACGTGCGGTGCTAAATAAGCAAATGAGCACAACCCCCCACCGCCGAGGTACGCTTGTTGAAGCCCTTCTAAGTCATCAACCCCCCTGGCAAACGACTTTGTATGCATTTGGGTAATATGATCATCGACCGTATCCTTCATGGTTTCCTCTACAGCCTTCAACACCGTTAAATCTCCAGGTGTAAGGTACCCCTCTCGCAACAGCTCCCAGTATTTCCCTTTCACTAAGTTGATATACTTTACTCTCAAGTCTGCCAGTGCGACCGCCTCCGATTGCAAAGCCATGATGCCTGGACTAAAGTTTTGATCACTTAAGCTTTTTTGATGCAAAGACAGCTGCTCTATCACAGTCCTCTTACGCGCTCCAATGTCAACCGTTGCGGGAACTGCTCCGTATTCTTTCTGGTATTCGACCCATGCCGGACGCAGCCTCGGTGGCATGTCAACGTCTGATTTGTGTCCAAACATAGGTTCTATAAGGCCCTCGTCCATGCGCCGGTCAAAAACTATTTTATCAGCTATTGGCATGTAGCGGTAGACTTGTTTCCAATCAATACGGGAGGCATCTTTAGAGGGTTCCTGTGCCATCACTTCCGTCTCTGTGGCAGCCAATTTTTTCATCTTCTCATGTAGCTCTTCATCGATCTCTAAGCAAACCCGTGTAAAATTGATCTCGTCCAATTTTGTAGTTTTTTTCCCTAGGTTGAACTTTTTCACACAGGACCCGGTGCTGACCCCGTTTACTACAATTGTAGCCATTACAATAAACGCGATGTGGAACGGAAAGATTTCTCCAAATGCTGTCTGGTAATACATCTTGCGTTGCCAGCAACTTCCACTTCCCTCTGTTCCATCTCCACAGCAAAGGTTTTTCTTACAATACGCTTCGTCCATAGAGAGCCACAGAGGATCGTTCCCCACAATAATTGCAAGGGCAAGCCCCACTGCCCCCCGCAAGCCACCCCACCACATGATAATGGAGTGCGAGTAGCCAAAGTCGTAACTGGAGTATTTTCCACCGCAGCACCGTTTATTTAAACATGGCTGCAGAAGTGTTAACGAACACGCTCTTGCCACATGGATAATAACGTACAGTATAAAACAAAGCCATATGTCTTTTGCAATAGCTATCCTGTTGTGGGTGTTAAGAACGGTAACACCAATGTATATTCCACTGACGACAAACAGCACAGTGTTCAAGATGTAGCAAATGGTTTCCCAGAATTCCTTGATAAATTCTCGGGACTCTTCGCGTATGGTGGATTTGTGCATGTTCATTATCGCTCCACAAACAACAACGGACAGCACGCCAGAGGCAGAGCACGCTTCTGCTACTATCCACGAAGAGTACGCTGCGACCAACGTGACAATGCAATCGATCATGTTGTTGTTCGGTGTAAATTTTATTGCAAAAAGGGCTACGTGTGCCACAAGAAAGCCCAGCACGTTCGCTGTCACCACAAGGTTTACCAGCATGATCACTATTGGCGTAACGGTTCGATAGTCTTTAATGCAGCCATTAAGAGGATTCGTTTCGGAGCATATTGCTTCTGGTGTATGCTCGAACGCGTGCGTGTATCTTGTCAGCTCGAAAAACAGCAAGAAAAAACCGTATGCCGTACCGTCATTTAGAAGCGACTCTCCTTCGATCAATGTGGCCAACGCCTTGGGCGCGCCAAGAGAGTTTAACAATCCAACTACGGCTACCGGATCTGTGGCAGACAACGTTGTCCCTAAAAGAAGGGCCGGAAACAGCTCTCCGTATACCGTTAAATCCACCTTTTCATTCAGTGTATAATTCGGATAGACTACGGCAACCAACGCCGCTGTAACACCACTCGCTACCAGGACGCCAATTACCGCCATTGCAATGATAGACTTCAAGGCACGCAAAAATATATGCACGTCGACGTAGAAAGCGGATTCGAAAATTAGAGGAGGGAGAAAAATGTACATTACAGCGTGGGGATCTATGTCCGACAGCAAGTTCAATTTGAAGAAAGTTCCTGTCCACATGCTAGTACAAGTGGGAAGGGTTTCGTCGCACTCGTTGGTACTGAACACATGCCCCGCGTAAACCTCAGGCGATTTTGACCTGTCCGTTATAGTTATCATATGGGTGACACCAATGATACCGCCAGCCAACAATAACCACACGGTGTAGGGCAGGGCACCGCGGCATAAGTTAGGCTGGTTCTGATACAACACAAACCCCAGGAATAACGTGAAAGTAATCATGTGTATTTCTCCTTGGCCACCGGTGTGGTGAACGGTATGTTTGGCAGTCGAATTTCCTTCAGCTTTGCCCGAAGTGCCACCGGCGCTACCCGATACTTCCAAGGCAGTAGCAAGCAAAAGAAGGGCCAGGAAAACTATCATTGCCCACTTCTGATTGCAGTAGCAGTTCATTGTGATAATTTATTTGTCCGGTAGATCAATGCTCTCTTCCGCCAGCAAAATGATGCACACTCCGAATTTTTTACTCCAAACTTAGAATTCGCGATTGCTCCACGTTTTAAAATGACTTTTTTCTGAGAACGACTTGAGAGCGTCTTGAAAATTCACGTTTGAAAGCGAATTTTGTGGTGTGTGTTGTCGTGCTGCTGCTCTCCTATTATTTGGATTATTTTACCAGGTGGTGGTGTGACAGTCGTGTGATGGTGCCCAACCCCTATTAAATCAGATGTTTACTATTTAAACTGAGCTGTGTTGGTACGTTACAGGTACCTGGTATTAATATTAATACCTGGTTCCTACCTGGTACTGCTGCTTGTGGTGCAGTCATCAAAAGATGGTATGCCACGGTTTGTGCCTCGAGTTTTTGTCTTTTTTTCTTTATTTTAATAGTGTTCTACGAGGAGGAATACAATATACAAGACTAATATACTGCTACTATTTATTCTATTCTGGTCTTTCTCTCGCTGCTGTTCAGTAAAAAAAATGGTGTCGGTGGTGGTAATTCCTTGTTTTTTTCTTCGTAGGCAGTAAAGGCTGTATTGTACCAGGAACCGATTAAACGCCGAGAGGAGATAATTAAAAACAAGAAAATTGGCTGTTATTTTATAATTAAAAAAGGAAAAAAGTGTATTTGTCTTTCTTTACTAGATTTTTAGTCTCTGGAAATAATATATCTACTGGGTGGCATTAATCAGGCATTTCCCTGTTTTTCCAACACTGTAATCGCCCCACCCAAAAGTTTACTCCCTCTTTTCAAACCTTTTCTTTCAGGGATGTTTGTCTAAGAACTTTTCAATCAAGCTGCCAATTTGATCTTGCTCTAGCAAGAATCCATCGTGCCCTTCGTCACTACGGATGGCGTGAAACTCGCAATTCGGGATCATTGTTGATAAAGCTTCCTGCTCCGATATGGGGTACAATGCGTCTGAATCGATTCCAACCACTAAAGCTGGCTGTTTTAAGCCGCCCAATGCACTGTTCTCACCGCCCCGCCCCCTTCCGACATCGTGAGAATCCATCAGTTGCGTGACGGTAATGTAAGAATTCGCATCGAAGCGTGATAAAAATTTTTCACCTTGATGCCTTAGGTATCCTTCCACATCAAAGGTAGAAGATAAATCATCTTCGTCTTCTCCTTTCGCGCGCTGTCGGCCAAACTTCTTTTCATAAGCCCTGTGCGACCGGTAAGAGATCATTGCAATTTGTCGTGCTACGGACAGGCCGCCATTAGGTGGATCTGCTGGATCGTACAGTCCACCCATAAACTTTGGATCGGCGTACAAAGCAGCACGTTGTGACTCACTGATTGCAATCTGCCACGTATGATGGTGGGCCCCACAGGCCAATGGACAAGCCGATCTAACAAAATCTTCCCCAAGAAACATCCACTCCAATGCCTGCATGCCTCCCATAGAGCCGCCAATAACAGATTTGATGCTCTGGACGCCTAAAGCGTCGCGGATTAGCTCAGAGTGTAAGCGCACAGAGTCGCGCACTGTAACGTGGGGGAAGTCGCTCTTGTAGGCATCGTTTGTCTCAGGATTGGTCGAAGTTGGGCCAGTTGTTCCATAGCACGAACCAAGGACATTCGCACAAACGACAAAATACTTGTCGGTGTCGAACGGAAGCCCTGGACCAAGCAAGTCGCCCCACCAAGAATCTAACGAGGCGTTTCCAGTCAACGCGTGACAAACGACCAGCGCATTATCCCCGTTACTATTTAACTCTCCCCACGTTCGGTATCTGACCTTTACGTCCTTCAAAACCTTACCAGATTCAAGGGAAAAACGAGGAACATTGTAAGTTTCCCCAGAACTGTCCATCACACCGTATTCATCTTCCATCCCCCCCCCCATCACCCGTGGAGAGCGGCCTTGCCGCCGTCCGCAGGGCACCTCCTACCCTGGACGCCGATAGTTGCCTTAAAATGGCACTGGACCGTGTCTGAATTAAAGCGTACGCCATAGGTGGACTCCTTGAAAATTCCTTACGGTCAAGAAAAACGTAATTTTGTGAAGCACAAACGTACTTTGTGAAGCACAAATTCTTTTTGCAAATAACTCATCCGAAACCCACACACCTCTCCGCTGTTTTGTTTTTCTCTTTTTTTCTTCTTCCTGTCCGTGTTGTAACAAATATCGCGTCATGAAAAAAAAAAAGATGATGATGACGTAACAACTTACGTGGATCTTTTATAATATGAATAATTAAGGTATAATATATTTATTAAATATAATAAATAATATATACAGTAAATAAATATCCTTATTAAAAAATAATTTCTTCTCTTCTTGTTTTGGACTTCTGCTACATAGCCACCGACTAATACTCCTCCAGCAGGAGAGCAGCAGGGTGTGACCAGCAACGAGTACGAGTAATCCAAATTGGATTTTAGACGACGACTGTCACCGTCACGAGGCAGGCAATCCTGACCAAATGACCAAATGGACAAATGACCAAATGTGAGCAGCTGTTTTTATTCGATTTGATGTTCTTTTTTCCCAGCGTCTCCTCGTATAATGTACAAAAAGTGTATTTGTTATTATCACTACTATATAATATAACACTAATAAAATTAATAATAAAAAAAATGGAAAACAAAAAAGTGGACCATCATCTATACGGAAATAGATCTCGTACTTCTTCTTCTTCGATTTTCACTGCTGCTGAATTATTATTTTGTTATTTTAGACGACTATTCATATGTTGTGGATTTTACTGGTGGTAAATTTTAATGCGGTAAATATTTTTACTGGTAGATTCGATCGGCCATAAGTGTGAAAATAAAATGGCTGTAAAACGAATGTTATGGTGAAGTGCATTTGTTTGGATTTGAGTATCTTTCAACATTAGGTTCGCGTTTCCACATTCATATTCGTTATCGCTGACCGATGTGCTCAGTGCAACGTTGTACAATAAAATTAATGCCCGATATTTTAATTTTTGGTATTATACGTCGTCGTTGTTGAACTTTGAACTTTACACTCTTGGTGGTGGTGGATTTTATTTCTTTTTTTTTAATTCCTTCTACTTTTGGTTACTCTTTTTGGTGTTCAATCTTCACCTAACTTGACGAGCGAGGACCATATCTTAATCACAGGGTATGGTTCAACCAAACTGTCCCCAACTCTTTACAGTTTTCGGGCCCGCCTTTCGTTTTGAAGCAATTTACGATGGTTTCGTACTTGTCAACACCTGTGAGATCTTGTACATTGAAGTACACAATTTCAACGCGGCCGTTCCTTGTATCCACGTATGGCACACCGAAGTTTCCGCACCCTTCCATTCCTTGGCCAGCCACCATAAACCCGGTGTCTTTCTCAGTGACTTTGTTGCAATGGGTGTGTCCCATAATGTACTTTAACGACTGGGTTTTGTCTAGCTGTGCGCAGCCGTCCATCGACCTGATTTCTTCATACACAGCAGGTACCGTCATTTTTGTCGAGCAGCCCAATATCCCTTCGTAGTCGTTCCAGTGCCCGACAATAAATGCAACTTCCGGCTGCGATTCTTTTAAGAACTTGCACCCTTCAGAAAAGTAAGGCTTCGTGTCGTCGTATGTGTAGCCGCCGCTGTACAATATAAAGCCCGCGTTTCCTATTTTAAAGTAAGAGAAGAAATTTTCCAATCCTGCCATGCGCTCTTTCCCCGTTGCTTTGTCTGGATCCCGTGAGAAATCAAAGAAGTTACCAGGAACAGCTTCCTCTCCAACGCCAATCTTGGGGCTTACTGAAGCCACAGAGTCCATGCTGTAAAATTGCATGTGGCCATTACCAAACTGGTCTTCGCTTTCTGCGGCCAGGGGTGAGCCGATACTCCAATAATCGTGGTTACCGGCTACTGTGGCAAAAATCTTGCTCTTCACGTCAATGGTGAGTTGATCGTACCAGAAGGTCGATAGATTCCCGTATCTATCGTAAAAATTGTCTCCAAGTATCATCCAGTAGTCTATCGATGGCGCTGCGGAGTTAAGCAGCTCCGTCATACGAGAAAATGTTTGAAACCGCCCTCCATAGCTACAGCCCATGTACGCCCCATGAAAGCAGGGGTCAGCGATTATAATACCCCTGGTTCCCTCGTGTTCAGCAGGGTAATTGATCGTAACAGTGGTGCCATTGATAGAGAAGGTTTGCGGTTTGCCGGTGGACAGGTTCCTGAGGCTGGAGTGAAGAAACTTGTTGGTCCATCGGTATTGAAATTTATTCTTGTATTCGAAAAAACCCTCGCTGTCTGGTAATGGGTCGGTTGAATTTGTAATCACTGAAATCCTTGCTTTGCCGTATCCTTTCGTGCCTAGTCCAGGGGTGACTCGTAAGTCGAGAGGGCTTTTCGGATTCCCAGAGTGCGTGCCACGGTCCACAATCACCCCCTGCCATGTTGGTGGCTTCACAGCTGCAACAAGTGCAAGGGGAAGGACCAGGAAGGTTGCGGTAAGTCTGAGAAGCATTTTCGATCTTGAAAGACTCTATGAAAAAGAAATGTCAGCACTTCTCGATTCCTCGAACCCCGAAGAGTTTTCTTCAATCAGTCGCAGAAAGCACAAACAATCTAAATAGTTAATCTTACTGCAATAATAATAATTTCTTCCCAACAAAAAGAAGTGTGTTGTTGAAGAAGAAACTCAAACTAAGGATGATGAAAATTATTATTATTTATTATATATTCGTCGTTGTTCGTCTCT
>JACLAC010013722.1_pt1 | contig 13314 bp, 6 predicted proteins | sample 8027881 | NCBI WGS metagenome assembly JACLAC01 (sample SAMN15725517, study PRJNA655200) | protist metagenome | isolation source: fluorescence activated cell sorting (FACS) single amplified genomes of... | place: Spain: Blaines Bay Microbial Observatory, Mediterranean Sea | collected 2016-01-19 | reverse complement strand
GCCAAGGCGGAGGGCGAGAAGCTGAGGAAGGCCTTCGAGGAGGCGACGACGGTGCACGTCCTGTCGACGCGCTTCAATGAGCCATCGAAGGAGGTGCAGGCCGCGTGGTACAAGCAAGGGTCCAAAGTGACGGGCGTCAAGAAGAAGAAGGTGGTGAAGAATGAGGAGGGGTACGGGACAGGCGTGTGGGTGGAGTGCGACACGGACGACGAGGACGGCAAGTACCCGTACGGATGCACCGACCCAAAGATGGCGGCCTCGACGACAAAGCTCTTCCTCGAGGAGGGCAAGGCGAGGACATATGCGCCCACCATCGTCACCGTGGAGCCCGGCACGTGCATGGTCTTCGACCCGAATACGACCAACGCGTACATAATGGACGGCAACTCCAACAACGCCAATGCCATCTGGCTGCGCAACTGGCGGGAGGTCGGCCTCGAGAATGCGAAGAAGACCGGCGGTTGGTGCATTCAGGTGCTGGTGGGGGGCGGCATGAGCGAAATGCAGAGGGCGGAGGAGAGCATGGCGAGGAGTGAGGGCGTCCCGGTCATCAAGCTTCACTTCGACAGGGAGCAGGTTTCCCAGTACAGCATCGAGCCGTATCTGGAGGCGCTGTTTGAGGCGATGAAGACGAAGCCAAAGGCGGTGGAGCGGACGGTCACCTACTACCCGGAGGCGGTCGTGCTCACCAAGGTTGATGTGCAGCGTATCAGGCAAGCTGAGGAGGATATGCAGCGTATGCAAAGGCAAGCTAGGGCGGACGCTATGTTCGCCGAGATCGACACGGATGACGATGGCTTCCTCACACGCGAGGAGGTGGTCGTGTACATTACAAAAAAGCAGGGCGGCACAGAGGAGCAGGCCAACGGGACGTTCGATCAGCTCGACACCGACAAGGATGGGAAGGTCTCGAAGGACGAGCTTCGTGCGGTTTTTCTGAAATGAGGGTTGATGTGTTGTGCAGAGGTGTTGTACCTCTGCAGAAACCGCCGTTACACCGTCCCAAGTCGGTAAGTTTGCGCGAAGCGCTCTTCGCGTGTGAGGGCGGACGGCTTTACTCCCGGCGATCCGCGCTCCGCTCTTCGCTCAAAAGCACTCTTCGCTCTCCCAACCAACACAACAATCCCCTCGAAAAGAAAATGCGCGCCGCCCGCTCCCTGATGGGCAACATGACCGGCGCTCGTGGCGACTCGCCCACCTCCGCGCTCGCAACCTCCTCCTCCAGCGACGCCAACGCCTCTGCAAATGCCTCGACGCCCAGCACACGGCGCGCCATCTTCTCCTCCGGGGAGCCGACACTTCGACGACCGCAGCCGCAGCCGCTGCTCTCGCTGCCGTCGCCGCTCGACCTCGTCGCGCAGCTCCGCGGCGATTTCGAGGCGTACACTCGCGAGGTGTACGGAGAGGCCTCGGGTGAGCCTGAGGAGGAGAGAGAGAACGACCCTTCGGCCGCCCGCGACGGGATGCGCGAGCGGCGCCAGCAGGAGCGCGTGCACCTCGACTCGCTGCACGCGCGGCTACACGGCCTGCGCCTCATCCTCGCGATGGCCCAGCTCAATGCCGCCGCCTCCCAGGACATGGGCGAGCGCGTCGAGCTCGGCGTCTCCACCTCCTCCGACCAGCCGAGCGTCGTACTGCTCACAATGCCACGGAACGACCCGCCGCCCGAGCCTCAGGGCGTCCCTGCCGACAAGCTCGAGGACTTGCTCCCGAAGCGCCCTGCTACCGGCAACGAATGCGGCGAGTGCTGCTCGATATGTATCTGCGATGTCGAGAAGGACGACTCGATTCGGAAGCTCGCTTGTGGACACTTCTGTACGCGCCTCTCTCTTAGAGCACACGCACACGCACATGCATACGCACACGCGGCGATTTGCGATCCGCCCAGTTCCACGCCTAACTGTCTGCTCACCACGTGCCGCTCTCCGCGTGCTTGTGCTTGCGCGCCTTACACAGACCACGACAAGTGCATTGACAAGTGGTTTGCGCGGTCGGTCTTATGCCCCAACTGCAAGACCCCTGTCTGTGAGGCGCCGCCGCCTCCCCCTTCGTCCAACAACCAAGGCGCCATCGCCGTCGAGTTCCCGGGCGGCCCTCCCTCCTTCCCGCCGTTTGAGCTCCTCTCCGCCATGGGGATGCCCGACGGCTTTGGCGGCGGCCTCGTCGGCGGCCCCGGCCTGCGCGAAGCACAGAGCGGCATGATGATGTCTGATCCAGACGACGACGATGATGAGCTGCCTCACAACCCGGGGCGCTTCTTCCGGACGCCGTTGGGCATTCAACGAGACGATGCCTCGCCGCCGCCGGTGCGCCCCCCCGTGACCATCACCACACGGGACAGCACGCGGACGAACAACAGCAACACTACTACGAGCACGACGAGCGCAGCGCCTGCGCCTGCACCCGCCGCTGCCGCCTCTGCGCCCGCCGCCGCCGCCACAACGACGGCAGCGAGCACCACGACAACGGCGGAGTCGAGCACGCAAGCACGCGCAGGCGCTGCCACCTCGACCACCACCACCACCACCACGACCGCCACGTCCACGACCGCCGCGGCTCCAAGTCCAGCGCCATCGCAGCCGACAAGCACAGCGAGCGGGACGGCGACCGCCGCCGCCATGACCGCCTCCGCGAGCCCGACAACACCCGTCCGCAGCAGCGTCAGCAGCGTACGAGGGGCGGAGCAGGGCAATGGTGAGCCAGAGGAGGCCGAGTCGCCTGTGTCTGTGACGGCCTCGACGGCGCACCTTGCGGGGAGCTTGCGGCCGTCGCAGCGTCCTAACGCGACCGGCTCGAGCTGAGACGAGCTTGTGCTGTATAGGTCGCAGCGTCCGAACGCGACCGGCTCGAGCTGAGAGACGAGCTATATGCGCCGAGTCACTATATATGCTGTATAGGGGAGCGTCAGACAGCTGACAGGGCAGGATGAAGATGATAAGCAGACAGAAGCGCAGTGTTTTATAGTATTGAGAGAGAGATGGAGGAGCAGGAGCGGCATTTTGAGAGAGGGCGTATGGGGACATTTTGTGTGGGTTTGGAGAGGTGTGGAGTGGTGGTGAGAGTCGACTGCACGTTTCGGCCCGCCGCCTTTTTGGGGGTGGAAGGGTGTATTCTTCGCGGGGCAGCGGATGAGAGAGGGATATGTTGTATTTTATCATGTGTGCGTGGGGATGCGTGTGTTGTTTTGTGTGCCGCGGACAGCGTGACATGACTGTCGATAACATTACCACCTGGAGTACTCCTCTCGAATAGTTCTCTCGTCTCGCTGATCTCTCGCGATTGTCCGTGTCCCGCACTATCTCTCAGTGCCGCGCCCCCAGCCCTTGCTTCTCTCTCTCTCCTCTGACACAGGATTGTTTACATGTGATAAAGTCCTCCGGTTCTCGAACGGCCTTGTGTGCTTGTGCATTGCTCTCTCGATGGTTGGATGATTCGCATTCGCCTCCATGTGTAGGGGTGGATGGATATCGTTCTCTCTCTCGTTGTGTGCTCTCAATAGTATGTGCGTTCTCTCGTCGTGAGCGCGCGCTTGTTTGTGTGCGTGTGTGCACTGCTGTGTTGTGCCGCCGGGTTGTTACCTGCTCTTCTCTACAGTGAAGTGTTCATTCATTCATTCTCTCTCTCCGCCTCCAATATTATTATCTTCGCTCATGTGAGTTATATCTGCATGGATGATGTGTTCCAATCTCTGTCCGCTTGCCGCCTCTGATCCTTGTTCCCCAAACCCCTTAAAACCCTCCACGTCTCGTGTGTCGGCGTGTGATGTCTGTTCATGTGTGTCTCTCTCTTCGTCCATAATAATATCGGGTGCAAGTGATAATAGTGAAAGCATGACGATATAAAGTGTGTCGGATGCCTGCATCATCGTAGTCTTATTGTGTGATTCATGTCTCGTCGTGTGTCTCGTTCGGATACCACCATATAACCTGTTCACTCTGAGGTCTTCTGGCGTGTCGCGGCGCCTTCTCCTTCGGGCGAGGCGGACGGGGAAGCCGCTCCCGCACCAGACGCTCCAGCCGCTCCGCTTGACGCCAGGCCAATAGACGACAGCGGCCCTGGCGGCGCCTGCCTCTTCCGCTGGAAGCGGTCAAACTCATTCCCTCCCGCCGCAGCAGCACCTCCTCCTCCACCACCACCACCACGATCGGCCATGCCGCCTTGAGAGCCGACCGTGGAGGTAGAGGATGACGCACGGTCCCCAGCGCCCCAGCACGCGGCAACGCCTCCACCTCGTGGCGTGCCAGTAGACGAGGACGTGTTGCCCGACGAGCGCGGGAAGTAGGGCTGAAGGTCATCAACTAAACCAGGCGTGAGGAGAGGAGTAAGGCCGGTCTCACTCATAGAGTACACGGAGGGAGGGCCGGACGGGCCCACATCTGCCGCCGCGCTGCCACCGCTTCCAGGGTCAGATAGAGGAGCGACGGGGCCCGCCTCGCCCTCACCCTCCTCCTCTCCACCAGGCCCGCACGAAGGGAAATTAGGCATCTGTCCTTGACCCGGCTGCACCTGTCCTGGCTGCATCTGTCCTGGCTGCCCGGGCTGACGGTAGGGGCTCGCCGCTGCAGGAGACATAGTAAGTACCGACTCCGTCTGGGGTGTGGGCGCAAAGGAGGAGGCGTACGAGCCTGTGCGCATCATAGCGACACCGCCACCTGCTGCCGCCGCCGCAGCTGCAGCCGCTGGCTGGAACGGAGCGCCCATCGGCATGCCCGGATGCTGCGGCTGTTGAGGCATGCCCTGCCCTGGAGGGGGCGCGACGAAAGGCGATGCGAGGTGTGAGGCGGCGGGAGGGCCCGAGCGTCCGCTCGGATCCTCAACACCACCCATTTGCATTCCTGGATGCTGTGGGTAGTGTCCGTACGGTCCTGGCTGCATTCCCTGCTGCTGCATCATCGGCTGGCCCGGCTGCGGCTGGCCCGGCTGGCCCGGCTGCGGCTGTCCTTGCTGCTGGGGCGAGCCGTTTGGCCCGATATTGGAGAGCGCATGAGAGAGCTGCTGCGCTTGGTGCTGACCGTGATTCAACTGCTGAAGGTAAGTCTCCACATTGCCGATCACACCCGACGCTGCGTGTGCCGCCGCGTTTGTCGCCGCACTCGCGGCCGCGGCGCCTGCGGCATTTGCGGCGGCGTTGACGATCTGATGGTATAAGGGATGGGCATTCGGCGGCTGGCCTGGCTGTTGCTGTTGAGGCGGTTGGCCTGGTTGGCCCGGCTGCGGCATCATTGCCTGTGGTGGTGGCGGCTGCTGCGCGTGTGGAGGGATCGGCTGCTGAGGCGGGATCGCTCCGGGAGGCAGCTGCGGCTGTTGCGGCGGAGGCTGCGGCTGTTGTTGCTGGAGATGGGCGTATGCCGGATGCGTCGGTGCGGGATGACCTCCAGGATGATAACGTGGCGGCGGCGCGCCTGGATGCTGTGACGGCGGCATCTGCGGCGGCGGAGGGCCACCACCCTGTGCGCCGTATGGGTCCTGCGGCATGTGTTGCGGCTGGCCCTCCATGCCGGGGTGAGGGTGCTGCTGAGGAGGAGGGGCCTGCGGCGCGCCAGCCTCCGCCATACCGCCGCCACCTGCACCCGGATACCCGCGCGCGCTCGCCGCCGCCGCCGCCGCCGCATTCGCCGCCGCGTTCGCCGCCGCGGCGACCGCGTTCGCGTGCGCTGCCATTATATTCGGGTCGTGGCCATACTGGCCGGGGGGCATGCCGGGATACGCCATGCCCGGTGGGCCGGCCAAGTGCGGCGGCATGTTCATAGCACCGTGCGGAGGGCCTGGAGCGCGGCCCGCGAGGACTTGCGCGTAGGCAGGGTGGCCCGCTTGGGTCGGTATCGCCGGTACGATTGCCGGGTGGTGAGGGTATCCGGGCGGCGGGGCGGGGGGGTATCCGGGCATCCCGGGCGGCGGCTGCCACGGCGGCGGGTAGCCGCCGCCCCAGTGCGCGCCCCACGCCTGCGCGTTGAGCATCTCCTGCTGTAGCCTCTGATCGCGCTGGCGGCGATTCTGGAACCAGACCTGCACCTGGCGCGGTGTGCCGCCCAATTCGTTGGAGAGCTGCTCGCGGATCGCGAGCGTCGGGAATTTGTGCTGCTGGTAGACCTCCTCCATACGAGCGCGGACGGGGTCCGAGAGCACCTGTGCAATTATTGCGCGATATCGAGCGAGAATAAGTTAGAGGAGAGCTCTCGCGATTGGCCGGAGCGCCAACGCAAACACCAATAAATAAAAAGCTGGGCGCGGGTTCTTCGTGCAAAATGCGGGAGCGCACCCATCGAGGCGTCTTCAGCCGCGGCTCTTGATCGCCAGCCGCGCCGCGGCTTGCTGGACCAGAACTCGAGCCGAGCTCACCCGATTCAACAATCGCCCCCGCTCCCGCCGCCACTTGCTGGGCCTCGTGCGAGCTTTGGCCACCTGTCTCGGCGAGCGCGACCAGCAATGCCGCGTCGGAGGTGGCGCCCTGCGCCTCTGATTGCTCGGACGGCTCCATGCCGCGAGGCGACGCGACAGGAGGAAAGCTGTGGAATAGGAGGAAATGCGAGGTGGCAAGGGTGCTCACGACGCTAATGTTTTTACATTAGCGTCGTTAGCCTCTGCATTTATAGAATCATCATTGTAACCGATGAGCTGATGGATTGCTTCATCGGCTATTTTCTCCGGGCACGGTTGGGCACCGTTGTCTTCTATTTCAAGTCAAGGTCGGTCACGACGCTTGCTCTAGCAGCGGCGCCCTACCCTCGCTACGTGGGCTACTCCGCGCCTGCACATGCACCTGCACGACCTGCAGCTCGTCCGGCTGCCGATCCTGCCAGTCCATGCTCCATCCGCACGGCGCACAAAAGTAATGCGCGCAGTTCCCGGCCATGCCTCTGTCGAAGGGGTTGACTATGACGAAGCCTCCTGTTGTGCCTGTGCCTGAGCTGCTGCTGCTCGGCTGCCGGAAGTGCGGGTAGCGCTTGATGTTGTGCCGCTCATTCGTGGTGAGGTTGGCGAGGATGTTCCGCGTGCGGTAGGCCCAGAAGGAGGTGAGAGGTAGGGAGAGGGCGAGGCAGACACCGGCGAGCACACCCCGGAAGGCGTGGCGCGAGTTGAGCCACCACATAGTGTGCTCACACCACCAGGGCGGCAGCGTGTCACATAACCACGTCGCCAGCGCCGCCGCGACACCACCATACTCCTCGGAGTCGTCGTCTCCGGCCAACACGATAGCCGCAATCGCAACCGCGCTCAACGCGAGGGTGTCGAGCAGCATACAGCTAACGAATAGATAGAAGGGCACTCTGTTGCCCATGCCGACACACGAACCGATCCACGGGCAATGGTGGTCGAACTGTAACACGCATCTGTCGCAGGCTCTGCAGTGCTTTGCGCGCAGCGGCTTGGGCGCGCGGCATGTGTAGCAAAAGTCGCGTGACGAGGAGCCGCTCGATGCGGCACGATTGCGGACGCTGCCGGAAGGAGTGCTGGCGGCTGTTGGGTGGTTGGCGGCGGGAGGTGGCGATGGCGGTGCTGGCGTGGAGGAGGCTGCTGCGGCAACGGCGGCGTCGACGGCGGCTGCGACGGCAGACTCGGCGCTGTCGGCCTGCGGAGGCGGCTCGTGCTGCGGCGGCACAGGCGGCAGCGGCTCCACCGTTGTCGTCGACTGCGGCGGCTCCTCGTCTGTTCGCTTTGGCAGGTACCCCGGATTCGAGAAGCTCGTCATTAGCATGAAAGTTGTCGCAAGGGCACCGATAGACGCGAGAGTGATGCTTGGCCATGCGGGTGTGAATACAGGCAGGCAATAATAGAAGACGCACGCGTGCGCGCCGGCGAGGAATAGCAGGACGATGAGCGGCTGCACCCAGCAGGTCCTTCCGCCGCGGCCGCAGCAGCGACGGCGCCGCTTGCGCTCCGCGCGTGCCTCGGCGCCACGGAGCCACGCGGAAAGCTGCAGCAGGCCACGCGCGTGCGCAAGGTCGGCCGCGCTGCGGCGATCCGCGTCGCGGTCGCGCGGGTCGATGGATGTGTAGCGCAGCAGGATATCGCCGAGGGCGATGCTCTGTTCTCCGTTCGCGTTGCCGGCTGGGCCCTCCTCGCCGCTTAGCGCAAGTGAGTGGAGCGGCGTGCGTCCGGATGCGTCGCACGTGGCCTCGCGCGCGGCGAGCACGAGGCGCGCGAAGAACTCCTCGTCGGTTGACGCGGATTGCGCGGCAATGTGCAGCGGTGTCTGCTGCGACGACGAGATGCCCGCGTCCGCGTCGGCGCCGGCCTGCTGCAGCAGCTGCAGTGCATTGACCTTGTATTGCGGGTGTGCGGTCGACGCGGCGAGGTGGTGGAGGCAGAGCCATCCGTCACCGTCGGCTAATGAGACGCTCGCACCCGCGTCGAGCAGCGTTTTCATCGTGTGCACGGCGGCGAGCCTTGACGCGAGGTGCAACGGCGCAAGCTGTTTATTGTCGTGCTCGCCGAGTGCGTTTATTTGGATGAGGCCGTATGAGAGAATTTCGCTCACGATGGAGTCATTGTCGGCGGATATGGCGGCGAGGAGTGAGGTGGTGTGCTCGGTTCGGAGGGCCTCGGCGAGGGCGTTGGGCTTCGCCATTCGATTAAAACGATTGAGCTGTAGCGCGACCGTCCAGTCCGCTCGCGCTGCTCCGCGCGCTTGGACGGCTCCGAAGGACGGCGATCTGTTCACCTCCATGGAAGCCGAGATCAAGCTCCTACTGCCCTCTCGCGCGGCCGTCGACGCGCTCTGCACCGCCGCTGGCGTCAAGAATAAAAGTGGCGTTCATCAATTGAACGAGTTCTTCGATACAAAAGACGACGCATTCTCCACAGCGAATTACCACCTTCGCTTGCGCACCGAGAGCGACCTCGATGCCAGACGCTCCGCGCCTCGCTACATTGTCACCGTCAAAGGGCCAAAACAGGCTCAATCGGCCGGTTCGAGCATTAATATTCGGCCGGAGGAGGAGGTCGTCGTCTCGGCCGCCGTCGCCACTGCGTGCCGCCACGGCATAGAAAGCCCGCTCGATTCGCTGCCTGGCTCCGATCTGACGCGCGCAATGCGCTTGCTCGCCGCCGGCAGACTTATTTCGTGCGAGAACAAGCCGTCCTTTGAGAATACCCGCGTCACTGCGCCAATCACGCTGGCGCTCTCCACGGGCCGCTCGCGCAAAGTGACCCTCGAGATTGACTCGACGCGCTTCGAATGTGGCGACGTTGTTGAGGAGCAATTTGAGGTCGAGTGCGAGCTGCCGGCATCCGAGGCGTCCGAGATTGCAGGGCCTGTTGAAGAGGCGCTTCAGGCATTGCTTTGCGAAGCGGTTGGAAGCGAGTGCAAGCCTGCGCAGGGCAAGATGCGCCGATTGAAGGCCTTCCGAAAGAGAGCCATGGCCACTGCAGCTGCGGAGGCTACTGCTTTAGCTGCGGGTGACAATGGAAGTGACACACACGATTCGCCCGACATCCTCCGCCTCTTTACCCTCATATACGCCCAGAATCTCCTCCTACAACTCATCAAGGACATCCAAGTCTACGGCCTCTCCTCATACTCGCCGCTTCCTTACCTCCTACCTCCATGCCTCCCGCCGCCATCAACGCTACTACTCGCCATCACCATCGCACACGCGCATTACTCATCCTCAGAGTTTGCGTTGCTGAGCCTGTCGTCCTCTGCGCTGCTCGTCCTTGGCTTACACGGCTCTCAATCGAATCATGTCGTGCTCGAGGTCCTTATCACACTCTCCATCGTGTTAACAGCGCCATTACCACTCTCCTTCACCACATCATCATCATCATCATCATCACCCTTCCTCAGCAGCAGCAAGCGCACGCTATGGTCCACACGCCTCACTCTCTCCATGCGTGCCATACTCATCACACTCTACTTGATCACCGCCTTCGCCAAGCTCAACAACGGATGGCACGATCCATCACACTCGTGCTGCGTACACATGTTTATTGGCGTTGTCGGCCACTTCCTCTCGTCCGACCTTGTGAGACGCATACCGCCCACCCTACTCTCCATAATGCCGTATTTCGCGACGCTATTCGAATTGGGCTTCCCGCCAACTTTGCTCCTCGCGCTACGATACAAGCATCAACGTGCTGGTGCTGGTGGTGCTGCCGGCACGCTGCCGCTTCGCTGCTTGACCATCGCAGGCAGCGCCTTCCACGTCCTTATCGCCCTACCTCCACCACCCATCTCCGTCTACCCTTTCTCCATGCTGATGCTCCCCATATATCTACAAGGTCTCATACCCAACGAGGTCGAAGCCCTCGCATCAACCATCACCGCCTCCTTACAACAGTCACCAAAAGCCCGCGCTCTATCAACAGCGACCCTCACCACCCTCATTGCCATCGCGTCCTACTTTGCGAATGGATCGTCCAAGTTTGAGTACCCTCCTTACTTCAGTTGGGAGCTCGGTGCCTTGTGGACGGTGTTGGCGTTTGGCTGCCTCATCGCCGCCGCCCTTCTACCCGAGAGGAGGAAGAGCCTACCTTCCACACCGCCATCCATCAGCGCCCTCCGCACATGCCTCGCCCTCTTCCCTTCGCTTTTGCTTGTCCTCATCGGCGCCTCCACCTACATCGGCTACCGCACCTACCCATCCTTTGCGATGTTCTCCAACCTCCTCGTTGAAGGCCACGCATCGAACCACTGGCTCGTCAAGGATCCGGCCTACTGGGCGTCCGTACTCGGTCCGAGTGACTCCTACTCACCGCACAATGCGATTCTCATAGTCGAGACGAACCACCCTTCGTTATCATCCCTACAGATCAACCTCGCGCCTCTATTACCTGATGACGTGCTCCAAAGCTTCAAGCACGTGAATGTCACCTCGGAGTTTCATATCACACCGCCCTCGTGGGGATACAAGGCAACAGAGGAGGCCTTCCGACCATTCTACGTGCCGGTCGTCGAGGTGCGCCGGCGGCTTGCACTGACCAGCAAGAAGGACTTCTTCGTGCGGTATCGGCACGTCGGGCAGAAGCGACAGCCGCTGTTGAAGTATCGGCGAAAGGGTGGCGTGCGGACAAAGGGCAGCGATCCGAGCTTGGACGAGCCGCTGCCCAGATGGAGGGCGGTCCTGCATCGGTATCGCACGTTTGACCCGGCGTACGCGCCGTGTAGGCATTAGGCTGGATATTTGGGTGATTGGGGGTGGAAATTCACATCAGAAGTGCTTGGCACGACGCCAGTCAAGTTTCGACACAGCGAACCATCGCGCGCGCAGCGGCCGATGTTCCGCCGCAGCGCGGTCGCCCGTGACGCGTCGCCACCACCGACCGCCGCACCGCCCGACCCACCACCAAGCGCCGCCTTACTCGTCGGATTCGATGAGCCGTCCGAAGAAGCGGCGGCACGGCTGCAAAAGATGGCGCGCGGCAAGAGTGCCAGACGGCTCGTCCGCTCCCTTTCAACCAATCTGCATCATCAGCGGACCGTCGCGTTGGACCTGCTTGCGTCCGAGCTTCAGTACCTGAATAAATTGACCGAATTACGAGAGGCATTCGAGGTGCCGTTACGTGCGGCGACGCCATCGGTCGTGCCGGCGGATGCGCCGGCTAGATTATTCGCCACGACGCCCGACCTCGTCTCGCTCCACCGCGCGCTCGTCGACGCGCTCGAAGCCTTCGCCGCCGGCGTCGACGGCGGCCGCGCGTCCAGCTTCAACACCGGCGACAGCAGCCCTGCGAAGCCAGGCAAGGAGACGGCGAAGCGGCGGCTCGCGCCTCTTTTGCTCAAGTACCTTCCACAGCTGAGCGAGCACTATTTGCGCTACTGCAGAAATTGGGTCGCGAGCGCGGAGCACACGTTACGAGGCGTCGAGGCGAGCCCGCGGTGTGCGGAGCTCATCGGCTCGTACGGTGAGGGTGGAGGCGGCAGCCTGCGCAAGAGCATGGCAGGAGGTGGTGAAGGCGGCGGCAGTGTGTCAGCCGACGCCTCCTCCTCTGTCGCCGCGCCTGACTTCGTGCCTGCCGCTGCTGCCGTTGATATCTCTGCCGAAGGCAGTGGTGTTGCTGATTCGAGCAGAACAGAGAATCCCGACCCGTTCCCTACCGCTCCTTTGGGATTCGGCGGGAGTCGGTTGAGAGACCTCCTCGAGTTACCGCTTCATCGGATCGCGACCTATGAGAACACCGCTATTGAGCTGCAACTAATGTCGGACCCGAGCACGGACGCCTCATGGCCAATCGTGACGTCATTGTTGGAGCAATTAGCTTCCCTCTCACAGCAGATGGGCGGGCTGCATGATGAGCTCTCACGTATGGACCGATTACGTACCGTCACCTCACAGTTCAGAGCGAACGAAGTCGACGAGCTGGTAGCTCCAGACGGCCCCAAACGATCGTTAGTGCACTCCGGGCCTCTGACAAAGCAGACCAAGATGGGCAAGTTATCCCGGACGTACTTTTTATTCTCGGATGGCTCGCTTCTCACTGCGGAGTCCGCGAGCAACTCCTCCTCCTTACCAGGCGCGCTTGGCGGCATCCTCGGCTCCGTCTCAAGAGGGAGTGTCTCGGTGTTCTCGTCGCTCAGCCGGAGTAAAGACGCGAGCAGCAAATCGATTGTCCTCATGAGGAGCAACGGAGAGGGCAGCAGCAGCAGTGCCTCAGCGGCGGCGGCGGTGGCGGCTACTGGTGACGAGCGGCCGTTATTGAAGAGGTGCAAATGGTTAACACTTCTTGGCGCTTCTATTCACGTCCCTGTTGATGGTGAGGCAGCGGGCTACTTTGAGATCCGTTACGCTGACGGCAAGACCAACCATCTTACCGCTGAGTCGTCCCATCAGCGCGATCGCTGGGTGCGAAGGCTACTACAAGTGTTACAAAAGGTCAGCTTTGCAGCGGCGTTGCCTCCACAACCGCCGCGTAGACCGCGCTGCACAGCTACAGACAGTGCTACGCTAAAAGTGATGCGTGAAAGGGTCTCTTACTATTCGCGTGAGGCTGTTCTTCTGCGAAGCGGCTGGCATGCTGCCATCATGAGCAGCTTGGAAGACGCAACATGTAGCACATTGAAGACACTACTATCCAAACAGCCAGAGCGTGCCGCGATACCAGAAGCTCTCCTAGGCGCCACTCCGCTACACCTCGCGGTAGAGCTTGGTGCGATCGATGCTGTCGAAGCAATCCTATGCGCAACAGCGGACCTCGACACTCCACCGTTAATTGACGTGACTGACAATGATGGGTTGACTCCCTTATACGTAGCTACACTCTGCCTCATCGAGCCGGAAGGGCCGACTTCCTCCTCGCCTCTGACACTAACAGCAGATAGTGGTATCGTGAGCAGCGGGGAGAGCCCTGATATCTCTGAGCGTTCGGTTGGGGAGT
>JACLAC010018259.1_pt1 | contig 13315 bp, 9 predicted proteins | sample 8027881 | NCBI WGS metagenome assembly JACLAC01 (sample SAMN15725517, study PRJNA655200) | protist metagenome | isolation source: fluorescence activated cell sorting (FACS) single amplified genomes of... | place: Spain: Blaines Bay Microbial Observatory, Mediterranean Sea | collected 2016-01-19 | reverse complement strand
CTTCTGATATATCATACAATTGAAAGGCTAGATCCCGTCTTATTACTGCTTCAACGTCTACGGACAATTCAGTTAATAATGGCACTAGACGTTCAATACTTGCTTCACTACCAGCAATTTTTGCTGTTTCACCTAACATTCTGACATGTACAGAACGTTGTAAAGCCATTTGTGCCGTTGAATATTTCACTACCCGCTCTAAAATGGGCAATGTATCATCAATTAATAAATCATCTGACGTAATAGGCTGCGATGGCGCTCTTTCTTGACGCGGAGTAGTATCTCTGGTATTCCTTGCGATAATATTATTCACTGCATCAATATCATTATCACCATTATTATTATTATTATTTGGGGGTGGAGAAAATACTTCATTTCCATTTGCAGACGCATTATTGGCCAGGGAAGCCATATTGTAAAGGCTTTGGTAAAAATATACGCCAAATGTATAAAAATATGGTTTTGTTATGTAATTGTATATTTGTATTATATGCACTATGTATTATATACATGTATGAATATATATTTCTTCTTTCTTTCTCTTTCTTCTTTTGGATAGGTATATCATATGTAATGTTGCTAATGTAGTATATCTTCATCAATTTTGATGAAATAGGAGAGGCACCACAGAAATCCAGAAATCTTTATCCGCCGCCCTTGTCCGCTCTTCTCGGTGATGTTAATGCGCTACTCACGTATACTTAGTAGACTACGAATTTGTAGTTTGTTTGACCATTTTTATTATTTTTTATTTTTTTGAATATTGAAAGATAGCTGGATAGTATATAAGTAATAATACATAGTGAAAAATAGATACGTGCATACGATAGACATAAAATTATAATAATAAAATACATCATTCATTATACAGACACGTATAAAAGTCTCTATGTATGTATATATATATATATATGATCTATAATACATACAATACGATATAACAATATTTAAATTAAATTATAAGTAAAAAAAGTAGTAAGTGAAAAAGAAAAAAAAACAAAACATGGCATCGCTTGTCAATGAAAATGCAAAGGAAATGGAAGTAGAAGATGAAGTAGACGAAGAGTCATCCTCTGGTGAAGAAGAGGAAGAGTCAGAAGAAGAAGAGTCAGAAGAGGAGGAGGAGGAGGAAGAAGAAGAAGAAGATGATGATGATGATGACTCAGAGGAGGAAGACGGCGATGATGATGATGATGAAAAAACTACCGAAAATGCTGAGAAAAAAGGTGATGGCGAGACCCCAGATGGTAATGCTCAGGAGGATAAACAAGAAAAAGAAATTGTAATTAAATTTCCGCCACCAAGTACCAAGTTAAATAAAGTTGGTGACTTAGTATATTGTCAATATGGAAATGATATCTTTAAATCAAAAATATTAAAAGTTGAAACTCGTCCAATGAGACGAAATGAACCCGCATGTAAAGCATACTTTGTTCATTATCAAGGGTGGTCGAAAAGGTTTGACGCTTGGGTGGAAGAACAGTACGTATATGATTTTACGGATGAAAATACAGAAATGAAGAAACAAATTATCCAAGCAGTTAAAGATTTAAAAAAACGTGAAAAAGAAAAAGAAGCAGAGCAAGATATGATATACGAAGATTTAGTAATGGCCAATAGTAGTTTTAAAAAAGGCAAGAAACGAAAACTTGCGCTTTTAAAACGCTTAAAGCGCCCCAAGAAAGCGCCAAAAAAAGCAATGAGTGAAGACGTGAAAAAGGCAAGATCGTTTAATCGAAAAGTAAGATTTAATTCAAGGAAGGAAATGGATTTAACTGAATATGTCGAAACATTTAATTTGACTTTATCATTAGGTTTGAAAAAACGAGCGGTGCAAGATTGGGAAATGATGGCATTGGATAAGCGTTTAATGATCTTGCCTCGTAAACCATCTGTACGTGATATATTGAATGATTATCTTGAATTGAAGCGTAACCAACTAGGAAAAATCAGTGGTAAAACTGGAAATATTAGCGTTGAAAAAAAAAAAGATAGTACACCACAGGGATCTAGTAATATTAAAAGTAATGGTGCGATGATGATGATGATGGATGGTGGTGGTGGTGGTGGTGGCAACGGTAGTACCAATAATAACAATATAAAAAATAATGATGACAGCACTACTACTACTACTACTAGTACTACAATCAATACGACCACAACCAGCACCAAGACGACAACAACCAATACCACGACTGTAACAAACAAAACAGACAATATACTTGAAGATATGAATAATAATGACGAGAAAAAAGATGATCCAATGCAAGTATATCGTGAATTAATTAATGGTATCGAACAATTGTTTAATCGTGCGTTGGGAAAAAATTTATTATATCGTATCGAACGGAAACAATATGATGATTATATGTATGAAAACCCAAATGTATTGCCCGCTGATATATATGGAGTTGAACATCTATTGCGATTGTTTATTAAATTACCGATGTTTTTATCAATGTGCAATGATATGAATGATGAGGAAGATAGTGCAAAAAAGATACAAGCATATTTACAAAGTTTTATACAATTTTTAGGTAGCACTAGTAGCAATAAATATTTTGGCACTGTTTATGAAAAGCCAGACGAGGAATATTTAAAAGTATTTTCAACTCAGCCTGTAATGGCTGCAAGCGATATTACAGCAGGTACAGCAACAACAATAAATGATGGAAAGGAGACAAATGGTTCTGATACTAGTATTAACAAAAATGCTGGAATTAGTAAATCTAGACGTACGAAAGAGGAAGAGATGAAATTGATGGATAAATTGTTGTCAGCCCCACCACCACAAAAGAAAGCTAAGAAAAACAACAATCATTAAAATGTGTTTTCGTAGTTCATACTGAGTCGTATGGCTTTCGTATGATATATATCAATTAAATCAAAAATTATATGATACGACACGCATGTATATATATATGAAATTAAATATTTATATATATAACCTAGATGATGTCCGTTTTCCATCAGCTATTATGAGTAGTTGATACTATCTATTTACCTTCAATTGGTATTTTCGATTATGAGAATATCAACACACTAGTGTGAGATACGTAGATTATTTCAGTTATTTTATTCTTTTGAAGAGTAGGAATTATCATGTGAGTAAATTAAAAATAAATTATGCGTGTAAATTAATTTTAATATAACCATCATATGTACTAGCATTTATATTAATAAGAGAATTATTTTATGCCTATATATTTTATACTTAACACTACTAAGGCCTATTGCATGCTAAAAATACTAATGAGCTATGTATCTCATATATATGATATATATGTGCATATATATATTATGTTTTTTCAAATAGTCACGCTTTGGCGGTCATCATATTTAATGACATAACGCCCATTTTGGCCATCATCATTTTTATTTATAGATTGACTCATTATGTACTTCATCGCCATATCACTTGCTATACCACTTACTATTCTAATTGTTGAGGGCCATCTTATTCGTGGCACTTTCTTGCTGTCTTTGTGGGAAGTATTATTCTCATCATTTTGATCGACATCGTTGGTATTATTATTATTATTATTATTATCATTTTCTTCTTCCTCCTCCTCGTTTTTATTATTTCTTTGACTGACATATTGGGGCTTTCTAAACTTTACCATTCCGCTACGTCCATTTTTATTTAAATGTATTAATATTAAAGGTATTTCTAATTTATCGGAAAGGGAATATAGCTGTTCACGAATTTCATTAGAATGTATCGTGCAGATGATTATATTTGGTGGCCGACGTTTTTTTCGCACTGAATTAATACGACTAGAAAATATGTTTTGTCTCTCATTGTACAAATTATCATTAAATTGATTTACATAATTATCTTCCTCCTTGATAAACAAATTATAATGTTCTTCCTGTTCCACCATCATAAGATACTTTTGAAATTTATTAAAACCGATATTATTACTTAAATCTACATTGCATGGACGTATTGATATATGTTGATTGCTTTCATTTTCCATTTTCATATTATAGTAATTTAATGATTCTAATTCTTTCGTTACTGCTATTGCGCGATTGTAATTTAAAAATATTGGAGAAAACTGATGATGGAGAACATCCGTTGAATTAACATTTTGTTTATCAACAAGTAACAAGTCTTCCACACCCATGCGAGTAAATATATCTGCAACAATTTTTCCAACAGCACCGGTGCCTAAAACGACAACATATGATTGAAATATAGTTTGTAATTTATTTCTATCAATTTCATATTGTTCATTTATTTCCTTCATTGTCATATTTAAACTATTATTTCGTTTTGTTATTGTAATTGATTCGAATAATTTACTATATTGTTTTGAATCTTTTTTTGGAATAATTTTCTTTTTCTCAGCAGCATCTTTATTTTCTACACTAGCACTATCATTTTCTACAATATTGCCGCCTTTAAATTTTCCCTTTAAATTTTCACGTGCTTTTATTTGTTCCTCTGCGAAAATAAATGCATCCGCAACACGATCTGAATATATTTTCAACTTTTTTATTTGTATTACAACTTTCCGTAACGCAATACTAGCTAAACAATTACCATGCATTACAGAGCGATCTGGTGCTGTCTCCCCTAACTTGATAATTTCACCATGCAGTTCCTCTTCATCTTTTATATGCAACAATTTCATAAATGGGTCAAACATCTCAGCGACACGTCGATTTTCTTCCTTATCAAAATCGAGCTTTTTTTCATGTGCAACGTCAATTGATAGTTGTAACTTACGCACAGTTTGGATTAAAGAACGAATGGTGGTTGCATAATCGTTTCCTTCATTACCATTGTTATTATTATTATACATGATATTATAAAGCGATTGGTGGGATTTCTCTGTTTCTTCTTATTTGATATCGTGATTAAGTTTATATATGGAACTCTTTTTACACCAGAAACAATATGTTTTACTACAGTGCCGCGTGTAATTATTCTGTTGTTGATAAATGTGTATATGTAAGTAATAACAACAATATAAATATTATAAATATATCATATAGCTGGATATTATAGCTAATAATATAAGAAGAAGAAAGACTGTTGATATTTTCCTGTACTGTATAAATTTTAATGCTGTGGTCTCGCTGGGTGTGGTGTGCTGCTATTAATATTGTATGTTAAGTTTCTTTATTAATAAATTTTCGTATCCGGCGGCGACACTTTTTTGAAGGGGTTATTTCCCTCTTATTGACAAGAATATAGCAGTGTGCCAGTGCTATACCGGTATTTAATATTATATTTTTATGCGGTTATACCTGGAAATACCATATATTTGTTGTGAGTTGTGATGTGCACATGATGTGCCAAAATGTGCACATGTGTATGTATTAATAATTACATTTATATTATTTTATTTTACTACAAACAACAAACACACATGTACAGTACAGTAGTATTTTTCAGTTGGCAATTGTAAAAACAAAAAAAATTTAAAATATACAGACAAAACATATATATACAAACCATCATATAAATATAACAGATGAATCCTCCAATAATTGATACGCGTAAAGATTTCACGTTTGATAATCGTGCTTTTTTATTTGCACCTCCAGCATTTACAAAACAACGGAAACGGGATATAAATAATGTATTCAACTTGAACAAATATATCAAAATTTATATCTCTACTAAATATGTCCACACAGAGCGGCGTGGCAAAATTATTGAAATCAAAGATATAGAAAATGATATTGTAAAAGTTCATTATGAAAAACACGATCTTATTGAAGATGTATGTTTAAGAGAGGTTGATTGGACCATTGATGACCCTACATTGACAAGTGAAAAAACGAATCCAAATCGAGGGTATAATAAACGAAAAACAAAATTATTAGCAAAAATGAAACGTATGGGCCGACTTACGATGTTATTACGACAAAAGACAAGCCCTACTAGCAAACAATTAACAAAAAGAAATACAACAATCGGCCTAGTAAATACTACTGCTGCATTCAAAATGAAGCGAGGGATAGGTAACAGGCAAATAAAAGAAGAAGAAGAAGCAAAGGAAGAAAACAGGAATGAAGAATCAGAAGAAGTGTATAAGTTACAACCAACCGAATATGATTTTGAAACAAATGGTAGTAATGTAGTAGACACTATATCTACAAAGCATAAATTGCTACTGTTGATGTATCTCCCAGACTGTACATCAGCCTCCGTATGCCATTCAAGGTGGCACTTAGGAAACCACGCGTGACCCAGTCCTTAGCGACTCCACAGGCACTTTCGACCTGATCGTTGCCGACGGTCTACCCCCCGGATCAGGGTATTGACCGTTTTCACACGCATTGCCCTAGTTCATTTTACAAAACAGTAACCCCCCCCGTCGGGGCGGTCTTGAATCCACGATAAATCATATCTTCAAGGGACTATACAATATACATATATTCTTATTAAATGATATCTCACACACATTACATTGTAACACTTTTTTTTTATCTCTCTCTGCTCTATATATATATTATATACTTCGTACTCAAATAAAATATATGACATATAATTATATATTATATGTTGACTTATATGTGACTTAGATTTTAACCATCATTACTTATTATATGTTGATATATACATATATATATATATATACACGAGTAGGAATACGTGTACTTTATTATAAAATTATTATATTTTATATGAACGCGTATAAAAATGTACGTGCAGAAATAGTGAGTATTTTATGTAATATACATCATGTTGTATTTCATGTATATTACTATATATACATATATATATATATATACACACATGTATATATATATAATATATATAAATAACTTCTTCTCCTCCTCTTTTTACTTTTCGTATTTAATTTTAGAGTGTAAATCTAAATGTAACCAATCCTTCGTCAAACCAAGGTAAAATTTATATTCTTTTGCTTTTTTTTTGGCTCTTTCTGTACAAGTAATGTTTAATAGGAATGATTCATCGTATACATCTTGTTCTTTTTTTATAATAAAATTTCCAATATATGCATTGATTTGTTCCAGCAAATTGATCATATCAGTAACATTATTTATATTGTATCGTTTGATCATCTTTGTTTGGTGAATTTCATTTCTTATATAATCACGATTTAAATGTGGTTTTCGGCATCGTTGAGTCGGTTTAAACATTTGTCTATATTTTCGACTTATATGATTAATTGATCCATCTATTATACCTTTATCTGAAGGAGCAATCACATCAGGCAAATCTATTTCTTGTACGCGTTCTGACTTATTCAATTCTAAAAACAAATCCTTCACTTCATCATTGGTATTGACTGGGAATATTTCAAGCGTGAATTGAAAATCTGTTACTGAGGCATTTTTATCGTTTAAAATTTCCGAAGCGGCATAGACTCTATGTTGCCCATCAAAGATACCACGGTTTTGAGGGATATCAAATCGTGGTTGCTCGGCACCTATAATTTCAAATACAGAGATGCAACCAGGGAAAACTAAATTGTTTTTTTTTACACGTACGATTTCTGCAATACGAGATTTATCACACGGTCTTTGAAGGTGCCAAATTGGGATATTATTAATTACACTTCTGGCAGATGCAAGGTATAACTTTTTAAAACCTAAATCACATAAAAGTTTTCCATATATTGGATGATACTCGTCGTCGTCGTCGTCGTTTAAATTTAATACACTTTTCATGTTGGTAATGATTTCGATACTTGACGCTTTTTTTCCAATATTATTATTGAACTCGTCCATTGAAAAGTTATTACTATTCTTATATGTATTATTATTATTATTATTATTATTATGAGTTCCAAAATCGCTGAAACAACAGTCGTCATCATGATCCTCCTCGTCCTCCTCTTTGATATCTAAATTGAAAGGTACGATGGACAATTCCGAAGATCCTCGTCTACTAATAATAGAAATTTCATCCATTGAATGTGTTGAACCACTAGATAAACGATTAGATTGATCAACGTTACTACTATTTGGAAGATGTTCAATTGATTTCTTTTTTTCCTTTGTTTTTTTTTTCTTCAATTTCTTCTTCTTTCTGTTTTTTCTAGTAGTTATCATGGACGATGATTGATAATGTAAGTCAATGCCACAGTTTACCAATTGATGGAAATTTTTGTCTTTCATCTCTCTCAACCGCTTTGATACCTCGACGTTGTAACTCAGTTGTCGTATACGTTCTTGCGCTTCTAGTCGAAACGGGGTAACACCTTTCTTTTTAGGGACGTAATAATTTTTGTCGTTTAGATAACTCTCTGCATGTGGGTAAATGATCTCATCTTTTGCTGCAAAACTAATTCTGCGATTTGACCTTCCATCATTGTTATTCCTCTTATTATTGTTTTTTTTACCTTCCTTTTTATCTCTGCTCATAAATAATGAATCTTTTTTGTATGTTGTTGAATTCATATTTGATTGAAAAAAAATAATAATAATAATATGTTAATTGTACCTACTGTTTTGTATATACATACAAATTGTCTTTGTCTTTTTTGTATATATACTACGTACTTGTGTTTTGCTGAAAAAAGAGAATAATATTTGTATATTATTAATGTTGTTGTAGTGTTATAAATAAATATTAGTGGTGTCACTCTTTAGTATTAGCACTTTGCCAGAAAACCTAAAGAAGACCTAATGCTATTTTAATACTATTTTTATCTATCAAATTAAGTATAAAACTTTGTATTTTAATTTATAAAAACTCTGGACTTTACAAAAAAAAGCTGTGTAAAAAGTAACAGCCACAGGACAGCCGCCTGGTGTGATGACCTGATGGATGACCAGATGACAGCCTTTTTTTTCTCTCTGTTGTTTATACCCTTATAATAGCTAGCTATTAATATTTATTAATACTGTAATTACATTACGACCGCGGTATAATATTAATAATATTCGTCGCACGTGGTTTACGTTATAAAAAATAATTATTATGATAAATAATATTAGTCTAATAATAAATATTATTATATTACTCATATTATATTATATATATATATAGATATATATATTTATTATATATATACATACGATAATATAAATCTATTATAAATGATATATTTTTTAATATATTATAAATTCATTATATTGTATACATAAATATAAGACGACTATCGTATATATACCAAATGGTATAGATGTACATACTACATATATTAGATCTATAATAATAATAATAAATAATATACGATAATTTATCCATATAACCACCATGCCACGTAAAGATAGTGCTATGTTGGCAGAAATTAAGTCTTGGGGGAAAGACCCAGAAAATAGAATGAAAAAACGTGAAAGGCCAAAATGGAACCCAACAAACCGGGCGGATGTTGTCAGGGATAGATTAGCAGAATTGAAGAAAGTTGAAATAAAAAAAAATAAAGAGAAAAGTATGTTAAAAGGCAAGGGCTTAGATGCAGATGGAATGATAACGTTTGATATGGAAGAGTGTAGGAAATTCTTAAATAAAGTAGATAAACGAGCTGCAGCTTCGGAATTATATAATGGTTTTGATACTTTGCATCCAGCAAAAATATCCAGTACAGCATATTGGCAGCGCTGGATGGTATGTACACCCCCAGAAAATGTCGATAGGCCTGTACGACAATCGACGGAAACATCCAAGAAAGAAATGGCAAAGAAAAAATTAAATAGAGTTGTTAAAGGATTAAAACGGACTATGTTATTATCCGCTTTTAAACACGTTGGTGCGGAGGAAGATGATGATAATGGTATTGGTGGACTATTTGCAAATGTAGAATATGACGATGATGTAGGCAATTTAAAAAACAAGGGGGATGATGACGACGATGTCGATCATAGTAAAAGAAAAAAAGAGGAAATAGATATGGAAAAAAAAGAAATGGAAGAGCAAATAGCTAAAAATACAGATGCGGAGGCACAACAACGACAACAAATGTTAAATAAAGAAGCCAAGACGATGGATGATTATTGGCGTTGCTTGCATCCAATAGATGCATTAAAAGATGATTATGGTAAATTGAGATCGAAAGATGAAGAGATACCTATATGCGAAGAGTGTGAAAAATGCACGAGTCATTGTGTATGTCAAGATTGTGAACAATTTTTTTGTGATTTATGTTGGCCTAAAGTTCATTCCAGAGGTGCATTGAGATTTCATAAACGATCACGTGTATCGGTTGTAGATAAAAAAATTGAATTAGCATTGAAACGTGAAATTTGTGGTACAGGTGGCCGTGGACAATTTTTTTTCCATGGCCGCGATATAATGAGCCACAACACGACAATAAAAGAAGATGGTGAAGATGAGAAAATTAAACCAGCAACACCACGTACTGCATATATACGACAATGCAAATTAGAAAAAATCATTCCAGAACCTACGATTTGTCGATCGGAACAAACCAAAACATTTTCACGTGCATTTTTCGGATTAGGAAATGAAAAAACAAGAGCTGCACTTAAATACCTCTCCGAGTTGCCAAGCACGGTAACGACTGTGAACTTACGGGACAATCGATTGAACGACGAGACGCTTGCAAAGGTCATTCAAGCACTTTCAAACAATAAAAAACTTGAAACCATCATATTGTCTGGAAATAAATTTGGATTGAAAAGTGCAGATGCAATGGCAGATTATTTAACCAATGCAAAATCTAGCTTGGAACATTTAGACATATCGCATTGTAATATTGGCGACAATGCATCCAAATTGCTTGCTACGGGCATTCAAAAAACAAAGGCACCAGTAGCACGTTTGCATTTGGAACACAATCAAATTCGGGAAGATGGAGCGCAAGCACTTGGAAGAGCATTTGCAAAACATCGAACGTTGGAAAAAGTATATTTGCAATGGAATCCATTTGGCGATAGTGGTGGCCAATATATCTCCAAATCGATACGAACAAATAGTAGCATAACGCATTTAGATTTGCATATGACAGGATTTGCAGATCTTGCTGCAAAGGTGATGGGAACCTCGTTGAAATTCAATAAAGTGTTGAAATGGTTGAATCTATCCCACAATCCAATCTCAGACGTTGGCGCTAAAACATTAGCAGATGGTTTGAAACGAAATGAAACATTGGAAACATTGAATTTAAACCATATAATAGGTGGTTCAAAAGGTGCCAAGGCATTGATTAAATCGATCGAAAATATGAGTGGCGATGTGCAACGTAATATACAAATGGAAGGAATGGATCATGCATTGAAGAAATTTCAAGAATTCAATGCGAAAGATCCAAGTGGCAGATATGCATTGGACCTATCGGTCCCATACGAGCGAGAAATTGCATTGGCGTTATTAAGGCTATCCGGGGACAATCGGAATTTACTATGGAGCGATGTTCATTTAGATGGCCTGAATAGCTCTCAAAAAAACGTAACAAAAATGCATCGTGGAAAATATAAATTGCCAAAAAATGGCATTTTCGAGTTCAAAATAGATATCAGTGGCGAAGGGCGTATGCCAGATTCAGAGGAGATCAAAACGGCAACGGAGGATTTGCTTGACAAGTTAAAAAGTGTTAGTGGCATTAAACGGCTGCAAATATTAGCTGAAACGGAAGGTATGTTTTTAGATAAGGAAAATGCGGAGAAAATAATGTTATTGTTTCCAGAAAATGGACGTGTCACGGCGATGTTGACAATTTTACCAAAATTAGTCGACCATGATGCCGCATTGGAACTGGTTGAAAAATATTTAACCCCGGAACAGCAAATTGAATTAGATAATAAAATGGGCATGATATTCGGCTTTTGCCCGATAAATCCAACTGGAAGGTATAAATTGGATTTAAACGATCATTACCAACGCTTAGTCGTGGAACGATGTATGAATATTAGCAAAGATGAACATGAATGGGCTGATCATATCGGCGTTGGCGATACGAGTCAACATGGAAATGGTACGTGTAAAATCCTGCACCGTGTAAAATCCTGCACCGTGTTTGTGGAGTAAAATCCTGCACCGTGTAAAATCCTGCAGCGTGTTTGTGGAGTAAAATCCTGCACTATGTGTACCTGCACTATGTGTACCTGCACTATGTGTACCTGCACTATGTTTGTGGAGCGGCAAATCCTGCACTATGTTACAACTGTCCTCCTCCCACTGCTGACAACTGTCCTCCTTCCCACCTTCAACAACACAAACAAAATACGACAACACAAACAATCTCAACAACTTTCCTCTACACACACACACACCCAAACACACACGCACACACACACACACATACAAATAAATTACGACATAACCTATATATGCATATTCCCCTTCCAAATTACTAACATTGTTTATTTATATTTTATATTCCAATACGTCATATAATATATATATACACACACACGACACATTAGGTACTGGCTTTAGAAATGAAGCTCGAAATGGCCGTAAATTAACATTTAAACATGGACAAGTTTTTGCACATAATGGTATTATTAGTTTTGATTTTGTTTCACGTGTACGGCCCCTTCCAGGGACGGAACCAATGAAAGAAGAATTGTTTCAAAAAATGATTGGTTCCATGGGTTTTCAAAAAAGGGAAAAAGACCAAGCTTCCTCGGGTGCAGCAGCTGGTAGCCTGATGGCAACCATTGCTGCTAAAAAGGCAGCGAAGAAATGGAAAAAAAAAGTTAAAAACAACACATCGACGGAAGCTGTCATGGCTGCGAAAGCAAAGCAAAAAGCAGATTCGAAAAATATTAAAGCAGTTTTAAATGGTTTGGTATATACTGCTGATGGACGTATCATAAGACGTGGCGTTGGCCTTGGACATTCCGATTCCGTCATTATGAAAATGAGGGAATATATTGCAGATTTCCAAGTATATTTTGAATGCGAGCAATTGGAATATTTGTTAAGCGTGTTGCCGCCAAAAAAAGCAAATGAAAAATACAACATATTGAAAATTGAAATGATCACAGCGCTTTTTGCACGTATCGTGGACATAGAGCATTTTTCATGGATGGTAATGCATAGTTTAGAAGAAAGCGATAAGAAGGAAGTCATCAAACGATTAGGAATTTTAAATGTATTTGATCCACATCATCCACAAGGTGAATACGTTTTAAATTTAGAGAAAAGCGAGCATAGAAAATTAGCAAGAATGCTTGCAAGTTTGGTAGACCACGAGCCAGATTTTGCATGGGTAGATGGAACGTACGTTATTATAATCCTGCACCGTGTTTGTGGAGTAAAATCCTGCACCGTGTTTGTGGAGCGGCAAATCCTGCACTACTCCCACCGAACCACACTGTCCTCCCACCAACTTTACAAACACAAACTATCTCTGTCTCTCTCTCTCTCTCTCTATATATATATATATACATACATATATATATATATATACACACA
>JACLAC010004427.1_pt1 | contig 13317 bp, 9 predicted proteins | sample 8027881 | NCBI WGS metagenome assembly JACLAC01 (sample SAMN15725517, study PRJNA655200) | protist metagenome | isolation source: fluorescence activated cell sorting (FACS) single amplified genomes of... | place: Spain: Blaines Bay Microbial Observatory, Mediterranean Sea | collected 2016-01-19 | reverse complement strand
AGGGGGGGTAAACCGCAATCTCGTGCATATATGCAGCTCAACAGCCCTGACCCAATGCTGAGCAAGTATGTGCGGGAATGCCGCGTCCCCGTCGTGGCGCGGCATTTTGACAAGTGTATGCTGCCGCTGCCGAAGCACATGGGTGATGGGCTAACAGGGAACGACACCATGTGTCTGAAGCGCTGGCAGGCCTGGAACGACGAACCAAAAGCAAACATACCAAAAGCTGACAAACACAAACATTTCCTTCTTGTCTTGGGCTGTGGATATGCAGGTACGTGTATATATATATGTATATATATATATATATATATATATATCAGAAGCGATGGAAACGATGAATGAGTATTGTAGTATTATAATTAATATTAATATTTGAAACGATGCAAAGGTGTTGCGGTAGAACTTAAAATACTGAGACGCCAGTTTTTTGACGATTTGCATAGAAACATGAATCTTCTTAATCTCCGTATCACTGACACGACTCATACACCGGAAATATCAATATTGTAAATAACAGAGGAGAATGTGCCAAGCAGGTAGCCGCTGCGTAATGCTCTTAAATGAGCATTGGTACCCGGAATGTCTTCCGAGATCCAGCAGAACGGAAATGTTTTGTAAATTAGGTTAACCGATTATGCTGTCTCCAAATCTTTCGATTCTTCCGCTTCATCTGGATCCTGAAGTATTGCTTGATCGAATGAGGGCCCGTTAGGGTGATCTAAATCATAACTACCAGCGTTGTTGTGATCAAGATCATCAGCATCTCACTCAAATATTTCTTGAGTATCTTGAATAGAAACCTTCACTAAAAAGGCAGGTGTAAGAAAAACCTGCTTCGTGCTTAAAATTGGAAGCAGCTTGCTATCCAAGTAATCTTTGATCTTAAGAATAGTAGGTTATACCGTGTTCTAAGTGATAAGAAAATATTGCTCATTCCAGAGCTGCAAGCAGCAAGCAGCAAGTACATTCATGATTTCATAATCAGCAAGCTGTAAGGCCTAGAACCTTGAATTTTCCTTGATTGCTGTCATCATCATCCGTGGAAGTACGTCCATTTATGAATGCAGTCGGTGAAGATGCGGAGTTGGTTGCTTCTTTCTTCTTGCGCATCAGTCGTTTGTCATTAAATCCAAGCAACTGGAGTTCTAGCACGTGCTTTCCTGGGTCTAATCGTCTAATAGTAAGGGTCTGCGGCAAGCTATACGGTTCGTCCCATTGCGCGTTCAAAATGCCATGTTCAGACGCGTCTGACAGTTTATTCTGATCTTCATCACCCGGTAAAAATGGTATAATAGGTATCGCAAATTCGCCATTATTTCTTTTTAGACGAATTCGTGCCGTTGGTATGAGTCGCGGATGAATGTCAGTCTTGCCATCAAGAGTAACACGTACCCCACTAAAGCCCTCATAAGAAGCAAGATAACTGAGAGCAACAGATCCACTGTCAGATGTAGCAAAACCTACGGACAGAATAGATCCTTTCGATGTAGCTATCCATCCAGGACGTCCAATGCTTTCTAAATTACTTTGACTGTCGTTTTTAGTGTCATCATAACAACTCCAACCATTTTTGGATATGATTTGAACACCGTTTCCAACATCCTTGCCAATAGATTGTATCGCACGCAGCGGATCAAGTGAAGATAGGACAGGGCGGTGCTCCATCATGTTGTTGTTTGTCGTAACTATAGTGCAAAGGCTCGAACCAGCGAGCTCCTGTGCAGAATATATCATCGGTGGTAACACAGGTTTTGTGACACTGAGATTCGTAATTTCTGTTGCATTCGTTGCTACTTTCTCTGTGCCTTGTTTAGAGGTATTCTGCATAGCATTTTCTTTGTCAAAAGCCAATTTTGTTTGAGATGAAAAGAAATGTGCTACCACGTCGGAAATGAATTGATGTATGCGCCAGTGTGGGTGTGAGAATAGCCCCCCAAGCTCGATTCTACAGCCTCCATCGCGCATGGCTACATCTCTATATGATATGAGCGGGACTCCGTAATACGATGTTACCGGATAGTATAGATCTTGTGCTCTCATGTCACTGCATGGCCTCTCGCTATAAGGCTGCCCCTTTTCCCAGCCACCGTGGAAATAATTTCCAGTGAAGGTAGCCAAATAGATAACAGCAGGACCCGAGGGCAACTCTAAAATCGTACGTATAAGGCTTTCCGTGTAAAGGCGCAGGCTGTTTTTAGTACCTTTTATGTGATTACCGTCATTTACGGAATTGTCCATTAGGACTATGTCTGCATTATTCAAGTCCCCAAGACCAAATGTAGCAAAGAACCCAGAAGATCTGCCGTGCTCTGCATGGTTGTGCACTCTAAACCCACGAACAGCTCTTGTCCGGATCATTTTGTTATTTCCAATACTTTTAGTACTATGATTTGTGAGAACAGTATTGTCTTTATCATTGCAATTCCATGACATCGCATGCAGGGCATGTTGCAGCATTGCTGGCCATGCGCATCTACGCTCCGTTTCCTTGCAGTTAGTCGTGCAGCCAGCACCAACAGTCATTGATGTACCAAAGACATAGATATTCACAGGCTCCATATCAACCCCTTTCCTATATGGTTCCTGTGCGCGTATCAGAGCGGCGCGTAGTCTATCATCATTCAAGCCATGGGCAGTAGAATTGAGAGAGTTCTGAAAATCTGATTTACTCAGTGGGTAAGTATTATACACGTTGAGTGCAGGAAATTGAGTTTTCATGATTGATGTATCATTGTCATGTATAAATTTCCTATCGTATGCACCAGAGCCTAATACCTCTTGTGCCACGGAGCCGGGTCGTATTGAGCAGCGGTGCAAATGAGTAACAGCTACAGGATCATCGAAGGGGAAAAATGCAAATGAGGTTGCAGAACACTCTGATACTGGTACTGGTAGTACTGGTGGTTCTCGTAATGAAAGTAAAGGATTCGCGGAAATTGGCTGTCCATACTGTGGCTCTTCTTTGCCGACCACCGAAAGGGCCAGGCTCACGAGCAAGCCGAGGACAATCAACTCATGCATCTTCGTGAAAATCTAAAATATGGCGGTAAATAAGGTCTTTCAGTGAATCGCTCACTGAGAATGTTCTTCGTCTTCTCCCTCGGCCCTTCCTAGGCATCATGAATGCGTGGTCCGGATTTCATGGATGTGGGCGCAGCTTTTTTGTTAATGTTGGTTGATGTATGTGTTTGGAGAGTTAGGGATTAGGTTTAGGGTTATTTTTTCCGTTGATCCAATTTACTACGACAAGATTCATCTCTGCACTTTAAAAGATCTATTTGATATCGGGTAGAGTGCAAGGTCCTAACGAATAATCAACAGAAAGCTTGCAATTGTGAAGACTCTCCAAGTACCATCAGTAGTTCATTGTCTGTCAGTCTGTGTATGATTTCGTGAGGACGAAGTGATGAAATTGTTCGCGTTTGCTTCCTTGGTGTTAGTACTCTCTATCTTATGTATCGTTGATTGCTATGAACTTGGAAGAAACTCAGACGAGAGAGAGGAAGTATACCATGAGGATTCGAGGGATTCATTGGTGCACATCCGTCGCCGTCTGCAACGACCTAGACTGAGGTCACCCTTGGCGCATTTTTTAATAAAAGCTAAGATCAATGTTAGCCATTTTCTTGATATTGGTGCTAACAAGGGGGATTTCACACGGCAAATGTTGAAATCTTTTCCAAATGCGAATGCATGGATGATTGAGGGAAATTCAGAGCATATTGTGAACTGGAAAGATATTATTGCTAATGGTAGAGGGAATGGATACACTGGAGTGTTGGCAAATGTGACTGGAGAACAAACATGGTACCGTCACGAAAAGGATGTTTCGACTGGTGCGTGTGTGTGTCTATCTCTATGTAATAACGTCTCTATTGTTTCTACTTGCACCAAACCCACTTTCATTCCCAACCCCGTTTCTAAACCACTGCCTAACCTCGACCTCGACCCCGATCACCAACACATACACAAACACCTCAGGTGATAGTCTATATCAAGAAAGGTCAAAATTTGGTGAGACTATGAAAGGAGTAAGGGTGCCTACCTATACACTCGACGACTTCTTAGAAAAGCATGAAATTAAGCAATCATTCGATTTTATAAAGTTAGATGTACAAGGTGCAGAAGTCATGATTCTTCAAGGTAGTGAAAAAGTGTTATCGACCGTCAAAGCGGTTTTATTGGAACTGCCATTCTTTGGAGTTTATAACAATGGATCCCCAGATTTTGTTGAATACGTATCCTTCATGAAAAGCATAGGGTTTCTTCCGTATGAAATCACGGAGCTGCACCCGATCAAAACGTTCTTATTTCAAGTAGATATTCTATTTCTTCATAAAACCGTGTATGATATGGTCTTGAAGAGCATTTCATGAATAGTGTACATGAACATATTGGATTAACGATTTCTTTGAAAAGTAAGTGTTTCGGTTATGTACTATACTGTTATTTTGATTGTATCTTTAAATTGGTAAACCTGTTAAATCTAACACTCTTTTGAAATCCTTACCAAACTTCCAGTCTCTATGTCCACGACACTGCATTGGTGCAGATTGTTCTCTAGGAGTTATGCACAACGAGATTACCTAATCAGCATCACGCACTATGAATGCTGCTACCTTTTTGTCTGCAGCAGGTAGAAATCTCCAAAGCATTGGTCCTGTAGCACCCACACCATACGGTACATTCTCTATCTCCGCGCCCAGATTATGTAGATCTTCTTTGATTGCTAACAGTACAGATAATGCACAATAGAATCGACATATCCAACCAGAAAAGACTGTTTTTGCTAGTATAACGTTGTTGATAGCACCTTGCAAATATTTGTCATTGTTCCCATATAAACTAAAAGAGATAATCATCTTTTTTCTAGTAGAAAGCATAGGTTGCCACGCCTTAGCAAAATTTTGTATGCATTTTTGTTTGATTTCTTTCGATGTCTCTTCCTCTTCGATGCTTTCTTGTTTGCTTTTCATCAAGCCTGCTAAACTGATAAACTTCAAATGAATAAGAGCCATTGTATCATCAAATAAGAAATTTGGAACAAGATCTTGCTGAGTGAAATAAGCATTAAAATCGAATGGCGTTGAAGCGTGCTCACCTTTGGGAATCACATAAAATACCGCATTCTTATAGCGTGAGCGAATATTTCCACTCTTCTGTAACAAGAAATGAAAATGTTGCATCTCCTTTGCTTCATTTAATATGATAATTGTTGCACGTATCCGCCAACTTACACCTAAGAGCACCTTATCGTTTGTATTTGTATCCACCTGTAAGAATGATCCATCATCAGAACGTAAAAGTACCCAGTCATTATCTGTACAGTTATACGAAACAGGTATGATCTCAAATGCTTTCATATGTATCGGTGCACTTCTAGTTGCAGTAGCGGTGAGCATAGATTCACCTTTCCCGTAAACCCAAAGTGGTTTCCTCTCACCTCTCAAAGATGTTTCCATGATGATATGGTTCCCGTTACTGGTCTTCTGACAGAGGTTTGTGTTAGACCCGAATGAAATTACAGCAGCTTTTTTGTTCTTCTTGGTCCGGAATAGTGCATCACGTGTCTTGGAGCTACTTCTAGAACATCTCTCATCAAACCTTCCTCGGCGCACGTCCCCCATCATCTTCCTTCTTGACTGTGACAAAGCAGCCGGCAGACTACTCTGCCCTTCCATGTGCCAATACATTCCAGAGGAGTCTCTGTCTGCATGCGCCTGGCCAATTTCTGCCACCATTGTGTCCAAAGTGCGAGCGACTGGATGCAGCACCTTCGAATTCTCCTCGACCACATGTATCGCGGATACAGGAGAACAAAAACCAAGTTGCAAAAGCAACAGCACAAGGCAGAGAGACATACGGAGTACATGGCCCTCACCACTGAATGGTGCAGAGAAACCATTTTTATCTAATCTTGAAATTAAGCAAGACTTAAAGCACCACTCAGCGATGAAACATCAATTATGACGTCTTCAAACATCCAAAACTAATGAAACACCCTGAATTTATATACTTGTCTCATTTTTTATGTACACTTGCCCTCATATTGCAATTTTTTTGTACAGAAGGTTTGGCTCATTGAAGCACTTAATAACGTCTATCGGAACACCACACCCGCTTTTCTTCGCGGAATACTTATAATTTGAGTTGGATTTATATTGTGTGGTTCACTGCAAGGCTCCAATTGGCTCTACAAAACTCCCGATATGACTGACAAGGTAGTTGGTTTGCCAGATCACAAAGTCAACCTTGACAATTTAGGTGATGCCTCGTCATCAAAGTTGCCGTTTATGGACCCTACCATGAGTGGCGAATCGCACGCAGCTCCCGTGCAATTGAACGATAACGGTGGTGTTTACATTTCCAATGAGGAGATGGCCGCGGCGTTCAAGATGTTGGACACAGACAGTAGCGGTATGTATTGTCTTCGCTTACTTCTTTTTATTCTTTGTTGCATGTCAAGTCGTTTTTGGATTCCGATTTCGCAGTCCTGGCTCCGTTATCTTTCTGTCTTCACGTGCTTTCAGACCTTGTACATCCACATTTGCGTGATGTGTTTGTACTGAAGCAATATATTGTTATTTGTCTTTTGTCTTCAATTTTACAACATTCTTACCCTTTGCACATATTAGATTACACTAACGTGTGTATTCCCCTATTCCCTCCCATTCACCCCTTTATTTTATGCTATGAATGTGGTCTTTCATTGTATTTGTGCCATTATATTTCCTTTGTTGTCGTCGTGTAGGTGCAATAACGGTAAGTAATTTGAAGAAGAGACTTGGCGTCTTCTTCCCTGATTTATCTGCCAAAGAGTATCGTTTTATGATGAACAACAAGAAAGAGCTTGCTATTGAAGATCTTCATGAAATGCTTGACAACAATGACATCTCTAACTTTGATCCTGTTGAAGAAGCTTTCAAGTTATATGATGTTGAAAATGAAGGATATATAAATAAGCTACGCTTGCGTGAAATCTTTGATGCTTACGGCTTTGATGGTATGACAACAGAAGATGTGGATATTTTAGCTAAGGCAGCTGATATTGATGGTGATGGTAAAATATCCTTGCAGGATTTCCGAAAGATGATGGGAAATATTGAAGGCATCATTGATGATCATCCAATACAGAAGAATAGCTGATGAGTTATTCAAAAATGCGTAATAGAGAGTGTTTTCTTCTAAATTTTGTAAGTTAAATTTACAACAACAATAAAAGCCTCTCCTCTCTCAATTTATTCAATGCTCTCAGGAACATCAAAAAATGAAGTAGGACCTGGTGGACCTGGTTGAGCTTCTTGGTTAATGGTTCTATTCGTTTCAATTAAGTAGAGGCGAGATTGAGTCGGGCGTGAAAATGGAGAGAAATAGTTAGAGGTGGGAGGAGATGAAAGAAGGGTAATGTGAATAAGGCTGCGAGCTGGAAGTGGCAGCAAGTAAGCTAAAACGCAGAATTAATGAGCGCAGACAAGCAATGAAGACAAGAAGACACATACCTGCATCGAAGAATTAAACTTTTTCCTTTAAAGGGCCCAACAATCCATGTAGATTTCGCACAGGTCCTTGCCAACGGGACAAAATTGTCTTCAATTCCAGCATCATTTCCGTCATCATTATTATCTTTTGGCCCAAGGCTTCCTTCGATTTGTATTTGACATCCAGGTGGTAAATGTACATTGTTCCCTTCAAATTCTACAAGTCCGCGAACATTGCCCGGTACAGATGCATTTTCCCAACAACGAATATATGGTGCCAAAGTTGGTGGTGATGCCAAAGTGGCAATGACAATATATGCTCTATTCACATTCGAAAAATTATTCAAAACCAACCTGCATCTATACTCACGAGCGGATTCTAATCCCGATATTTGGCATGCAATTCCACTACCTTCATATACTTTGGCCCAAACGCGAGGATTATAAACATCACTGATGAATAGTGAATAATCCGGTTGCTGATTCTTTGCACCTACTTTATTGGTATTCCTATATCCTGTTGAACCTCTAGCATTATCCAATTCCAAATCCCACGAGATAATAACTGCATCTGTATAAAATCGTAATGGTAAAATAGACAATTTACCAGCAATTCTACATAGTTGGCCTTCTTTTTCTATTGCATTTTCTCCTCCTTTAATCATGTCATTTCTTCCTTGCTTCTTTTTTGATTGTTTCTGTGGTGATGAATTCACTGATATTACAGGATTATATACTTTGAAAACTTCGCGTCGTTTTTCATCAAGTTTCATAACAGGATAAGTAGATGATAATTGTGCTAAAAGTGCTAAAGACTCTTCAGGTGTTGGCATAGGAGTCACAAATATTTGGTATTGACATTCATTTCGTATCAAACACTCTGGTGATGACGGTGGTAGCAAACGCGTGACAGTAACATCCCACAACTTAGAAGCTGGAATCCAAAAAGATGGATTTGCTTTTGTATTTTCTTGGTGGTCAGGAAGCCAACAATGTGGTGGTGATACAGAACAAGAAACGACTTGTAAACGAGCAAAAAGTATATCAATTGCAATTACTTGAACCCAACGCTGTGGATTCGAATCTTGTGATATAATAGAAATATCACCTACTGGTTCACGAACAAGAAGTATATCTTGAACTGCAATATAACATGGTAGCATCTTTGTTTCGACGAGTGTACCGATTTGATGACTTGAGGATGAAACCAAAGACGATGACGATGAGATTTCATCCATTTTAGTAACACTTAACATACCATCATGAGTATATATTGCAGATGGTACAAGCAACGTATTGCTTTCAATATCATTGGAAACATTTGATAATTTAATAGGATTTTGCAAATTTTGATCAAAAAATGAAAATACGCGCCCATCTAGATGTAATATTGCTGCATCTAAAACATCTCTAGCCTGTGGATCAGCTTCGGTTGCTTCAGGTCTAAGCTTTCCAAGATTATCAAAATAAACACGCTTGTATCCAGCACCTTTAGCTTTAAGATAACCACGTGCGGCGGCAAGGGCAGGAAGATCACTTAAAGTGCGTACACGAACAGATGCCCAAGCTGGACGGCAATCTTTGGCTCTTCTTTCGCCATCTTTGCCAGCAGCTTTCGTCCATGTAATGAAATCCCTTAAAAGTGCATCACCACCTCTGGATATACATCGAAGGAGTCGACAAACCAATAACCATTCCTTTCTATGCATACTAATATATGGATCAATGTTCTTCAGAATTTCTTTTGCGCGCCTTTGATGCTCCCATCTTATAACGTGCTCTTTCACTTGTGCCTGGTGTTGCATATGCCACACAGGATCACGAACTGTAGCAGCAGAAATTTCAACCCCTTTGGTATCAAGAGAATGATCTCTTTTTGGAAATTCCTTAACTAATGTTTGTAAACGTTTTACACAATCTGACATACTTGGACATGGTAGTTGAAACAAAACAACTACACTTTTATCTTCATAAGTTTTATCAGTTTTGCTTCTACTGCTTGATGGGGCTGGTTTACTTATTCTATACTCTTCATATTTCTCAGATGAAAGAAGGCTACCTGAAAATTCACACTCGGCGTCACGTTCTAAACTCTCATATGTTTCTGCAGTCAAATACCCAACACGTTTCACCATAGCTCCGATAAGTTGTTCACGCTTTACTTCCTTGTACTCTTTCAATATACGATAGGTAATAGTATAATTATTATGCTGCTGTATTGATGTGGATCCTTCTTCATTTGTTGTCTTCGTCGCTGAATCGCCCAGATTTCTTTCAATTCCATTTTCATCAATGCTATTTTCATTTGTATCCTGTTTATGCGGTGGCCTCCTAGATGCTAGTGAAGTCTTTCGTTCACGTACTAGAAGAACAATACCTATCTTAGGTCTCATTTCATAAACAGTCCACCATACACTCGAATGAGAATTCAGAAGCACTTCATCACCTTCATGAATTGTCGCTAGTATCATACCATCAACTTCACCATCATCAGTAATTGCTTGTACAGCCTCAATATAATTTTCAGGTGCTTCATCTTCAGAATCAGAAATGATTGCGTCATCATTATCACAATCATTATTGGAATCATGACCATCACGCACTGGCTTTTTCTCTTTGGTGTCTATTCCAAGTGCTTCCTTTGATGCACCTGATCGGCAAGTAATAGTCCAACCAGAACTTTTCATTACTTCAAATTGTATGGGTAATGTCGTCCATCTCTGAAGAGAGTTTCTTACAATTTCTCTTGATTCTTCTCTGGAAAATTCTGATTGCAACCAATCTGTGATACGGCTAAGAAAGATAGTTACATCAATAGCATGAAAGATAATACGTAAATCAGGTAATAAATGGCTATGAAATGATGGATCAAGCTTGTTGAGGAAATGCAATGCACTTAGAGCATGCTTTTGACGGTTTCCATCGTTAGCAGTATCGGCTCCTACCAATGACGTTGCTATAGTTTCCATAGTGCCCTTCGTATACTTGTACTCCGAAAAAATAACAAATGAAGTGCGAAAAAGGGAGACGTAGACGACGACAGACGCTTATCCACCCAACACTACCTTTCTTCAGACTCTCGTAGCAAAAAAAAACTTGGCAAGAACAAAGTCAGGAATGGGTTAGTTAGTTTCTTCCCTGGTTCGGTGCACTATTGGCAGGTGACGAAGCAAGGAGACGAAAATGAAAGGGAATTCTTAATTCTTTTCTTAACGTTTTCCAGCACTGTGAGAAAAGTGACCCATTCTGGACAAATTTCGGACAGCCGAAGCCGCAACCTTGAACATTTTGGGGCAAAGTGTTTCAGGTCTTCTCGCGAGTTTCAGTGAACAAAAGTGAGCTAGCGATTGTTGTGTGGGGTATTTTACCCATGGCTTCATCTTCCTCATCGCTGGGATTAGCTCCTTCTTCGCGCCGTCAATGCCTGCAGGACGTGTCGACTCTAGATGACGTTGTAACTTTACTCCAGAAATCGAAACGGATCATTGTCGTGAGTGGTGCAGGTATAAGTGTTAGTGCGGGTATTCCTGACTTTCGTTCCAGAGATATAGGTTTGTATAACACACTTGATTGTGCAAAGTTTGGTATCCCAAGCGCTGAGTTATTATTTGATATTGAATTTTTCCGTATAGATCCAGACCCATTCTATCGTTTTGCAAATTTATTACTTCCTAGCAAGCAGGTCAAACCAACACTATGTCATAAATTCTTGTATTTGTTACAAACTCGTAGGAAACTTTTGAGAAACTATACTCAAAATATTGATGGCTTGGAACGCAAAGCTGGTATATCAAATTTGATTGAATGTCATGGTCATATGAATACGTTTCATTGTATAAAATGTAATCGTAAGAGGAAACTAGATGAGGTCATTGAAGATGTACGTAATGGAATGGTATGTTATTGTAGATGCAAGGAAATTATGAAACCTGCCGTAACATTTTTTGGAGAGCAATTACCCAAGATATTGTTTTCTACCATGATTAAAGACATTCCGAAATGTGATTTACTGTTAGTAATTGGTACATCTTTAAAAGTTGGTGGTTCTGTACATGAGGTATTAAAAGGTGTAGACCAATCAGTTCCACAGATTCTCATCAATCGTGATCCTGTTCAACTTCCAGAATCTATATCAGAAGGTTTTGATGTTAGCATTCTTGGCCAATGTGATGATATTGCAGAATATCTGTGTTCGCAATTAGGTTGGCATGATCTTCTAGGTAAACATATTGCAGAAAACTCGAACCCAAACTTGAATGGAAAAACTGATGATGACCTAAAGGAAAATAGCTCATCTTCTAAAATGGAATCTTCAGCCACGGTGGAAGATGAAATTTTGATTTGCAATAACGGTAATAAAAGGAAAAGAATTCAAGATGAAAATGAACTTGAAACTATGACAGCTGTAAGTAGCGCCAAGTGGATATGTAGAAAAAATGAAGAAAGGAAGTTTACCGTGCAGCGTGCGACGGCGCAGCATGATACCGTGCGTGTTACCTAAATGATCAATCTGATGTTGTTTAGAGGGACATCTTAAAGAGTGGGTGGGGTGCTCTCTTTTTAAGGAACTAGTAGAGATGTTATAAATGAGTGTTGGCGCTTTTGTAGTCGAGTTACACTAAAATATTAAACTTGACACCCTTTTAGGCATTTCGAAGAACTGCAAAACTGGTGCTGGGCAACAAGTTACATCTCAATGTGAAACAGTTAAATAAGTGTGGAAGTCATCATATGCATATAAATACAAGACAGGACAGGTAGGACAGGTATTAAGGGAGCTATTATCCAAATATCAGCGCATCGTTGCTAAACAATAATCTGGGGCAGCAGCCTCAGCCTGTGTTGAAGCCGCCGTATGTTCCATGGGCTCCAGTTTCCACTGAGGAAGCATGTATGCAGTCTCGCGTGTTCCCCTAGTCACAGTCGCAGTACCAATCGTAGGTGCAGGAAGAAAATGGTCGTTAATGTAGTTCTCGAGCACTTCGTGGGAAGCCTACAAAACGTTAGAAAATGGATAAGCAAATGAAAGTCTTGTCACATTGCGAACTTCTTTGTGTTGCAATTTAAAACTTTCTTCCAAGCAACAAACAAGAGAAGTAACATCTAAATATCTTCTTCTGTGCCCACAAAGCATCCTCGAAGTTTAGCAATTGCTGTAATTGTAGTGCGCGCATACGCGCCGCGCGATATCCACCGCCTCTAGCTCTAGCGCAGACTGCGCCATCACATCCGACCACTTGTTGACCCTCTCCTCACCCTGCGCGTGCGAGTTGATTTTCTTCCCCCTTTTCAGCGCCAGCACCAGTATGTTCCAGTCCTTCTTGCCCTCAGGAAATATGGCTTCGTGCATGTGCTGCACAGCGGTGATATTGTGCTGCTCAAATAGGTCCTCCATCTTGTATGTAAATCCAGAGCCCACCGCGCCTTCTGGCGCAAGCTGCGCCTCCGCCAAAAGGTTGAAAGACACCCACCACAGCAGAGTCTTCACATCAGATGTAAGCTCCAGCCACTGTTTTCGGAAGCGCATGGGCACATAGTGCTGTGGATTCACCGGGGAAGACATGCCGAGGCCTGTGCCGCTATATTTGAAGTCCCACTGAGCCTTTCGGTTGGAGTTGACTGTAGCCAAAGGGTGTCGCACTTGCTGATATATGTGCCCTTGTGCGCAGGGTGGGACGCTGTATAGGTCGCTAACTGTCGCTGGCCATGACACGAGACCCCGTGGCAGCGTGGTGCCCCAAATGTGGTGGTTCCGGACCCACTCATGGTCCACCTTAACGTGAAGGTTTTGTTGGAAAAGCTTCGCCAGCGCGGCGGTGCCTGCAACAGGTAGAGG
>JACLAC010017729.1_pt1 | contig 13321 bp, 16 predicted proteins | sample 8027881 | NCBI WGS metagenome assembly JACLAC01 (sample SAMN15725517, study PRJNA655200) | protist metagenome | isolation source: fluorescence activated cell sorting (FACS) single amplified genomes of... | place: Spain: Blaines Bay Microbial Observatory, Mediterranean Sea | collected 2016-01-19 | reverse complement strand
TAACGCCACGGCGCAAGGCGTTGGAGTGCATAGTCTTCACGTACGTGAACACCTCATTGTAGTCGACCTACAGATTATAATTTGAAAATTAAATTTTCAAGATTACAAACTGTGTATTTAGAGCTGTATCAAATTGTAAAATTTCTAGCACCTTCGCGTGAGTTTTTCGCGAATATTAGCTTAAACCTTTATTGTTTATACATGGTTGCGATAATTTTTTGTTAAGCAAAAGTGCCAACAAATTTTTCGCGTAGGAATTTTTTAAACGCAACCGGTAAGAACGGAGTTGCGAAAAGATTGCCGGTGCTGTTTATAATTTAGGCCTTGAGCTTTAACTTGCGCTGCTTGAAGAAAATTCACATCAGCCTTTACCAAGAAATTCACTCTTCTCTATGTCTGGCCAAGGAAATTTTGACTCCAGCCTAAGAAAGTCGTATCAAATAAGTGACAGCCCACCTTGACACTCAGCATGGACAGGCGGAAGGCCACGACCAGCAGACGGACGCTATTCTCGGCGACACCTTGCGAGGAAAGCAGCTGCACCAGCACCTACACAATGTTCAATTCAAATATCAAAATCAAATAAGGTGTACGTTTAAAACAATGCACTTCGAAAGAAAACTCACGATAAAAACCTTGATTTTTCAGGCCAAAAGACCCGGGGATTCAGCAAAAAAAAAATTGACAACTCATAGTGCACCAGCACCGGGCCGCAGACGGCCAGCATGTAGTCGTGGTCCCAGTCGGCGGACTGATGTAGTGATGAAAAGAATTAAGGAAATTGCTAAATGGGATCACGAGCACGACTACCTGCTGGCCGTGACTCGCATGATGAAGTAGATGATGATGTAGCCATTGCCACAGGCGGTTCCTAATTCTATAAATATCGAACGGATGAACAACCGCGCCGCGCACCCTGGAAGAAAATACTCACCTTCGCCTTCTGCACGCTGGCCACAATGCCTTCCTCCAGGACGCGCGGCGCGATCACGGTGACGAAGCCCAGGATCCACGGGCCAAAGCTGATCGGGATGGACGGCACGGCCACGCCGGCCACGTTCCAGGCGCCCGTGGCGGTGGTGTTGAAGTGGCCGGCCGCGGTGGTGGTGGCGGACACGCAGATGTTGGACAGCACGATGATGTAGGCGATGGTGGCCAGCTGGTTCACCAGCTTCTTCATCGGCGCGGACAGGGCGGCGTCCAGGACCTGGACATGATAGATTGTGAGTGTAGAAAATAAAAATTTAGGTTACCGGTGCCTATCTTAATCAAGCACCTCCGAGTTGTAGTCGAACGCATTAATGCAGATGCTAAGTCGAACGCATTAATGCAGATGGACATCAAGAAGCCGAAAGAGACTCACCAGCTTCACGGCGCTCACGGCGAAGAAGATGTGGGAGTAGAAGTCCAGGTTGACGTAGATGTCGGCGTTGGTGCCGAACGTGCCCAGCAGCACCGGCAGGCAGATGGAGAGCCCGCCGAAGGCGTGCACCAGCACGCGGCCCCAGTTGGACACGACGTCCAGCGGCGCCATGAACTGCGCGTTCATGATGGCGAACCTGAAGTAAGTAATGGAAAATGGATGAACTGCGCGTTCAATGATCTTCGACTTCATGATTCTACTCCTTTTACTATTGAAAAAAAGCGATATCTACAAGACGACAAGAACCCAAAGCAAAACTCACATGTACGCGCCAAGGGTCGCCTCAGTCGCGTACGGCAGCGGGCTGGTCTGCGTGAACAGCGCCACCACGTCGTTGCGCGCCGCGTCGGCGAGGAAGCTGTTGACGTAGTCCATTTTGACTTTTGTTTTCTCCTAAAAACTAAAGAGTAAGACTGTGTGCTTTGACAGCGCTAGACGGAACTAGATGGTGCTTTGACCTGTTGGCATTGTTTAGATTCAGATTGAAAAGGTGGTTAGGTAGTAGTGGTAGGTAGGCATACACAGGTGAGGTTTTTTAGGGGGTCACGGTTGGAGACGGTTGAGAGAGGATAGGAGCGATATCATTTTTTGTGCGGAAACATTTTTCATAACTCATTTTTGACATTCCCGATGATAGGATAGAAGCAGCTGACCTCTGACAAGACTTTGACCTTCGGTTCCCGAGTTGACATAGTAAATACTAAGATGCACATCATCAAAAGCGTAACGCAGGAAAGTTCAAAATCACCTTTATTATTCGTATCATTCGTTGGACTTGGAACACAACAAGTTCAGACACCCGCCTCCAAAAAATTGAAATCAAAATTTAAGTTTTACTTCGTACGTACTTCCTAGTAGCTACTCCCTCCGACAGCCTGCACTTGCTCCGTGCTAGGCCCTAGGTTACAAATCCTCGTAGATCTAATAACATCCCAACACTCCTTTCAAAATGAAAGTCAATTCTTTCACACTTACGGTGCTATTCCTGTAGATACGTCGATTACAGTTACACCGATGTAACCGTAAGTAGATTAATGATTACGGACCGGTAGTCGTCACCGCAGTATTCGAAACCAATAGCGTTCCCGGTTCTTTACCTTCGAGTAAAACACCGTAATTATCCGGTAAAGCCAACACAGATCCCATTGTCACTTCATCGCGGTTGAATAAATACTGGTAACCTTTAGCCCACATACTCGTAACAGCATCTATCTTCACCATATAATGTGGGCGAAAGTATGTCGCTCCTTTTGTCAAAGCTAGACCCCTGCTATTTAGCTCGGTCCAGTCTATCTAGGGCCACATGGAAGGCAAATCATATCTTTCACCCATGAAATCATTACAAGTTACCTTTGCACAATAGTACGAAGTCGTTTCTGAATCTCCTATAGATTCAAAAAATAATTTGGTCCCTGCAGAATGCGTAAGTAGGAACACTTTGCCACTTCTCACCAATCGTAGAAGGGCTCCGAACCAAAGTGGGAGCAAGTCTGCCAGAATTTTGAGGTAAGCTGACACCCCGCCATGAATATATACCATACCCGAATTGAAAAGATCACTATACGCGCCTTCATCCAACTTCTTCCCACCTTCTGGTTCAGCTTCAGCCACGTATTTTCCATCTGGCGATAATACGTGCTTGGTATTTAATTTGCTATCATTCCAATAGTTTTCCTGAAGTTCAGGGCTTAAGACTTTGATTATAACAAATGGAATACCAATTTGCTAGAAGTGTTCATCGAGCAGATCACTTACATCGAAGAATGGGGGATGGCCATTAAATGACACGTTGCATATCTCGCTTTTGTCGCCCGTGAGTATGCAATGCATTCAATTGTCACATTCCTCATTTGACATACCGAGGCAAACATTCTAGAGCCAGGGATCAATGACCCATAGCATACTCCGCTGCGCCTCGGCTTCACTTGGTGCGGCTAATGGTAATGCAGACATGTACGCGACATACACACTTTTGATTAATTGGGCGCTGAAAGCCGATGCTGCGAACCATTTAGCAGACCCATTTTCAGCTCCTTCTAGCGTCAATTGATTTAAGACTAGAGGATGTCCTCCCGATAGCTTCTATCACCAGTGTTGCACGGCCGCCTTTTCCAGGTCAGTCGCAACGTGTGCTTCACCAGAAACGTTCCTGGCTATTAAATTGGCGATAGTCGCAGTTGTTGTCGTACCTGACTCGATGACCATCTCATCAGACGTGACTACCAGAGGGTCTGATCCATCAGTTCATTCTTCGTGATTCGGAGCCTCTTTACCATTACCACTTAACATATTCATAGATTCGATATTGTCCTGCGGATTATTGCCCATAGTGGTATTACTATTAACTTCAGGAATATTATCCGTGGCGCCATGATAAGCATATTCTCATAAAGTAGCTGTCCTATGTTCATATAGTCCCGCTGGTGATGTATAACTTGCATTCGCATCCGGATTCTGCAAATCTTTTACACCTGGTGCTACGCGATCTAATAGCCTTTGCGTTAAAGGTGAGTCTAAGTGAGCTACGTCCTACGGTCGATCTCAATTTGCAAGTGGCATACCTCCTTTGTTCACATTACTGCTCCCTACTTCATTAAGGGCAAGAAATTGAGTAAGCTACCTCAATATAGTGTTATTACCCTTCGCTTTTCTCAGCTTACTATTCAGCATCAACTTCTAGCCCTCCGTCTCGGTAACCGTTGTCGCCACCATGCTGATCGCTACGACCAGACTCACGCCCACGCCGATTTTTCGGTGGAGCGCGAACAAGAACATATCCAAAATATGATTATCTTATGTTGACAAGTATGTTGAGTTAATTTTTGAAAAGTATGATTACTAGATGCGTGAATGGAATCTGATACGCGAAAGATCAGTTCCGTGATGTCGCCTACACTACGCGTAGGTTTGTGGGGGTAATCAGTTGTCCTTGTTTGTAGCGGTTGTAATAAGGTAAAAGTAGCACCCCGGGGAGGATGCCAGAAAAGTTATGAAAAGCGCGGCGGTAAAAGTGAAAAAGCGAGTGCAAGTAGGAAGCTGACTTTTAGATTTAGAAGACGAGTTGTAGTTTCAGCGATAGAGGTAGTACGGTGATAACGATAATTGAGCAAGCTCAGGCATAGCTACAAGATGATGTTGATTGACATTGATTTGAAGTTCATTTCAATATAAGTAATGAAACGAAAGCAGTTCTTCATGTTCAATAAATCTTGTCTCAAAACCTCGCGGAACCGGTACATACCCATGTCGCGTTAGATGTTATACCACGCGATGTGAAGTGCAGCAAGAAGCGATGGTCACTTGATGGCATGGAGATGTCTATCGTAGAAGTCAAATACATACGAAGGGCATTTGCTAAATGTGAACGATCGAAGGTGTCCTTTTATCCATTTTTTTCCTCAAGAAGATCAAGAATCAATCTATACCTACTCAGTACAGGGAGTGACAACTTATCATGCATGCAAAACTCGACTTAGGCTTAGGACAGGTAATAAAAGTGTATTGCCTATGATTTTACTACTTAATATGTCGTAATAGATGCTTTTTGTGCTGTGTATGAGTTCCATCTTGTTAGCAGCCCTCTCATCTGAAGATACTAGTGCGATGTTTCATTCAGTGACGATGTTCTTGTTGGCGGCGACGCTTACAATGCTACGTACTTAGGTTCATTTCTGGAGCGCAATCCAGTGCGCGATTATTCTTGTTAACTCTGAATGAGAATCGGCATGTTACGGTTACGCATGTTGCGATTTCATATTTAATGATTGGAAAATTCATTTTTCATCTCTATTCTTTGTACTTACTTGATGTACTCGTTTTTGCGCGTTCGCGTCGAACAAATGTTGTAGAACTACAAATATTTTCTTTGTGTGTCTTGGTCTAATTCTCGATGTTTATGTTCGTCTTCGTGATTATATTTCTAATGCCAGTTTCGAGTCTATGCATAAGCATATCTTGATGTGCGGTGCGCGACTCTGATCGCCTTCGCGTTTTAGCAGCAGTCATTAGCATTACCACCGCAATCACCTTCACCTTAACAGTCACAGCCGCCACACCCATCACAACAGCCGTCACACCCCTCACAACAGGCGCCACACGCCACACAACAGCCGCCACAACCCGCACAACAGGCGCCACACTCGTAACAGCATTTGCCACACTCCTCACCAGTACTGTTTCCGTCTCCAACTGATTCACACGATGTCGCGCATTCTTTTAAGCATACACAAGGCACGTATGCAGCTAAGCATGCAATCCCACCCGCAGCAGCCGCCGCCACAACCGCCGCTGCAGCTGCCCCCGCCGCTACGATCCCACCTGCGGCACATCCGCATAACACACAGTCACCCACACACGAAAGGCCTTTTACGAAGCCATAGATCGCTCCCAAGCTTCTCTCATCCAGCCTTTCCATGAAGGAGACGCTCTCGCATGCGGCTAGTCCTGGCGCTGCAGTAGAACTAGAACTTGCATCGATAATATCAATCGTGAGTTGCTTTACTACCGGTGCGTTACCTCTCACGGCTTCCTCCATTTGTTCACATTGAGGACCTTCAACCTGGCCTTCAGTAATCGTTAGTTCCACTTGCTCAGCATGAGCCTGAGCATCAGCTTGAGCATCACTTTCACTAGCGTTAGTCGTTGCATCACTTTCCTTTCCAGTTAGTTCGTTTGTCTTTCGATCTGTCGTTTCCCCATCGAAAAGACACCTGACCACACACCTGCGGTACGCGCGATATGCTTTCCGTACCTTTTGCCTTTGCGCGTTCATCTTTTCAACGTCGGTTTCTTTTAACTTGCTCAATACCTTTCTTTCCGCTTCCCACGCAGCGTGCAAGTCTTTGCACCTGCCTTCTATACCCTTGCACTTGTGGTACCTGACTTTCACGAACGCGACGACCGCAGCCAACGGGACTACGATTGAGGTTCCGTAGACAACGACCTGGTACGGAAACCGATACGGTGGTGGCGGCAGAGACGGCGGCGGCGGCGCCTGCGGAGACGGCGAAGGCGGCGCTAACGGAGGTGCAGGCGGCGGCGGCGACACAGGCGGCAGAGATGGAGGTCCGGAAGGCGGTGGCGGCGACGGTGGCGCGGATGGCGGCAGAGACGGCGGCGGCGGCGAAGGCGGAAACGATGGCGGCGGTGGTACCGAAGGCGGCGAACTCGGCGACGGCGGCATCGAAGGTGGCGGGAACGGCGACGGCGGCGGCGGCGGTTGTGGCGGAGGCGGACTAGGCGCCGGCGGCGGACAACGCCAAGCACTCAATGCGCATTCAATGCGGTCCACCATACGAGTTTTGCGCAGAGCGTGCGTGTGACTCAGTGTCAGTCTCGGTTTGAGTGCGCGTACAGGCTCCAGCGAGAAACCGACTTCACCAGAAGATAATAACGTGGCAGAAACAGCCACCGCAGTTGCGGCTTGCCAAGTGGATTTGATGGACATTCTTCTCAACTAATACTAGGTGGTTTTTGATATAGATGTACAGAGTTGTAGTTGAAGTTGTACTTGTACGACAAACTTCTACAGTCTTGGATATTAAAGTCTGAAAAAATGTAGCGTATGCTTCTCCAATGAGATGCAATCAAAAAGCGGAATCTAGTTTATGAATTCGATCACTTTTTTTGTTTGAGATCGTTCAATGCCATGGATCAATTCAATGTATGGTGCGATAGTAATAGAAGCGGTGATAAATCGATGAGATTGGGATGTGTAGATGAAAAATTCATGAAATAAATGTAGCATCATAAAGCCGCGTGAGTAGCATTAGCAGGTCATAACCAAAGGTTGTTCGATTACGTATACGATAATTTTTTTTATTTTCCAAGTTCTTCAATCCAACTCTCAGTGCCTCCGCAAAAGATTTTTTAGATAGCACTATTGACAATCACAATCTAACACGCTTGGTTTTTCTTTCCTAATATTCTGGCGCGTTTTTTTACGCCTTCACCATTACCTTCAGTCTCTCTCCATTTAGACTTAGACTTAAACTTACGTCTTCCCCCCAGCAGCCTGCCAGTCGCAAGTACATACCATCGGGTCAATCGAAGACAGAGTACAGGCCTCGTACTTCTTATACCTCGTCACCTCGCTAAAGCTGTTCACATGATACCCCCCAATCGCCAGGTAGTACCGGATGTCCGCTATGCTGTGCTGGGGGATGATCACTTCGAGTTCGTACAGTCTTTGAGTCGAAGCATCTGAGATACCTGAACGAAAAGTAGAAAGAGGTTCATATCGGGTTTCGATGGCGCTACAAATCACGCGAATACGAAACGTTTTATAAATAGTTTTTCGTATAAAAAATCGACAAAGTCAACGCTCGTCATATCGAATGAAAAGTGATGAAAGGCCCTCGAACTCGTGCTCGATGTTGTTCTCGGAGTCGTACTCGTATATAGAGCCGCTACCTGAAAAAATAGAGCACGAGTTCGAGGGAATCTGCGAGTACGACTCGGAGAAAGACGTGGAGCACGAGTTCGAGGTTTTTTATAGTAGTCTAAAAAATCGTCATCTGGATCTCGTTCTCGACAGCGACACTAAAATTAAATAATGTAAATGAGTGCAATAACAATACATAGTGAGTCCCGACTATCACCGCACCGTCGAAAACCGAATCACCACCGTGGTCTCGCCGAACAGGTGCGCGTTCGCCTCCCCCTGCGTCCACCCCGCTCATCTTTTCGTCCTAAAGCTGATCTTGTCAATGTTGTGAAAAACCAGCGCGCCGCACGTCTGTAAAAACTCGTATTGCTTCGCGGTATCAGGGCCGCGCGTGTGCAGCGCGGTGCGGTACTCATTGCTTTCTTTCGCGAGCTCGATGAGTTCTAAGTTCTTGGCGTCGATGTAGCTTCACACGACGGCCTCCCACTTGTGACATATGGCATCCCGATATAATTTACCAACTTCTTGGGGTCGCTTCGTCTTCGTTGTTTTCGAACTCGACGCTCCAGTCATCAGCAGGTCGAGCTTGGAAAACGCGTGCAGGTCGTCTTGGTTGCCGCAAAAAAGGTTCAGCGAGTCGAGTACCTCCTCGGTCCTGTTGGTGCTTCAGCAGTGATGTACGTTGATTCCAGCGCTCTGACACGAACGTGGCGCATCACTGTCGCTCATATCAGAAGTGTTATCCACGTCGCTGAGCTGGAAGAGGCTGCGCGGCTTGAGGTCCGCGAGCGAAAACTCAGCGGATCGCTTGAGAGTGGAAGCTAGAGCTTTGTTGGACGCACCTGTTTGAACCTTGTCTACATCTGACGCCGCGACCGCCGCCTCCTTAGTAGCTTCATCATCGACATCGTCGGTCGACTTTCCTGACATAATCCGCTTCGTTCTTGTCAGACCCTTGACCTTTGCTTTTTTCGTCACCTCAACCTCGTTGTTCAGCTTCTTTATCCCCTGCGACCGCAGATGCTCCAGCCACCGCTTGTCCTTTCACACAAGCGCAGAGACAAACGCACTATCACTCCCACTATCAACTTTTTTCGGACACGTCAGCATGGCATCGTGTCTACCCTTAGGCAGATCCTTGCCGAAGAAATCGACGTTGTTCCTGGCCAAAGAGTCGGCGCTAAAAAGTCCACCTTCTACTGGCATGTCTCACAGGTGTCTAAGCGTGGAAAACAGGTCCCAACTGCTCGTCAGTTCGTTCAAAGCCTTTTGCTCGAACAGCGCCTTCGTCTTGCTGCTACCGGTTAATCTCTCATACAATCCGTTGAAGTTTTTTTCAGAAGAAGCAGATGAAGAAGAAGCAGCTGACGGCATCAGCACCCCCAAATAAGGCCTTTTTTGATCGCACGCGCCCGGGCTTGAATCTGACACACCGAAAAAGCTGTCGGGAGTGCCGTGGTCACCCATTAAAATAACTACCAAGTCTTTCTTCTTCGTCATCAGCTTGTTCAAGTGCGCTATCAGGTGGTGCTGCCAGTTCCGCAACTCCTGCAGACCCTTTCAGTGCACCCAGTCGATCTAGCTGTACAGGAACTTCGGCTCACTAGCACCATCGTTTCCACTAGCAGCTATCCCCTGTTCCGCCATCTGCTCACTAGATCTGCTCCTCCTGCAGCAAAAAATTCTCATTATATTGGAGCAGCTTGTCCAACAACGTCGCATCCGTCGGATGCTTATTACCACCACTACCACTACTATCAGATGCAGATGCAGATCAGAAGTTGACGTCCGCATAATCCTAGTGGCCGTAGCAGCGGTCGAACGGACTTAGTCTTAACATGGTATTAGTTTTGTCGTTGAACCGCTGGATCTGCTTACCAAGCGAATTTAGCTCGGTCCACTGCGGATCTACATCAAAGTCGAATTTTTTTTCATCTGATACAGATTTTTTTTCGCTGTGATCACTCCCCGGTATGTGGTACCCGCTGCCCGGCTGGATCTGGATCTGCTGGATCTGCGGCATCACGTCGTCGATTTCGTCGATCGGATATGGAGTGTCCATGTCTGATGAAGACAGACCGACCTGAGAGAGAGAAAGTTTAACAGAATGGAGGGTCACTAGAATGGTGAAAAAACGATTATCAATCGGCCGGGGTCGTAGACGAGTTTGAGCAATACAAAAATGATGCGTTTTCAATAGGATTGCACAACATAAATTCACTTCTGAAAAATTGACAAAATCGAGCGATTTTCCTTACTCTAGTAGGCCTCCATTCTATTGCTGATTCTCCCTAGTGAAGACCGACCCGGTAGCCCCTCTTCCTGTAGTAGCGGAAGATGCGGCGGTCGCGGATGTCTGGTTTGTTACCTTTGCTTCTTCCACCTGCCTTCTTCGACTTGGTGGTCTTGGGCGACTTTTTCGCGGCGCTCTTCATGTTCGACGTCGACTTCGTCTTGCCTCCACTAGTACCACCACCGCTGCCAGGATTCACAAATACCACATCGTGAAATCCGTCGCTATTATCCCGCTCCACCTCCCGTCACAATCTTTGACAGTGCTGGTAGGTCTCGCTCACGAAGTCCCACTTCCTCTTCATCCTCTTCAAGTTGCGGATGCCCCACAGCGTGTTGTCCTTCACAACTTGACGCGACACCTTCTGCGCGCTCTTGATATTTCTCTTTCATCAAGTCCACTCTTTTTCCAAATCTTTCGACCGATCGACATCCCCAGTCGCCACGCCTGTTTCGATCTCGCGCACGCGTGTTTTCAACTACTCCACCTTCTCCTCTTGATCCGAAATCACATTGATGAGGTTGATGCGGATGTCGTACTCCACCTGTCACAATTCGACCAGCAACCGGTCGCTAAACAGCACAGGATTGATCGTGTTGGTCGCGTTCATCGAGTTTTTACCCACCCCATCCGTATTGGACCTGCTCTGGTCGATCGCTTTCTGCGCCAATCAAGGGAATTCATTTTGCTCGGGGAGCTGGCCTCAGAGGTATTCCTCCTTGTCTTTCTGCATGATGTTCTGCTACTGCCCGGTTGCTGGATCGATCCAATCTTCTTCATGTAGCACGCTCTACAGCAATACTCTTTTGAACCGCAGCATGTGCTGGTCTTCCGCGCTCATACTCACCGGCGTCAACGTGGGTTTATTCTTCTTCTCTCCCTTTTTATCTTTAGCGTCGTAATTCACGTCGGCATCGTATGTTTCGAGCATAAATTCACTCCGATTTTTTAAATATTTGGCAACAAGACCCTCCATCCTCGGTAAATTGCCCACCACCGTCTCGACTAAACAATGGCTGTAAATTTTAAAAACATTTTTGACGCGCGCCTGGATCAAGCCAGCGGCTTCCGTCTTGTCCGTGACCACTTTTTTCCCCTCGGCCTCCAGCTTGGCAATGAGCGCCGCGGTGTGTGCGTCGCTCTTCACAAGACCTGAAGCAGAACCTCATGCTCACCTACTGTTTTTAAAGCCAGGATCCAGCATCTCCACGCATCAGAACGGCGCGTTGGTCTTGTTCTACTTCGTGAACGCGCAGTCCTTATGCGAGCCGCCATACAGCATCGGAAACACGTTGGGAATGGTCCCCCCAAAAACTGGCGTGTGGAAGTTCTCGAACTCGATCGACCGGAACTGCACGTCACAACCATCTCCATTACTACATTTGGCCTGCTCGGCGTCACTATCACGGGTTGAAAACAGACCTAGCACTGATAAAATTTTTAAGTGTGTTGCCGAACTGCGCCATGGTGATCCTGGACAAGGTGTCGATCATCAGCACGTAGACGGAGTACCGTTTCGGCTCTTTTTCTTTTTCTTTCGCCGCTTTGCCAGAATCACCAGCAGCTGGTTCAGCGTCGTCTTCGTCCGCCATGGCGCCCATAATTCGTCGGTTTTCTTCCTCTGATTCACTGTCGTCCCCGTCACTCTTCACGTTAACAACAGCGCCATCGCCTCCATCGCCATCACTTCCTGAACCAGCTACCCCCACATCTCTCGCCGCGATCCCCGTTGTCCGCCCCAGAAACACCCTCTCGAATTCCTCGATTTTTTTATTCAGCTTGTCATACGAGTGCGTCGTCACCAGCTGGCGCAGCATCTGCTGGTACCGGCCCATGTGTCTTACCCGTCTCAGGAAGTAGTTTGTCACCACTCCGAAAGGTATGCTCTCCAAGAGCAATCTAATGGCCTGTTTCCCCCTGGGCCCACCCGTCTCCTCCCACAGGTCGGGCATTCCAGGACCAGAAATAAGTCAATTATTTTCGTCCTGGTCCAGGTCGGTCCAGTTTTCCTTCCAGTCTTTCTCTTTGTAGTCCATCGGCAGGTAGTTGTGCCAACTATTAATTTGAGCATCGCCGTGCACCCCCGTCAGTTCAAATAACCTCGCGCTCTCCACCACGATGTCTTCGTCGCGCTTTGCGACGGCGGCAGCCGATTCTGGCTCCGCTACTTCCGGCCCTCCCGTAGCAGTGGAAGTACTGCTACTGTCAATAACGTCATCGTCACCTTCATCAGCTGCCGATTCCGACAAATTTTTTCCCTTGTTCACCCGCAAGCTGGGGTGAATAAAGTAGTCAACATGTTGCAGAGCCGCGTCCTCGTCGTCCTAGTCGTTCACATCAAACGATCCACCCTGGGTAAGAATGCAAAAATTTTTCGAGAATTAAATTATTCAGTGTGTTTAGGTTTACGATCCTCCTTGGAAATCGTTCGAAGTCAATCACAAAACCGATGTTTTTCACGTTGAAAATCGTTATATTTAGTGTAGTGTGTTTCGACCTTTATCGCACCGCTCTTTGCCTGTCACTCCGCATCACTCCCCGCATAACCTTTTCCAAATAATCCTACAACCACGCCCTGCCTGTTATTTCACCAACTTATGGTGCCCAGGTCGAAGCGGTAAACCTCGCTCTCCGCGTCATACTCGATCGCGAACTGCTTGTCCGTCTTCTCGACCTCATCCGAAATATCTTCCTGGTCTAAATCCTCGTCTATCGAGGACAGCTTCTGCCAGCCACTTCCAGAAGACATTTTCGCTGGAACGGGACATTCTCCACTCGTAGTACACCCAGTTACATCAAAATACCGCACGCTAAACCTACTCTTGAACATGCCACGCATCAACGCCGTAACAGCAAAGTCGTTTATCATCTGCCTCAGATTTTTCTCAATTTTTTCCACAAAGTCAGCTCCCCCAATTTTCTTAGCAGCATCACCGTCCTTCAGCCGCGCAACCACCGCGTCCAAAAAAGCTTCTTTTTTATAGCGGTAGCGGATGGACACAAAAAACGTCTCCTCCCCCTCTCAGCCCTCGTATGAGAAGTCGAGAGGATGCAGGTACTTCCACAGCGCCGGCTTCAGGCTCATGCCCGGCACGAGGTGCAGCGACGCGCTCTTGTCCTCTCTGCCATCGTCGCCATCATCACTACCGTTGGCACCTTTGTAGATGTTGTAGGAGCCGTCACCTCCGGAGCCACCCATTTTCTCACTCATCTTCTTCGC
>JACLAC010004155.1_pt1 | contig 13321 bp, 12 predicted proteins | sample 8027881 | NCBI WGS metagenome assembly JACLAC01 (sample SAMN15725517, study PRJNA655200) | protist metagenome | isolation source: fluorescence activated cell sorting (FACS) single amplified genomes of... | place: Spain: Blaines Bay Microbial Observatory, Mediterranean Sea | collected 2016-01-19 | reverse complement strand
TGCGCCAACGGGAAGTTTTGATCCCAATAGGTATGGACTTTACGATATGTCGGGAAATGTCTGGGAATGGTGTGCCGATTGGTATGGAGAAGGTTATTATATTAGTTCACCTTTGAAGAATCCACCTGGTCCCAGTACAGGCAGGATAAGAGTATTACGTGGCGGCGCATGGTATTATGCGGCCGATGCTCTACGGGTTACATATCGCATTGGACGCTATCCGACGGTTGCCAACTTCGGTTATGGATTTCGGTGTGCCGTGGATATCCCCTAGTCTTGGTTATCACTTAGGTTTTTGGAATGTAAATTGTGTATCCTCCGTAATTATGCTTTTAATAGCTTAGTTAAGAATTAGATATTCCTTAGGCCTAGATTAACTGAAGAATACTGAAAAAAATGGTTGGTAAACGAAAAACTATCGGTGGATAATATAGAGTAAGGATATAGGTCAAGTTACTATTAAATTGATATAAGCACAAAGGAGAAAGTTGTGGCAGATCGATTGAAAAACAAAGTGGCAGTTATCACTGGGGCTGCACGAGGAATCGGCGCGAAAAGTGCTGAGATTTTTGCGCAAGAAGGTGCTGCTGTTGCGGTTTGGGATGTGCTTGAAGAACGTGGTCATACTGTTGTGAATAACATTATAGAAAATAATGGTCGGGCGTTTTTTTGTCGATGTGATGTAACAAGTAGTAATCAGATTGAAGGAGCGCTGGATCAAACAATTTCAAACTTGGGAATACCTAATGTCTTGTTTAACAATGCTGGTATTGCAGTTGTTGGTGAAATTGAAGAAATCAGTGAAGAAGAGTGGGATCATCAATATGCGGTCAATGTAAAAAGCATATATTTGGTGTCACGAGTTGTGATTCCAAACATGCGCCAAGTAGGTGGAGGATCCATTATTAATATGGCTAGTGAATCTGCTTATGTTGGTTTTCCCATGCATCCTGCATATACATCATCGAAAGCTGCTGTCGTCCATTTATCACGTAGTATGGCGGTACGGTATGCGTCAGAAAGTATTCGAGTTAACAGTTTATGTCCTGGTACCATCGATACAGAATTACTTCAGGAGTTTTTAGATCAACAGGAAAATGGGGACGCTGTCAAGAAAGAAATCGAAGATATGCATCCATTGGGTATTGGTACTTCCGAAGATATAGCTTGGGCTGCAGTTTACTTAGCTTCTGATGAGTCAAAGTATATGACCGGAGCTCCAATGCTAGTTGAAGGTGGGATTCTCTCGCTTTAAAGTGCAACTCTAATTGTAGAGTATCCGCTTCAATTCCTGCTAGCGAATGATACAAAAATATTCTTGTATTTAACCCGAATATTGTTATCTATTCACACTTTTTTAAATTTGCTGGAGTAATCCTATATACTCATGAATGGGTTGGGACGCTCTGGTGGTTAAGTAACTCTTTGGTTGTGTATTTGCTCACTATCATATTGTAGAGTGTTTGCGTAAACGATTGGTTCTAACGTAAAGACAAAATAACTGTTCCAAGACTTTTTTTGGAGATATCGATGATGGGTTGGCTATTTTCTCAGCATTAGTTATTGGTTTCCATGCAACTTGACGTAAAATCTATTGACTGTATGTATTGGTTGATTAATCTAACTCCAGTATTGACAAGCTAACCAGCTATTCTGACAGACAACGACGTAATCTCGTCGTCCAGTCCATCCTACAATTCTTGTGCTGAAATCGAAGAATCGGGAACCTGCCTTCTAAGTTCAAGAGTAAGGGAGAGATTAGCCAGTCGCATCGAGGATATCCTGCACGGTATGAATCAATCAATTTTACGTAATCTGACAGCAAAAGTTCCATCAACACCATGCGTGTGTGGAAATACTTGCAGGTATCCATCAGATGTAATTGCATTGGTGGGTAAGAATGGCAGATAATCACGTGCGGGTTCAATAGAAAACCGTGGACATGCTTCAAGAAATCGAGTAATTACTTCTTGGTTTTCCTCAACTTCGGTTGAGCATGTGCTGTAAACTATAACTGCACCGGATTTTATTTGTATTGCTACTTTAAGCAGAATTTCAAATTGGAGGTTAGCAAGGTTCAATATCTGTTTGGCAGTTCTTTTCCAACGAATATCTGGATGGCGTCGCAAAGTACCGGTGCCTGAGCAGGGGGCATCAATCAAGATTAAATCTGCGGCAGCCAAAGCCTCGATCTGGTCCGTTTTGGCATTGGCAACTTGTGTGTCTATGTTTGTGATACCAAGTCGTTGACAGTTTTCCTGAATGCGTTCAGTTTTATTTTTTGAAAGGTCGACTGCAACAATATTTGTAACATTACCAACTAGTTGGGCAAGGTGTGTTGTCTTTCCACCAGGTGAGGCGCAAAGATCAACAATTTTGGATTTTTCCTGCGGAGCCAGCAAGTGAGCAACAAGTTGCGCTGCTTCATCTTGAACCTGAAACAATCCTGCCTGGAATTCTTTTAGAGAGCGGATTGGCTTAGTTTTAGTTAGCAGTAATCCCTCAGGTGAAATGTGGCTTTCCACAACTTCATTGCCGTCCTTTCGAAGTGACATAGCGAGTTCATGACGGTCAATGCGAAGTGTGTTAGCACGAACCGATAGAGGCGCTGTTTGATTGCTAGCATGACAGAATTCCAATGCCCATTTGAGGCTAAACTGTCCGATCCATTTTTTGACTAACCACTTAGGATAGGACAATTTCAAAGAGATATGTGAAATGGGGTCTACTTCCAGTGTAGGCGTTATCAAGCTGTCGGTTGACCGTTGAATTGCTCGTAATATAGCATTGACGAAGTTCTTCGATTTCTGGCCTTTTTGATTTGCTAGTTTAACGGTTTCATTGATAGCTGCATGGTTTGGGACCCTATCGAGATAAAGTAATTGATAAACGCCGATCCGTAGTATGGAACTCATCTGTAAATCGAATTGAAAGCTAGGCTTAGTAAACTGTTGGATTATCCAGTCAAGGTGCCCCCGCCAACGAATTGTGCCATATACGATTTCAGTTAGAAGTCTTTGGTCTACTTCGCTTAATCTGTTGTTCCGAATCACATCATTTATCACAGGTGAAATCTGTGAATTTCTGTTTTCAAGCTGGACTAAACATTTGAGGGCAAGTTTTCTTACCATACTCTTATTAACTCTGTAATCTAAATTTTCTATTGATAATGGCTTAGTTGAATTGATATAATTCTATGGTTGTTTTGTTAGCAATTATACTGTAATTTTGCGTGTTTAGGGGTAAATTGCAGGAAGGTCTGGTTTATATTTAAGTTCCACATAAGTTTGAGTATAAAAAATTGTTGTTCGAAGGGGGTGTAAATAAGTCGTGATTCAGGTACAAGTTAATGTTGACCCGGATGAGCCCATCGAAAAAGCTCTCAGTCGCTTCAAGAAGAATTGTACTAAGGCTGGAATAGTCAAGGAACTCAAGAAGAGAAGTTACTACGAAAAGCCGAGTGAGAAGAAGCGTAGAATAACCCTGAAAAGAGAGCGTAAGCTAAAGCTGGCTAGTCGGGACGATAAAAACAATGATAATCGCTATCGTCGTGGGAATTCGAACAATCGATTTAACAACCGAAATACAGGTTACAATCGAAATCCGGGTTATAATCGAAATCCGGGTTATAATAGTAACACAAGCAGGAGCAATTGATTGTTCAGCTAGCGAGAAAAATGTGTTTCGCGCTTATGATTTTTTTATAAAAGCGTCTATATCCTCGACCGCGAGAGGCAGATATCAATCATCTGGTGTTTGCCTCTCGCTTTTTTTGTCAGTATTGACATCAATATAAGCAATTATCTGGTCAATATCAATCAGGATTTTTGGTAAATCCCTAACGATCAAAGTGTTTGTGTTGAGATCAACTGAGATAGCTGTGTTTTGGGGGGTAAGAAACGGCTCGACTACTTCAAGTGCATAGTTTGCGGAAACGTAACTCAATGAGAAAAACTCGAGTTGTTGGAGACTATGAAATGATGTATCCTCCAGCTGATTGAATTTTATTGGATCAATACGAGATTTGTCTGAAACAACTTCAATCTGTTTTGTCAATGTTGGCGTTTTTTCTGCTTCAGGATCTAACTGTTGAAGTTGTTTTTTCTCTTGGGTCTCAAGCCAATTTAGCTGCGAAATCCTCCAGCGTAACACTCGTTTTTTGTAACTTAAACGTCGACGGAGCATTCGTAATTCCTCTGAATCTGGTGCCAATTCGGAAACCTGCTCGATCGGTTTACTGGCCTCGTTAATTTCCAGTCGCAAATCAGCGATGATTTTGTCGAGTTGTTCTTTCGTTGGTATTGACACCCTTCCTTTTGATGGTAGTTGTATACTTTGAACTTTTCCAATCCGTTGTTGAATTTCTTTAACACGTGAGGAGGCATCTTTCTGTTTTTGAACGTTCCCCTCTTGCTGTTGAAAGTCTTCTTCTAAGCCTAGTTGTTCTGGATTAGAGATACGTTTTAATTCGCGCTCAAGGCGTTGCAATTCTGTTCGTAACCGAAGTTGATCCGCGTTTTCTTTTGTATCTACCTGCACATCTGCTATTAAAAAACAGGCAACCGAAAACATGGAAATTGCTGTGCCCCAAACTTCTTTTTTTCGACTCATTTCCTAACTCCGAACTATTGTTTTTGAAGCCAAGCGACTGTTTCAAAATGATAGGTCATCGGAAAAAGATCCACCAAATCCAGATTCTCTATTTTGTAAAATGGTTTAAGTTTGATTAAATCGCGTGCCAACGTGGTTGGGTTACATGATATGTACATAACATGGGAAGGGAGTATTTTTGTTACACTGACTAAATCCTCTGTCCAACAGCCAGTTCTTGGAGGATTGAGAATGATGAAATCTGCTTTAATACCTTCGATCTGTGCGAGGTTTTTGTTTTGAAACTCGGCATTATTTATCTGATTTTGTTTGGCGTTTTTGATGGCTAAATTTACCGAATTCCTGTGCAGATCAATCCCAAGGATGCGTTGAGAATACTTAGCAATTGGCAACGTGAACGTGCCAATTCCACAATGTGCATCAATTGTTGTGAATGGTTGGATGGACTGGGCGTTGCGCTTAGTAATTTCAATTAGAGTTTTTAGTCCACTGAAGCTGATTTGGAAAAAACAATCAACACCAATCTCATACCTGATACCTTCGCATATTTCTGTAATTGAGTGTTTACCTGCAACCCAAATTGGAGAACCGCGTTCACCTGTTTTAATATAAACAGAGTTAATCCTCGGATAATTTTTTAAATCTTCTGTATGGATTTTTAAGTTTGGTTTTTTCCCTTTAGCATAGATAAGGATCAGCATGACCTCACCAGTGGATTTTGACATTCGCAGAGAAAACGATTTTACCGAAAGAATCTGAAAATCTCGGATTAAATCAATAACCTGTGATAATGATAGATTAATCAGTGGGTCGGTGATTTGACAGTGGTCGATTTGAACAAACTGGTGTGTGTCTTTTTGTTTGAATCCGAATTTGAACTCTGGTTCAACCTCATCAACTGTCAGGCGAATTTGAGTTCGATAATTCAGTGTGTGAGCAGCTGGGTGCAGTGTAATATCTGGCAGATCTGTTAATTTGGAAATTCGCTTGAGACTTTCATTTAATATCCGTTTTTTGGCGCCAAGTTGCGTGATGTAGTCGATTTGTTGCCACTGGCATCCGCCACATCCATCTTGAAAGAAAGTACACGGTGGAGCAACTCGGCCTGGAGATGGAGAAATAAGTTCGACAATCTTAGCCTCGAATCTATTTTTCTGAACTTTTGTGATTTCACTTAGGACAGTATCGCCTGCGACACCACCTTTTACGAAAGTCACAACGTCGCCAATTCGACCCACAGCTGAATTGGAATAAGTTAAACTGTCCAAGTAAACTTTATGGCGATCACCAATATCAAATGATTGGACATCCTCGTTCACAATATTTGCTCAATTATCTTATTGGTCTCCGGATCTTTAAGAATCTGCTTGGTTTTTCCATCTGGCATAACTTCAGTCTTCAATAAAATTTTTCCATCTATTTCAGTTATAGATCTAAGGTGTTCGACGGATTCCTCACCACGCCAAACCTCTAGCTGGATTGGTTCCCACTCCTTTGACTTAGCAGACTTATAACAAGCGTCAATCACAGCATTGACAACATATCCGTCATAGAAGGTCTCCATCGGTGTGGTATTATTATCTAAGCAATTGAACATTTCATTGAACATGTCAGTGTATCCTAGTTCTGCTGCTTCATCCCCAACAGGAAAAAGCCAGCCTGTATCACCTTCTGCCTTCTCGGCTACATACCCACCTTGTCCAACTGAGGTAAACATCTCGTAACCAGTTCTTAGCCAATGATTCAGCCAAATGGTTCCTTCAGAACCAGAGATCTCGTCGCGGAGATCCATTCCACCACGAAAAGCCCAGCTAACCTCGAATTGTCCCATAGCACCATTTTCAAACCGAATCAGACCAATACCGTGATCTTCAGCATCAATGGGATGAACGAGTGTATCAGCCCAACACATTACTTCAACAGGACGGATGCCTTTACCAACAAAACTGCGAATAATCTCAACACAATGACATCCCATGTCGACAATTGCACCCCCCCCAGCTTGTTCAATGTCCCAAAACCAATCACTATGGGGGCCAGGATGCGTCTCGCGAGATCTAACCCATAAGATTTTCCCTAGTGCTCCGTTTTCGACGGATTGGATTGCCTTCAATGTCTTGGGCGGATAAACCAAATCCTCCAAGTAACCATTGAACACACCAGCTTTTTCAACAGCATCCAACATTCGTTTGGCCTCACTAGCGTTTCGTCCTAATGGTTTGGTGCAGAGAACTGCTTTACCCGCTTCTGCTGCAGCAATCACAGCTTCTTCGTGACGGTCATTTGGCAAACCAATAATCACTGTATCAGTATCGGCAAAGTTAATAGCTTCTTTGAGGCTTGTAGATCCATGTGGGACTTCCCATTTGTCTTGGAAACCTTTTGCCCGTTCTTCAGATCGTGAATACACCATATGGACTCGTTCTGGGCCACGCTGATTGTGAAGTGTTAAAGTATAAAAATCAGCTATAAAACCTGTACCTAACATGGTAATTTTGTGTGGCTGTGTCATCAATTTTCTCCTTCATCGTCTTTGCGAGTTTCTATGTGTTTTCCCTTTGCTGCTAAATCTTTCGCCGCATTTTAACAAACAGTAATTTTGCTTTTGTTCCTTTGCTTCAGCTAAAAACAGATCCGGTGAAACTGTATTGAATTCGAACATCTCATAATGGCATGGAATGACCAACTTAGCCCCGATTTGTTGAGCTAACCAGACCGCTTGGGAGCCGTCCAAGTTACCGGACACTCGACGGGAAGGATCAGCCCCGTTAATTGGTAAGATCGCCAAATCTATCTCCCACCTCTTTAGTTGAGTAACCATCCCATCGTATAGCATTGTATCACCGCTATGGTAAATTGTCCATTCCCCGAATTGAAACACGTAGCCGAGAAAATGATGTCGCCCGTTTGCATCGGTTTCCAGCGTTTCATGTGCTGCAGGAACGCCACTGATTACAATATCAGCGATTGTCATGCTCTTCCCTGCATCAGATCCGATTAGTTGCTTAGTATCAACCTGCAATCGATCTGCAGCGAAGTTACGGTTTGCTGCCGGCACGACAATTTTCATTTTTTGGTTCACATCCATCAATGGAATCAAGGTGTCTGCGTCTAGGTGGTCCGTGTGGTTATGGCTGGAAGTCACCACATCAACAAAATCCAGTTGAGTAGGATCAATAATTATCTCTGTCATCCGGATATGAGGCTTGTCAGTATCGGCGTATTTTCTTGTCAACGAGTTAGATAAATAAGGATCTATTAGTAAGTGCCGTGAGCTAGTTGAATTTCCTTTTGCTCTATTCCACTGAATTAAGTAACCACTTTGGCCGAGCCACCACAGGTTAAAATGCCCATTTTCCCTGGGAGATTCTTTGATGCTAGCCAGAAATTGATTGTCCATTAAGACAGGTTTAATCATAGGTTAATTTGATTGAAATAATGTTGTGATAGTAATTCAAAAAATCAAGAATTTTGGATTTTTCGTTGATACGATTTTTTACCAATTGATATCCGAGAAGCAAAGAAAACTTATTAGCCAACTTACGAGACATTAGGAAGTCAATTCCAATTTGCTGATTTATTCTACTTTGCGATTGGCTTTGAAAGATAGTTTTTCGGTTTTTAAAATTGAGTTGAAGTGCGGACAAGCGTAATTTAAACCAATGGCCATCAGCCATTCGATAGAAGCCCGTACTGCCAAATTCAAAGCTAACAAAATCGTAAAATGATGTATTGGAATTGTTCTGAAAAAAGTTGATATCTTCTTGAATAATGATTTGATCTGTTGGAATTTGTATCAGTCGAGTTGTAAAAAGGTGTTTCCAATCGGTACGGAGATTTCCTGGACTGATTTTGGCAATTCCGAGCACCAAGTTATTCAGGTTGTCTTTATAACGTTGATGCTCAACTTGGTATTCAAACCGGCCTAAAAGGTTTTTCAGAATTCCAAATTGTAATTGCCAAATACCCAATTGTGAACGAGACCCTACAAGCAGAAAATCTTCTCGACGAGTCTGGTCATCATCAAAGCTCCTAAATCGAAGATGATATTTGAACACTTCACCGAACTGAAAACCGATTTGGTTTTCAACGTAATCGTAGACATCATCTTCTCGATCAAGCCGCTGGATCTCGTGTTGGAAACGAAGACGTGGCAACTGATCGCTTAATCGGAGTATAAATTCTGTCGAGAAAGTGTTATTGAAACCATTAAAATTATCAAGTTTATCATCTCTTCCAATATAATCTTCCAATTGTGTTTTGAGCTGCGTTTTAACATCGAGAAGCTGACTGATGGGAAAAATACCTTGCAGATCTATTCTTGTCTGATTAATAAGGCTCTGTATTTGTGGGACTCGACGCCCCGAAAGACTACTGGTATTTGGATCAATACTCAAACCAAACTCAATGTGATTGTCATAGGTGCTATTTGTTTGGAATTTGACCTTGATATTCTGCTGTTTGGCCTTGGTATTCTGCTGCAGGTGTGGAAAGGAAGACAATTGTGCTAATGAAGTAAATGGAAAGGCCAGAAGAAAGAAAAAAAATAGAAAGGGAGGCATAGTTGTAATCCAATTAATAAATTGTGCAAACGCCGTTGGCACAACTACTACCAGGCTTTTTCGTAATATCTCCAGAATTCTTCTTTCCCTCATTAAAATCAAATTCAGCTAAGATGGCCGGCGCTTCTGTTACAGAACCGGACAGATCAAGTTGAAGTTGTTCGTTTTGTGTAAAGTGTGCTGAACAACCTCCCATACTAATGATTCCGCCTACTAAGATAACCCAAAAAAAATTCATAGCAGTTTTTTTAATTCATTCTCGTAAATCGGTTTTTCTAGTTGCTCGCCAATAAACATTTTACGGATTTTACCTGACTGGTCAATCAGCACTGCGGTTGGAATCGCAACAATATTGTATTTGTCCATTAGGTCCGGTTCGCCCAAGAGGATCGTATAGTTTACACCTAGTTTCTTAATAAAAGGATTCACTGTCTTAAGACGTTCGCTATCAATCGAAATGCCAACCATCTCAAATCCTTGATCGTGATATTGATTATACAGATCAATAAAGATTGGAATTTCTTCTTGACATGGTTTGCACCATGTAGCCCAAAAATCAAGGAGAACGATTTTTCCCCGGTAGTGAGATAAACTTACCTGCTTAAAGTCTGTACTAAGCAAGGTGAAATCTGGTGCAGGGGAAGAATTCGAGTCTTGGATAGCATTATTGGGATTACCAACGTTGTTAGTTTCGTTTGAACAACAAATGGAACAACAAAATAAGGCGATAAGAACGAACTCTCTCAGTGGAAAATCTCCTTTTCGTCGCTAATTGAATTACTGGGCTAACCGAATTGCCTTAAGCAAGTCATCAATCTTCGGTAAATCATCAGGATTAATGCTACTGTGCGTGGAACGCCAACGAATAATGCCCTGCTTATCAACAATGAAAAAGGATACCTTGGAAAATCTGCCAAAGTCTAAAACATTGTAATCCTGAATTGTCTTTGCTGTTGGATCCGATAGAGAAAAATATTTCAGTTTATGTTGCTGATGAATCTTCTTGTTTTCGGCTACAGATTCATGGCTAATGGCAACGATTTCAGCTTTGAGTTCTGAAATTTTATTATAATTTCCTTGTAGCAGCTGTACCAGCTGCGGTAAGCATACAGGTCACAACTTACCACGGTGAAAAGTAAGAAGAACAGTTTGTTTGCTAGCGAAGTCTTTCAAAGCGACAGTTTTACCATCCACGTTAGATAGTGAGAAATTGGGAGCTAAATCTCCTAATTGTGAGCCGACATCAACTTTCTGTTCTGTTTCTTTGAGACTTATTTGTAGATCTTTTGTTTCGCCTTTTCCAATTGGCTCAACTGTAACTTGGAATTCAATCTTTCCATCTGCAAGGACTGTCAATACCAACTCAACTTTGGGGGGTAATTGATTAAAAGAAAAAGCACCAAAATTATCTGTTTGAATTGTAAATTCATTACTAGGTGCAGAAACCGTAATTGATGCGTTTTCTATAAATGCACCTGCAGAGTCTATGACGATTCCCCGTATTGATGCCATCAGAGGAACAAGTTGAAAATTCTTTATAGCGACTTCTTTGTTAAGTAAAATAGCACTGGTTTCAGATGCTACGCGGTATCCCTCTGCAATAACGATGATATCGTAGCCTCCAAATTCCAGATAAGGAAAAATGTATCTTCCATTTTCGTCCGGATAGGTGGTTGCAATAATATTACCGGCCTGCATCAATCGAATTTCAGTGGCAGCATCAGTTGGTTTTAGAAGACCTTCAATTTTGCCAAGTTGGGGTTGGGTTTCGTTTCTTGCGTCGTCTTCACAGCCATTAATAATGATAATTAGAGAAACTGCTGTAAAGAAAATTAGGTTTTGAAGAAAAGGCATTTTATCTCTCATTTTTAAATGGTACTTCTCCTTCTGTTTTAATGTCTTCATTCTCTTAAACAAGAAGAATTTGTTTTATTCGGAAAAATCATATTAGCTTTCTAATTTTTCTCTTAAGTAACATACCTATTAATTACATCTAATCTTGCGTAAAGTCAAATTCCCATTAACAGATAGAGTAGCATTGCTAACCCTTGCAATGCTATAGAGATAACGAAGACACCTCCGGATCTCTTAAACTCATTTTAGTTTATACCACCCTCTATCATGAGCTTTTGGATCAAGCATTTGGGTTTAATCAGCAATTAACATACCGACTTTATATGAAATCTTAAATCCTGGCATATAGTTACGAAAGGGAGGTTGAATTAGTAAACAGAACTGCGCAGTTCTGTGCAATGCTGTGCAGTTAAAGGGTGACCAATTAAGGCTCAATTGTTAAAAACCTGATGTTTCTTGTTGATTCTTCGCATGGGCTTGAACCTTAAGATGATGACCAAGGTTTCGCGTTTCAATTGATTCCAATTTATTGATTAACCCCATTGTTAAGTTCGTATTCAGTGCAACTGATATGAGGATTAAAGCCTCAGTTCATGAAGAACAATTTTGACACCCTTGACCATATTTGTTAATTTTGGCCGCGCTGCCCAACGTGCGGTTTGACTCAGGCCACAGTCTGGAGCAAATGATAAACGGTCTGGCGAAGCGTATTTTAAACAGAGCCGAACACGGTCGGCTACATCCTCTGGAGATTCTATGTAATAGCTTTTTACATCAACTATTCCAACGGCCACATCCATTTTTTTTGAGATCAATTCGATGATCTCAATTTCCGAAAACTGGCGACTGGCCATTTCGACGTGGATTTCATCAACATGCATATCGAGGAAGGCTGGAAACATTGGGGCGTATTTCCTCAATCCAACAGCACGTGCTTTGAAATTACCAAAACATAGGTGCGTCGAGAGTCGAACTTTACCGCGAACGGGTTCAATCGTGCGATTGAAAATATCGACAAAACGGGTAGGATCTTCGCGGTGAGCATAGCAACTCATTGATGGTTCATCAACTGTTAATTCTTGGCAACCAGCTTCAACCAAAAGAATCAATTCATTTTGTACAATCGGCAATAACGCTTCAGTAACTGCGTAACGGTCAGGGTACTGATCATTCGGAATCAACCGACCACTCATAGTGTATGGTCCAGGCACAGACGACTTCAATACTGGGCATGGGTCTAAGTGAGAAGTTAGCCGTTGAAGCCGGCCAAATTCCTCAACTGCGCCGAGTCCATCTGGGGCAACAATTTGGTCAGTAATTTGGTGTTTACCTCGCTGATCATGTGCGGGAGGACCAAACTTTCGGGAGGTCTCAGTCTCTGCTTTAATCCCTTTTAGATAACCATAGAAAGATAAATTAAAGTCGAAGCGTGTTTGTTCTCCATCAGTAATGACATCTAAGCCAGAGCTAAGTTGGTCACTTATAGCAACAGTTACTGCGTCTTCCTGGATTTCTTCTATATCACTGAAGCCGAATTGATTTAAGTTCTGAGAGGCAAATTCAAGCCAACCCGGAAATGGATAGCTTCCTATAACCGTAGTTCGGAGTGGAAATCCTTTCATTCCTTAAGTTTCCCCGTTATTTTGATAAAGTTTGCTTATACGGTGTGCATGTTCATCATAGGCGGATTCAAACAGTTGAGATGCTCGCTTGTTACCGACTAAGCAGGAGGCCGTCAGTACTTTTGGAGGTTGACCAGCTCTTGTAAGCCGATCAGCCACTTCAGCTTTGACAGCATTGATTAAGGCTACACCCCCGATGGTTGAACCAGGTGAAACAGGAGTGCCGAGACCCTCAACTTGTACCATCGAATCCCCTGGAGGAACCCCATTATCAAGAACCAAATCAACTATGTCTGGAAGCTTGATATTTTCAGGATGTTTAGATTCACTCGCTTCCGAATGTTGAACACTTACCATGCCTACGACTTTCATTCCAGTCTTCTTAAATCCTTGTGCTATTTCGATGGGAACAATATTTGTCCCACTAGATGAAATAACTAAGGCAGAGTCTATCTCGGACAAGTCGAAATTACGTAGGATTTGCTTGGCAAATCCACTGACGTTTTCGAGGTACATCGCCTGACGTTGACCATTTGTGCCGGTAACATTGTTATGGAATGTCAACGACAACTCAACAATGGGGTTAAAGCCGGGAAAAGATCCGTAACGAGGCCACATTTCTTCCACCATGATTCGACTATGTCCTGAGCCAAATAGATGAACCATACGTCC
>JACLAC010021446.1_pt1 | contig 13323 bp, 15 predicted proteins | sample 8027881 | NCBI WGS metagenome assembly JACLAC01 (sample SAMN15725517, study PRJNA655200) | protist metagenome | isolation source: fluorescence activated cell sorting (FACS) single amplified genomes of... | place: Spain: Blaines Bay Microbial Observatory, Mediterranean Sea | collected 2016-01-19 | reverse complement strand
CCAAAGAAGAGGATCAGCATTGGGGCTAGCGCCAAGTTGGGGATGCTTGTACCTAGGACAGCCAGCAAGGTGGCTACATAATCTGGTAGTCTGTTGTGGTAGGCAGCTGCAAGAACTCCCAGTGGAAGCCCAAACAAGAGTCCAAAAAGTATGGCATAGCAGCCAAGTTCCAGTGAGATCGGTAGGCGCTGAGCAATAAGATCGACAACAGGCAGATCACGTTGGGAGTAGCTGACACCTAAATCTCCCTGCAGTGCATTACCAACGTAGCGCACAAACTGCTCCCAGAGTGGCCGATCCAAGCCATAATAGGCTTCGATATTGCGCATGATCTTAGGTGGTAGGCTTTTTTCTGTGTCGAAAGGCCCCCCGGGAAGTGCCTTCAGTAGTAGAAAGACGAGGGCAGCGATCACGAGCAACGACAGGGCACCGCTACCTAATCGCCGCACCAGGAAGTTCAGCATTGGCTTGGAATCATGGGCGTCCCGTTAAGCGCCAGTAGCGGATCTGCTGTCCGCCCAACGCCATGTGATACCAGTCTTTCAGCCGGGGATTGACCAGGTACTTGGAAGTATAGAAGTAGAGCGGAATGATTGCAGCCTCTTCTTCGTTGAGGATCTGCTCGGCTCGACGATAGAGTTGGATACGTTCATCTGAATCTGTCGAACCCATCGCTTTCTCAGTTAACTGGGCATACTCGCTGTTTTGCCAACGAATACGATTGGTGGACTTGGTCGGGTGAAAGACTTCCATCAGCCAGTTATTCGCATCAGGATAGTCAGCACACCAGCCAAAGCGGAACAAATGTGGAGCATCCGGTTGAGTAGTTGACTTCAGGTAGACCTTCCATTCCTGGTTTTCGATTCTAATGTTAATTCCAAGGTTGCGTCTGAGCATGGCTTGCACTGCCTGAGCGATCTTGGCGTGATTTTCAGAGGTGTTGTGCATGTAGGTGATGGTGGGGAATCCTTCACCACCTGGATAACCAGCTTCTGCAAGCCAACGACGGGCCTGCTCTGGATCATAGCCAATCCCGACACCTTCCTTCGGATCTACGGAGCCGAAGATTGGTGGTCGAGTGAAAGTTGTGGCTGGTTCTTCTCCTCCCTTGGTGATTCGTTCCACCAAGGTCTTACGGTCTATGGCTGCAGAAAGCGCCTTACGGACCAGTGGATTGTTAGTGGGTTCCCGTTCGTTGTTCACTCCTAGGTAGTAGGTACAGAGGTCTGGTTGAGCAGAATATCGGTTTGCATACTCCCTGCGAACTCGGTCGATCTCTGCGACAGGAATCGACAGGAAGGTTCCCCCGACGATGTCGAGTTCTCCATTCTCAAACATTGCCAGGCCTGTGGACGATTCGGGAATGATGTAATAATTCACCTCCTCAATCTGGGCAGGTTGCTGGGTGATAGAGTCCTTGTAATCTGGATTGCGCTTGAGGATCAACTGGTTGCCTTTTTCCCAGGTGGCTAGCTGATAGGAACCGTTGGTCAGGATGTGTTCTGGCTCTGTCCAAGCAGTGCCAAAGGCCTCAATGGAGCGCTGAGGCAGTGGTCGATAGGTCCAGAGACCTGCCATTGCCGGGAAGAATCCGGCTGGTTGTGTAAGCCGAAATTCAACAGTGTAATCGTCGACTGCACGTACCCCCAAACTGTTGAAGTCCTTGCTTTCACCCGTATTGATCGCTTCAGCTCCTTCCAGAATGTAGAGGACATAGGCGTAGGGTGAGGCCGTCTCCGGATTGATGTTGCGGCGAATCGCATATTCAATGTCATGGGCTGTAACTGGAACCCCATCACTCCAGAAGACATCCTTGCGCATCTCGAAGGTATAGGTGCGACTGTCCGCACTGGCGGACCATTTTACAGCCAACTCCGGAATCACCTCATAGGTCTTTGGATCATAGTCGGTCAGACCAAGAAAGAGTTGTTCAATGACCTCAATGGAAGAGGAGTCCTGTGCCAAGCCTGGGTCCAGAGTTGGGATGGCACTCATTTGAGGCAAACGTAAGGTTTTTGTAATGTCCTGGGCAATGACAGCAGGAGCTGAGAGCAGCAACAGCCCACTAAGCAGGCAAAGAGTTCGACGTAGAGCAGCGAGCAGCATTGGAACCTCCACTGGAATCATGATGATTATGATGGGGAACAGAGCCACAAAGCTACCCATCATAGCTCTGGAAAACAAGTCTAGTGACATAAGAAAAGTACCAACCGAGGCATACAGGCTAAGAAATAGCTAGGAAGCCAAGGCCTGTACCTTCTGTCACTGGAGCATTTTTTTATTCAGAGAAAGCTCACCCTGATAAGGCAGGAAATTTGCCGGATTACCAATCTTCGATCAGGATGTATGATCACGATGTAATTTTTCTCTACCTAAGTCCAGATCTCCTAGGTTTGAGTCAAGGGTTCTAAAGCAATAACGAGGGCATCCTTTGTTTCACGCCGTTTGACGAAGCGTGTAACGACTGCTGTCTGACTGTTGATCACTGCATCAAGATTGAGGATATTTGAAGTCTGAGTTGCTAAACATCTGATTCCCAGAGTGATTTTGTATGGTCCGACCTTGCTGCCACTAGAGAAGTTGGCTTTGAAACCACCATCTTCGCTGCGCCTTAGGAAATAAGTAATCGTTCGGTCTCCCAGAGTGTAAATATTGAGATCCATGCCCTTTGATGGTGCAATGAATTCTTGCATAATTATGTTAGCGTTGCGATTGGTTGATTCGACCAGATGCATCGCATCAAGAAAACTATGTTGATTTCAGTGAGAAATATTTCAGGTCCTTGGAATCCTGCGATCGTCTTGATGACCACGGAGAAGCTAAGAGTGCGCTTAACCAGATCAATGTCAATGGGGAACTTGGCCAGTATGGCCTTGGGAACAGGCAGGTCGTTTTGAGCCAGGATTTGCTGGGAAAAAAGTTTGTCTTTGATGATTTCGATACTGTTCGAATTATTGATTGTGTAGATACCCAGTCGCTTAATTTGACGCAGGATCACCAGCATGAAGTAGGTGGTGCTAGCTCCCATTCGGAGCATCACAAAATCAGGTAGTTCGTGTTTTTTTCATTAATCAGGATGATTTTCTCATCTTCGCGGATGACAATTAAGTTAAATTACTCTGGACGAAAAGCTTCCAGCTTAGTCCCGTCCGCTTCGGACTCAGAGAGCAGACGATAAATTTCGCAAGCTTCTGGTATTAGTTGTGTGACGTCTTTTCGGTAAATGATCCAACCTTTCATGGCGTATGCTATTTCTGAAAAAGCGAGAGGCCGTTTGAGCTGCTTCTGAAGTGAAAGAGAATTTCTCCAACATGCTTTGAGAAAAGTTCTGTTGAAAAAAGAGCGTCTCTGCTGATTTTTAGCTGTACCCGAACAAGTTTTTATGAAACTGGAAGCTGCTTGCTGAAATAACTGAAAAATTGTGATTTATGAAAAATGTTATACTAAAACAAATTGAGTTCTTTCCAAGAATATGGTTGGTGTCAAAATATCTTTAAGATCGAAAGCCAGTCCCAAACTCTACAAGAGATATCATTGCTCAGTTCAATGAAAGATAGAGTGCCCATTTGACTTGCCAAAGCCCCATCTCAAGGTGACGTATTCTTCAAATTGGTCCCTGCCAGAACGAATATTTAGTTTTTTGTTGAACTCATGATCAGGAACTCTTCATTTCCTTATTGCCCATCACAGTTGAGCAGACCCATGGGGGTGTCACCTCACTCGAAGAGTTTAATGGATGACAGATGCACGTTTGGAATTCAAGCTACCGATATCTCTATCGACAAAGAGGGTGACCTCTGGGAAGTAGAGCTTTCTGAGATTAGTGGTTCGGAGACTTTCATTCACCTTCGTAGCGGTGAGCACACCATAGTAGGGTTACTGGAAATGGTAAGGGATATTCAGATTGGGGAGAAAACTTCTGTTCAATTCGATACTCAATGGTTGCATGCCTTTGATCAAAAAGGTGATCTCAGTGTCTCTCTTTTTCAAAAGGCTGACTGATGGCAAAAATTGAATTAAATCAGATTGCCCATATCTACGATACAGATACTTCAATCCAACTTATGCTCTAGAAGAATTTACCATTATTTGGGGGAATGGTGGTCGCTACGCTGTGTTGGAACCTTCTGGGTGTGGAAAAACAACCATGCTGAACATTATGTCTGGCATTGTTCATCCTACTCAAGGAAGAATTTTTTTGATGGTGTAGACGCCACGGCTACAGATACTCCGAACAGAAATACTGCTTAGGTCTTCCAGTTTCGAGTGATTTGCAACACCATGACTGTTCAAATTTGGCCTTCCCATTGGTTTTTCGTGGCGTTTCTAGCCCCAGAACCGAGGAAAAGGTCGACGAGGTCGCAGAAACTTTAGGTTTAGCTAATTTGCTTCACAAACTTACTCATCAGAAGCAGTTATCTCTCTTGGTCATGGCCTGGTCAAAGACGATGTAGCGGCGGTTTTGATGGATGAGTCACTCACAGTGATTGATCCTGATCTGAAATTTAGGCTCGGAAGAAAGCTGAAGGAAATCAATGAGCAGTATAAATTAACTTTGATCTATGTGACTTATGACCAGAATGAGGCAACAACTTTTGCAGAACAAATTGTGGTCATGCACAAAGGGAAAATTGGTCAGGTTGGCGCTCCCAAGGATTTGTTCAAAAAACTAGAAACCACGTTTGCTGGGTACTTTACAGGCTCACCCGCAATGAACCTATTCACATGTGAGGTTGTTTCAAAAGACGAGGTTTTATTTTGTGGAGCCAAGTTCAAAACATCCTCTTTACTTTTGCAGTGTTGCCCAATCTTCGGAAGTCCGGATGGGAATCAGGTTAGAGTTTATTCAAATTACTTTGGAAAAGTCTGAAAATTCTATTCCAGCGATAATAGAGATGGTAGACGATTGTGGAAATTTTAAATTGAAATTAGCTCAATGTGAAAATTTTGAAATAAAGGTAAAGGTTAATCGAAAAATTTTTATTAGACAGGAAATAAACCACTAAAAAATTTGGTACAAAATGCTATCTTTATCAAGATGGAAACAAGTTTTATCCAAGTATGAATTCAAAAAAATTTATTCAATCTTAATTCAAATTGAACACACTCTTGCTGCAACCAAGGTAACAGATGAGAAATTATAGTATTGAATATGTTTCTAATATTATTTTTTTCATAATTATTTTACTAACAGTACCATCACTTAGCTTAGCAAAATACTTGTGTGAATCTAATTGTGAGCTAAATTATGAAATAATTACAAATGATTTAAACTATCCTTGGGGCTTTGCATTTCTGGATGAAACGAGGATTCTGATTTCAGAAAGAAGTGGTTTATTGAAGTTGATTGACGGTAAATTAATTCAAAATGTAGAGACTAGACTGCAAATGAATTTTTCAGGTCAAGGTGGATTATTAGATATAAAAAAATCACCAAACTATGATCAAGATCAATATTTATATTTGACCTACTCAAAAAGAAAAGAAGGCTTGTCTACAACTGCTCTGATACGTTTTAAAATTGAGTCAAATAGGATTGTCAATGTTAAAGAGCTTTTTGAAGCACTACCTTATGTTGGGTCAAATATACATTATGGATCTAGAATCACTTTCGATGAAGCAGGGCATCTTTTATTAACTGTCGGAGATCGATTCAATTACACAACAGCAAGTCGTATTGCAGGTGTCTTTACAGCAGATCCACAAAGGTTGGATAATCATTTGGGAAAAACAATTCGATTGAATCTCGATGGGACTACACCAAAAGATAATCCGTTTTTAGGGTTAGCTGGTGCGTTGCCCGAAATCTTTACATATGGCCATCGGAACCCACAGGGCATTTACCACAATTCAGTTGATAGTCAGGTCTACATTGTTGATCATGGTCCAAAAGGTGGAGACGAAATTAATCAATTAATTGCAGGAAAAAATTATGGTTGGCCAGTAGTTACCTATGGTAAAGACTACAATGATGAAAAAATAGGAGTAGGGTCTCGATATTCTGACACTGAAGAACCTTTGCACTATTGGGATCCATCGGTAGCTCCCTCCTCACTCTTAATATACAGTGGAGTAAACTATCAAAACTGTAAGAACAGTTGGTTTGTTACGACCTTGAGAGAAAGAACCCTGATCCGATTGGTCAAAATTGAGAATCAATTAATCGAAGAACGTCTTTATCAAAACGAATTTGGCCGAATTCGGAAAATCGAAGCCTCCCCGACTGGAGACTTGTTTTTACTAACAGATGGAGGTGAGGGAAACCTGATCAAAATTCTTGGGCAAAGTCATTGATCCTTCTCCTTGAACACAACCACTCTCAAAAATCGACTGACTCTCCGTTAATCCAATCGGCATTTTTTCTCTGATTAGTGCTGGCATTTGTGTTCCTCCGCGTCTCAATTCATTTGGCGGTGGAAGTGAGCTCAGATACATTCGCAGCTCATCATCAAGTTTCCACTTCTAGCTACCTTGTCTCTGTAAATAATTGATTTTTTTGCGTTCTTAATTATTTCACAGCATTGTTTAGCAATCAGTGCGTAGTTTTTTACTGATTGCTCTCCAACTTTTCCCTGTTGTCACCAATTGTTCTGTACATCACAATAGTGAAAATTTCACGCAGAAAATATCTATTATTAACATTTCATTCTACTTGTGGAAAGAAACGAAACAAAAATAATTGATTTACAAGTATTTTAATTTAAGTAATTGATTTTATTAATATATTTTATATAAGAAAATTATCTTATTAAGAATAGAAGCTGTGTTTGGATGATTAAATGAAAAACTAGTTTTTCGATTCAGGTAGAGCGGTTTAGTTCGAAATTAGATAACTTGACTTCAAATTTTGTTAGACGATAAAGTTTATTAGCGTATCTAAACTCCGCTTATTATCTGTTAGTGGGTGGGGGGATTTTCCGAAAAGACTTTTATTTTCCAAGTAAATAAAGGGAAAAGCTATGAATGATTTAGTAAAGAAAGATGAATTGAAAAGCGTAAATCGCAGATCTTTTCTCAAGGGAACAGCCGCAGTCGGAGCAGTTGCCGCTGTCTCAACGATAGGAGCACCCGCTGTTCACGCGAGCACTCACAGAGCTATCACCATGAAGATGCAAACATCGTGGCCGGCGTCTGAAATTTTTCAGGAAATGGCGCAGCAATATGTGGATCGCGTTGAAGCCATGTCAAATGGCCGCGTTAAGATTGACCTTTTGCCAGCTGGTGCAGTTGTGGGGGCATTTCAGGTTTTAGATGCTGTCAATGACGGTGTACTTGATGCCGGTCATGACGTGCCTGTTTACTGGTACGGGAAAAACAAAGCCGCTTCTCTATTTGGTACTGGTCCTGTATTTGGTGGAAATGCGAACACAATGATGGGCTGGTTCTATAAAGGTGGTGGACAAGAGTTGTACAGGGAGTTGACCCAAGACATCATGGGACTCAATGTAATAGGCATGATGGGTTTCCCAATGTTCCCGCAACCTTTCGGTTGGTTTAAAGGTGAAGTCAGCAAGCGCAGCGACTTAAAAGGCTTCAAATATCGTACTGTAGGTTTGGCAGCAGATTTGTTGCAGAAGATGGGCATGTCAGTGGCTCAATTGCCGGGCGGAGAAATTGTGCCTGCTATGGAGCGTGGTGTGATTGACGCTTTTGAATTTAACAACCCAACCTCTGATCGCCGTTTTGGTGCCGCGGACGTTGCCAAAAACTACTATCTTTCTTCTTATCACCAAGCTTCAGAATCGTTTGAATTCCTTTTTAACAAAGATTTTTTCGAAGATTTAGAGCCTGATCTACAGGCTATACTTAAACATGCAGTTGAAGCAACTTCCACCGCTAATACTATGCTTGCTCTAGATCAGTATTCGAGAGATCTAGACGAGCTACAGAAGCAGGAAGGAGTTACGGTTCACCGTACTTCGAAGGACATTTTGTCAGCCCAGCTAGATTCTTGGGATGAGTTGATAACTGAACTTGAGAAAGATCCCTTCATGAAGAAGTGTCTCGACAGTCAGCGTACTTGGGTGGAGCGCTGTTCGTATTACGAAATCATGGCAGGTACGGACTTGGTGACCGCTTATGACCATTATTTCCCTGGTCGTTTGAAGATGTAGTTAACACTTTTCAGCAGGCACTTTGTCGACTGCTAATCTTACCTGCCTTTTCGATACCCAGCCCTCGGCACTTCGCCTCCAAATTTCGGGCTGGGTAACTCACCCCTATCTTTGATCTTTTGAAGATGAAACCATGTACAAATTTATTAATTTTGCCGATAACCTGAGTGCATGGTTTGGAAAAGCCTTCGCTTGGTTAATCATGTTCATGACATTTGGAGTAAGCTACGAAGTTTTCGTTCGCTATGTGCTGAACGCACCTACTCCTTGGGCGCTGGATGTTTCCTTCATCATGTACGGAACACTTTTTATGGTAGGTGGGGCTTACACCCTTGGAAAAAACGGACATGTACGCGGAGATTTTCTCTATCGCAACTGGAAGCCGAGCACCCAAGCTCGTGTTGACTTGATTCTGTATTTTATTTTCTTTTTTCCAGGAGTTCTAGCTCTTGCCATTACTGGATTCAAGTACGCTGCTAGATCTGTCCGGTACGGTGAGGTTAGCATCAACAGTCCAGCGGGTATTCCGATTTTCCAGTTCAAAGCGATCATTGTGCTAGCTGGTGTGTTGCTGGTAATTCAGGGTATCGCTCAGGTTCTGCGATGTGTTCACTGCATTCGTCACGGTTCTTGGTACGAAACCACAGAAACTGAAGAGGTTGAGGAGACAGAAGTGATTCTGGCGCGTCGACAACAACAGCCTAATAGGGAGCAATGATGACCGATCCGCAAATTGCACTGCTGATGCTGGGGCTGTTCCTTGGAGCAGTAATGTTTGGCTTCCCGATCGCCTTCACACTGATGGCAATGGGAATAGGTTTTGGCTACTACGCCTACTTTGACGAAGGCAGAATGTGGCGATCTTTTGATCGAGCAGTCCGAAAAGATGCAGATGATTTCACATTATTGCAGACGTGGATCGAAGGTTTTTTCAATAGCAGGATATTCGATCTATTTATCAACCAGACATACACAGTGATGGCAAATGAGGTTCTAACAGCAGTACCATTGTTTCTGTTCATGGGTTATATTGTCGAACGAGCAAACATAGTTGACAGACTTTTCTATACTCTGAATATTTCAGCGAAGAATCTACCAGGGTCTATGGGCATCGCTGCCTTGATAACTTGTGCGCTTTTCGCTACGGCAACTGGAATTGTCGGTGCTGTTGTTACTCTCATGGGACTTTTGGCTTTCCCTGCTATGCTCAAGGCCCGCTACGACCCTAGCTTTGCATCTGGAATCATCTGCGCAGGAGGAACACTAGGCATACTGATTCCACCTTCGATCATGCTGATTGTCTACGCCGCTGCTTCTGGAACTTCGATTGTTCGCCTCTACGCTGGTGCACTACTTCCAGGCTTTATGTTAGCTGGACTGTATCTGATATATGTAGTGGGAAGATCTATTGCTCAACCAGAAATGGCACCTAGGCCGAGCAAGGATGAAGTTCCAGACATACCATTGATGAAGGTAATCTGGATGTTACTGACTTCTTTCCTTCCCTTAGCTGCCCTTATTTTAGCAGTGCTTGGATCAATCCTTGGTGGTTTAGCGACTCCATCAGAAGCGGCATCTGTGGGGGCAATGGGTGGTTTATTGCTAGCGATTGCCTACCGAGCCTTGACTTGGCAACGGCTACGAGAATCCGTTTATCTGACGATGCGGACTACTGCAATGGTATGTTGGCTATTTGTCGGATCATACACCTTCTCCTCGGTTTTCTCATATCTTGGTGGAGAGCAGATAATTTCAGAATTTGTCGAGCATCTAAATCTATCACCGGTGACCTTCCTGTTGTTGGCGCAATTAATTATCTTCCTTCTGGGGTGGCCTTTGGAATGGTCGGAGATCATTATTATCTTTGTACCCATCTTCCTACCATTACTGCCACAATTCGGCATTGATCCGCTGTTCTTTGGAATTTTAGTTGCGCTCAACCTGCAGACTTCATTCCTCACACCACCGATGGCGATGTCGGCCTACTATCTAAAGGGAATTGCACCTCCACAGGTCAAACTTACAGAAATTTTTGCGGGCTGTATGCCTTTTCTAACGATGGTTTTCATCTCTATGCTGATGATCTATGTCTTCCCAGAAATCGTCTTTTACTTACCAGAAGTTTTCTATGGCAAGTGAGATGAATCTTACACTATTCCAAAATATCACTACCTTAGAATTAACTCGTAATCTTCAGGCAGGACGCCAGAGAGTTCAAGAAGTTTGCGAACTATTGCTGCAAGGAATAGAGCAGAAGGAGCCCGATTTGCGGGCATTCACTTCAATAGAGCCGAAGCTGGTTCTAGAGACTGCGCAAGCGCTGGATATGCATCGTTTGAGTGGTCGTCCAGTTGGGCGATTGCATGGTTTGCCAATCGTGTTGTCTGACATAATTGAAACTGATCAACAGCCAACGACCAACGGGACGAAGCTTGATGCAGCAAAACAAGGGTACAAGGACTCTAAAGTTGCTGAAAGATTGAAGTCCGGTGGAGCGTTAATACTGGGGAAAACGGCGGTATCCGAACTCGGAGTTGTAACTCCACCAGAGACAGCGCACCCAATGAATGCCGAATATCGCCCTGGAAACTCCGCGAGTGGCGCCGCAGCCGCAATCACAGTTGGTTTGGCGTCAATGGGAGTCGGCTTAGAATCTTGTGGTTCAGTATTGCGTCCTGCTGCCTATTGTGGAATCTATGGAATGCAGCCAAGTTACGGAAGTATTCCACGGCGCGGAATTCTACCGCTCGTGCCGACTCTAGATACAGTCGGCTTGCTTGGTCGCTCTCTGGCAGATTTGGCGTTACTGGGAGATGTATTGTATGGTTATGACGATCAAGATCCCAGCACACGATTGAACACCTCAACACGTTTGCTGGAAACCTGTCTTAGCAATGTTCCGGTCAAGCCAACCATCGCTTTTCTGGATTTGCCTTTTGCCCAGCTAGATGAGGAAACCGAGGCAGCGCTGGTAGAACTGGAAGAAGTGCTTGGAGATCAGGCATTCCGTGTTGTGTTACCGCCACTATTTGAAGAGGGATTGGCTGCGCATAATCTGATCGTTAAGGCAGAGCTTTCCCGAACACTACGACACTATTGGAATCGAGGCAAAGAAAGATTGAGTGAGGCTCTTCAGCAGATGTTAGCTGACGGCGTAGAGGTGCGCGCCAATGAGTACTTGGAAGCCTTGGACTGGATCAAGGTCTTACGTTCTGGGCTAGAAGAAATCCTTCAGCGCTGCGATGCCTTAGTAGTTCCTGCTACTTTGGGAACAGCACCCTGTCGTGGAAATCCTGAGGAATCAACTCGCTTTCAAGATTTGTGGAACCTTTGTGGAATGCCGGTATTAGGTATTCCGCTGTTTCAATCGACTTCGGGAATGCCTTTGGGAGTTCAATTAATTGGACCCCTGGCAGGAGAAGCCCGGCTCTTACGGACTGCACGCTGGTTGGAAGCAACTGTACGTGATGAATCTTCTAGTGGAGAGTGAACAGATGCGTTTTGTGTTAGCCCTCACAGGCATTTTGGCGCTGGGTATCTTTCTAGGAATTCTGGTTTACAAGGTCCCCCGCCTTGATCTGGGACTGATCAGTTCGATCGCCTTCATGATGTGCGTCTATGACTTCTATGTCTCTGTTAAGAGCAACGAGACTCATTAGGGTTCATTCTTTTTTTCATTGAATTGGTTGTTGAATCAAGATTCTTCTCTTTCGCTTCAACCAGAGCAGCCAACCCGCGAGCAAAAGCAGGGGAGGAGCCACAACTATGTTTAGCGACTCCCAGCCGATTTGATTCTGTAGGATTCCCGCCAAAAGCGAACCACTTGCCGCTGGCCCAAATACCAAAACGTCATTAACCCCCTGCACAAGTTCTTTCTCCTCAGGTCGATAGGTTTCCGTCAGCAGTGTTGTCCCCGCAATGAACATGAAATTCCAGCCGACTCCCAAAAAGATCAGGGCAACCCAATAAGATAGGAAGAAATGCCCCTGTACGTTGATTAGAATACAAAGCAGATTCAGTCCAATTCCCATCAGCATGATGTTTTTTCACCGAAACGCCGAATCAGATTCCCCGTGAAAAAAGATGGTAGGAACATGGCGATGATATGCCACTGGATGACAAAGGCTGATGCAGAGAAAGAGTGATGATGCATCTGCATTGAGAGCGGAGTTGCGGTCATGATCAAGGCCATTGCTGCATAACCCAGAGCAGCACTGAGAACACTGATTTTCCAGGAGGTCTGGCTTGTGATTTCCCAGAATGGACGTGTTCGGGGTTGCTGCTCACTGGCTGTGGGCTTTGGTAGATCCACCAGTTGCAAAAGTAGAAAAATTAGGATGTAGAGACCTATCAGGGACTGGTAACTTCCCATGAAAGGAGCCCCTTCCACCCAATCTTTGGTCAGCAAGGTGATTCCAGGTCCGAGGACTCCGGTAAAATCCCACCAAATAATACAAGAGAGACGGCTCTTGCCGTGTGTTCCTCAGGAGTCACTTCGATAGCTGCAAATCGATAGAGCTGCCCAAAACCAAGTAGACAACCGGTCTTCCAAGAATGCCATCATCGCCTGAGTCTACCAGAATTTCATCGTCTTCAGTGAATGTGACCGCTTCTTTAGAACGACCTCCACCATCGTTTACGTAATTAAGGTCACCCTTGCCGACTCCCATCAAGGGTGGCTTGGTTGCTACATTTCCAAAAGCACCTAAACCACCGGATCCAACAGGGCCACCTTTTAGAGTTAGTCCAGCATTAATTTCCGAAACAGCCAGCTGTGCAGCGTGGTCTTTCTGAACTCCATACACTGCTAAATTTCCTGACAGATCCTCTAGATGTCCGACTTTGACCGCAGCTGCGTGCCCAGCGGCTTGTGCTGACTTTGAAGTAATGATCGCAGGCATCGCAAGCGCTGCTCCCACCGCAAGTGAACCTTTAATGAAAGTTCTACGAGTTGAGCCATCGGATTCCAGATTTTCAGTATTTACAGTCATATCTTTTTCGTTTTGATCCATTCTTACCTCAATAATGAGAATAATTGTTCAGCAAAATAAATCACCTTTAAAGTTGTGTCTAACATCACCTCCTTTCATTACTGTTACACAGCTCTTTTCCATCATCAATGTGGCTAGAGAAGCTTTTCCAGACCATCCAATTGTCTAAATTAATTTACAGTCTTACGTGGGCTTTAGATGAGAGATTGTGTCTAAAT
>JACLAC010004538.1_pt1 | contig 13325 bp, 7 predicted proteins | sample 8027881 | NCBI WGS metagenome assembly JACLAC01 (sample SAMN15725517, study PRJNA655200) | protist metagenome | isolation source: fluorescence activated cell sorting (FACS) single amplified genomes of... | place: Spain: Blaines Bay Microbial Observatory, Mediterranean Sea | collected 2016-01-19 | reverse complement strand
TAAATAAATAACTAAGGTAACATAAGGTAAGGTAACATCATATAATAAAATATAACATGAATAACAAATGTTATGTTATTATTATGTTACCCTATTTTATTAGTTTTATTATGTACGAGTACGAGTATCGTACTACTATGTACTGCTACTATGATGTTGTACTACTACTAAATAATATTACTGCTACTGCTAATAATAAATAATACCATCTAAATAGAGATATTTAGCAGAGCGTAAAAAAAATTGAGAATGAATAAACAACCAAACATTTTTTTTCTTGCGCGCGCAAGAAGGGATAGATTTTTTAATTGTCTATCTCCCCGACAAGCGTGGTGTCCTTATTATATGATCTAAATTTTTTTTAGGGGTCTTTTTTTAAATTTATTTTTTAAATTTGTTTTATTTCGGCTGAAAAGACAGCATGCGCCGAAACGACGCTGCTGCGCGGCGGCAGGCGGCGAGTGCATCTGGAAGGGGAGTATCGACGCGCGCGTTTTCGTTTCTTGTCCTCAGTTTTATTATATTTGCGGCTATTTATTCTCGCCCCGCTGATTTGGTGTCCACGCTAGCGCAGTCATTGTCGACTGAGTCGAAGACACGTGCAGACGGTTTTGGCTTTAGTGAGAGTACGAAAGTCCCCACGTTGACTGCACGGGACGATGAATCGACGTCCCACGCCCTGCTACTTGCTTCTATGGGGACACTTGTTTGGTTCAATGTGTCCAGCGGAAAACATAAAATACTTCACACTGGTAGAGGCGTGTACTACGGTTCATTTGCTGGAGACGATGACGACGGGGAGCCTACGGTGTGGACAGTATCACGCGCGTCCGTGTACTCAGAGGAGGGCGAAGATCGTATAATACGAATAGGTGCTCTCAGCGGTCGCCTTATTCAAGACAAACAATTATATGGCTCTATTTTCACTCACGAGGCCGTTCGCACGCGTGATGGAAAGTTGGTGCTCGTGGCAGATACCAAGCACGGCAAAGTGATCGTTCTCTCTCACCCCTCCATGTCGCACGTTAAAACGATAAATGCGTTTACCCGCAACGATCACATAAATTCGATCCATCCGACGACGCATGGGACATTTTGGGCATTGCTGCACGGCCGCAGTCGTGACAATAGCAAGCTTGCGGAAGTCCATATTGAAACAGGAAATGTGCTGCAGATTGTTACCGGGTATGGAGACGGCGCCCACGGCATTGTCCTCGTGCCATCAGAAGGTAACAGGGGCGATACTTTCGTGTACCTGAATTCAAACAAAGGATCGCTAGTGAAAGTAACGATTCCCAAACGTGCGTCAGTGAACAACACGCCGCTTAGATTGAAAGTATCACCCCAAACTCTCTGGAAAACGCCCAACAAAGCGTTTCTCAAAGGCATATGCGTCGTAGACGGTGTCGCATACTTTGGTAGTAGTCCGCAAAGCAGGGGCAGCAGAATGGACCGACTGCGGGTGGCGACCAGCCTTGTTGCGTATGACCTTAAAGCAAAGCGGCTGCTGTGGGTACGCGATCATACCCAGATAGGAACGTTGGGCCTCATCAACACGATAGGGACTCCCCGACTATCAATCGCTGCCACTTACGTCGAGACGCATTCGGATGAGGTCCCGCCAACAGAGGCATGGTCGCGCTTCTCAACTGCAGCTGTCGTTGCCAATCCTAAAATACCCGATGAGCTTTCGCAGAGTAGACGCGCGCTGCTTGAAGCGAGAACAACGTGCGCAGGAACACCTGCAGTACTCAAAAACGCAATGCAAGTTTCTTCATCGAGCGAGTCGCGTGCGGTTTTGAACGCTGCGTTTTACAAATTACCTCTGCAATTTGATCCACATGCTCTGCAGACGGAAGTCGCAAAGCTGCAATCTCGCGCAAACTGGACGTTCCGCGGGGATATCAATAATTCTTTCATCCAACTGGTCAGCTCAAATGGCAACGCCAGCGACGAAGCGTTTCGTAAAATGCGCGTTGTTGAAAACCGACTGGCAGATATGCCGTACACCAGCCAAGTCATCTCATCGCTTGGCTCCTTTGCTGGTCGATGCCGGTTGATGAAAATCCCTGCTGGGGGGAGTGTGACGCCGCACACGGACAATAGAAACCAAATTGCAGGCGATGTTCCGTTAGTAGGACATCTTCTTTCTTCAAAGGGATCTGGAACGTATTGGGGAAGACGTCTTCGCGTTCATATTCCGATACAAACGACCCCGTCTGTAACGTTTGTGGTAGGGGATGTTAAAATGCACATGTCGAGCGGAAGCGCCTACATTTTTGACAACACGTATTCGCACGCAGTCCTGAATCCGTCGAAAGAGGATCGAATTCACCTCGTTGTCGACATCCTGCCTACTCTAAGCACGCTGCGCATGATTGGTCGCGCAGAACGAATAGGGCTGCGATCACAAAATGTAGCTTTAGGCGCGCGAGTGGCAGGATACGATCCTGCTCTGCGAGACCCAATGAAAATCAAACCCACCTACGTCAAACGTGTCCCACATCGAGTCGCGGCGATTATTCCCGAACCATGGAACGATGTAGATGTGTTTAGCACGCTTTCTCCCAAAGCGATCGAAAGTGTTTTATTTGATTCGCTGCTGCCGCGAGTCGTTACAAGCGACGCGTGCGCCGCTAAGGTTGGCGAACTGTTCGAGCTTTTAAATGTCACATGGTCGGACGCGCTCCTCGCCACGACGTTTCCCCAGCATGTATACGACGTCGATTCTCGCACGCTACTCCGCCGCATCACGCACTCATTCTTGGCAGGCGCCGCGGATATTGAGTGCCACTGCGGACGTATTCACTTTAGTCAGAGTCCTATGACGTTGGTCGATGCTGCGGACATAATTGCGCGCGTTTCGCATCCAGATTGCACGCTTGAGAACCTCCCGTTAGCTCTCATGCGCAACAAATTCCTCGCAGAAACGCTCGGGCATGCTTCGTACCCATCTTTCAAGGGTGGTTTTTGCCTCCCGCGCGGCCTACCTAATTAGCGCTAGTGTACTGTACCAATTAGTTTGAAAAAATACTAATTTTCATTTATTTTCAATTGATTTGCATCACTATGATAAGGACTTTATCTACCCGCAAAACATTATTTGCTGTATATCTCGCTTTAAAGTAACATAACATACCTTAGCATAGTTTGTCGCGCATACATATAATATATGAACACTTTGCGTTCTCTCACTTAAACACATTTGTTTTAGAGTGCGCTTTCCGCACCACTTGCATCGCAGCATTTTTAAAACGCTGTAGAGATGACGAATGCGTCCGACTGGGTAGCTCAACGGCGTCATCCTTACTTTTCTTCCGGAGGATATCTTTCAGATATTTCTCGCGTTCTTTTATGATCTGTTCGTCGGCTTTAATTTTGGCGTGGACGCATATCGAGCCGAGGCGACTCCTCGCCTTTTCCGGTATCAAATTGGTATCGCTGTCGTCTATCCCCAGTTTTGTTAAAGCTTTGGGGCGTACCACGGAAGATGGGGACGATGGTCCTGAATTGATGCCCCTGACTTCAATTTGCTTTAGGGATTGCCGTTCTAAATGCTCATCTCCAAAAATGGCAAGCGCTTTTTCTGGAACATGCTGACCTTCGTGCGCTTTTGGAATTTTGAGCTGCTCATCCGACGCCGCCTTTATACTCAGCGTTTTCTCTAGACTTCTCTTACGCTTCACCTCCATATCAGTCGCAAGCTGTGCGTTTGCTGCCAACATCGCAAAGTCAGCTTTTGTCCCCGTTCCCATCCTCTTGAAAACCTTTTTAGGCATTAGCTGTTCTTCGCCTCCGAGTACATTAAGAACTTTTACGCCCACACCACGAGCGTCCGGGTCACCTGGCACTACTTTTTGCGATGCTCTCTTTAGTTCATCTTCGCCGAGAACGTTTAGGGCCTTGGAGGGTACATGCTTTCCCGCGCCAGTATATTTTGGCAAGTTAAGCTGCTCTTTCGGTATTTCGTTCGCAACCTCATCGTTCTTTTTCAAACCCTGTAGCAGCGTCTTTACAGGGCAAGTAGACTTTGATTTTTTGTGCAGCGGAGAAGAAATTGTCCCCTCTTTGATAAGCCGCACCGCCTCTGGGGGAGGCGCCGGAACCGAGAAGGGCCTCGAAGTTCGGTACTTGGGACTTTTTTTCATGTGCACGATGTATTCTTTTGGCGAAAGGGAGAAAGGACGAACGGAGCAGTTTTCGCATATAGATTACAAAATGCGCTCAGGATACGGGGAAAGAGGCACGCAGATGTTGAAAGACATTGTATTGCTTTTGAATTCTTGGAGCATGTAGAATTCTTTTCATTTGAAAAAAAAAAATATAAATAAAATAAAATAAAATTAAATAATAATAAATATATTGTATGTACGAGTACGAGTGAGGTATAATAATAAGGTATTTATTTATTTAAAAAATAAAATATGATGATATACGAGATACGAGTATAACTATCATAAATAACTAACATAATAACATATACTCGTATTTTACAACATTGCATGTATTTGTATAGAATACAATTTATTAACGAATTTGTCTATTCTCCGGATGCTTCGGGTGAAGATGGTCCGCGCATACGCACGAGCGAGCTATCTGCAAACATGCTCCTACGTTTGTTATAAGTGCATAGCAATATGCTTGAAATAACGCCGAGCGAGTCATTTGTAATATTTTGGTAATCAGTAAAGATTCTTTATTCACGGTTACCAGTACGTCCTTCTTTCGTCCTGAGGCCGCTCACTGTCAGGTGTTGGGAAAATGGAAACGCTTTGCAAATACGTAGCAGCAGCTGCGCTGCTTGCGTTGGTGTACCATGCCACCCGTTTTCCAATCGCCTCGCATATGAGGAGGCATGCCACTATCAAACCTGCAGAATCGCGCGACTTCAGAGAAACCCCTTTACCCCTGTCTATGCAAATGGAACCGACGTCTATTCCCAGCAAAACTCTGTTACCCAGCAGTCGCCGAATGGTGCCCCTTTTGCCCTGGTCGTGTGACAAAGGTGATGCTTGGAAAGCGTACTGTCGCGACATTGATGACGCATTCTCAAAAACCACTAGGGTTTTGCAAGCGCGATATAACACTTTCAATGCAACCTTTAACTTTTGTTTTGAAAAGGCATCTTTCGAAGAAGGTACGGCAAGGAAGCGCATTGACACCTTTTTAGCCTCAAGAGCACCTAAGAATTCTCTGCGAATAATACAGTATTCTCCTGGGCGAGTGGGAAGCAAAGTGCTCATCTGGTCACTGAAGCGTGCAGCACTCCCTACTGTAGCGAGCTACAAGCATTCACACATTCGAAGGAAAAGTGCTTTGAAACGCTCCAAGGAAGATCCCCTCCTCAAGTCGATGTACGTATTTGGGGATCCAATAGATGTCGCAGGTAGCCTAAACGCATTTATTGAAGCAGGAAGATCAGGTTGGGTTGTGCAGCACGCAAAGCATATGGGAAGCTTTCCCGAGGTAGTAAACCCCACTGCTGCTTTTTTAGAAGATCTGTGGCCAGATATTGTTCGCGAGGATTTGCTGCGCATAGGCAAACACATTGAAAGTCATCTTGGTTTTGATGCTGGGGGTCGGTCCGTTAGCTTTGCTATCCGTTCTGAAACGTATCGCGAGGTCGCAAACACAGCTGCACTTGCATTTTGGCTTGGCGCAAGAGAACCGCGTATACTTCGGAGCATACAATATCCAGACGAAAACGCACGCGTCGTTGGAGAGCGTTCGCCCATTCCGCGTTGCGCACGATTTCATGCTTGGGTTGCTGAACAGAGGGAAAAGGAGATCATGTTTGATGCATACGCTGATGCAGGTTGCATAGCAGCATCCATGCCAGATCACTGCTTTTGGATTTAGAATACATTATATGATGACTCAAATTAATTTATGACTTTTAGATAATTTTTTTAAATATTTATTTATATACTTTTTGGTTACTTTTTTAAAAGTAAACTATTGTTATAGTATATTACACTCATGTTCCCAAAACAAATAAATAGTTTACTGATCCTTCACTGGGGCTTCAAATATGTGTACAGAGTAAAGCGCGGCGCATCGTGATGTTTCCCCTCACGCGCTTTCCTTTTTAATGCTATCTCTAGCCTTCTTGCTCGTGTCGTCGCCTTCGAGAACTTGGAATTCTTTCGTCTGCTTCTTCTTTACGTCAATCAGCTTCGCGCAGAGATCAGATTTCAAAAAGCGGGGAAAGTTGTCCTTCTCAAGTTGGTTGAAAATTTCGTGCCTACCCTCATCGAACGATGACATCGCAAACTGCAATTTATCATTGGAGATCTTCATTATTTCAGAGCGTTCGCTGTCTGAAATGTTCACTTGGTGCTCCGCTCTTTCATGCACAAACTTCTCTACAATCTCGGCAGCGTTTTTCTGAACATTCTTCCACGCAGCTTTGAATTGATCAACGGCAACGATGAACAAAAGACTCTCAACCGCAAATTCGGCGCTTAAAAACACCTTGAAATACTGCAGCGCTTGCGCATCGCACCACAAATTGGACATGTTTTTCAAACACTGGATTCTAGATTCTGGGATAGCATTCATGATTTCTAATTCCTTTTTAGACATCCCACGGTGGGGAGTGTCATCCAAGCTTGCTGTTGGGTGCACTTTTCTTGTGTCTGCAGCAGGCGATTTGGGAGGAGCCCTCTCCTTCTTACCGACAGAAAAGAACGTGTTGAGCTGAGCAACAACTTTCTCAACAAAATCAGTCTCAAGCACGTCAAAGTCTTCTCCCTGATCCTGCTCTGCATCCTCTTTTGATAAAAGAAATAGCGTTGCGGCAAGTCTTCGAATAACGCGCGTAGTCTTCTCAATGGGTTTCACAACGTTGTTTCGAACGTCTTTGTTGAAGTTGAACGCTGACACGGCGAGTAGAATTACAATAAAGAGAGTGAGGAGCATGTTATATACCGCCTGCTCCTGCATTTCCACTTCCGAAGAGAAAACGGCAGCCGACAAGATTTCGCCATCATCAGACGCGATGTCGTACACCGTGAGTGAAGATAGCCGAAAGGAATCCAAGGAATCCGACACAATCGAAACATTCCGAATTACAAGATTTCGAAGCCTGCCATGGTACTGATTTGTGTAGACGGTCAACAAAGTGTTGAGCTCAGTGGTGTATGTACCATTCGAGACTTCAACGCCGTATTCATCCGCGACTTCGTCCATCATTTCAAGTCCATTCACGGGCCCTGAATCTGCAGAGATGACTTCCAGAAGGGGAACGACAAGCAGAAGGGCGATAGTCCCTACGACAACACGTTTTCCGAGCTGATCCGCGAGTCGGAGGCCAAGTTTGTTTGGCTTAGAGTCGTCGTCAGAGTTGAAAAAACGCGTAAAAAATCGGATGCGGAAAAGACGCAGAAGACGCACCATGCGCACAATACGCACGAGGCGGGTTGCTTTGGAGCCCTTAGTTCCTACCCTCACAATCCGGCCTGTTTTGGCGATAGCAAGGGAATCTGCTGAGTCGACACCCGTCGGTTCGAAAAGGGTGATTAGGTCAGGAATGAGTGAGAGCGTGCCGATGAGGTCGAGCCAGAAGTAGAAGCTCCACGTGTACGGTTTGCCTTTAGGGCTGCAACACATGAGCACAAGCATCTCAAAAGTAAAAACGGCCATCACTACAACCACGATGCCCCCCATGAATTGGTCGAGATCCCCAACGGGTATTGGAAACGCCGCGTTTATGAGGTCGGGGCCAAATAATGCAATTATTGTGCTTATCATAACGATGACTTGAAAACTTGCCCCTTGTACAAATGTAAAGAGACCGTGGGGTTCCTTCTCGCCTTCTTCGACATCCTCATCATCACTTTCATCGTTTTTTTTTGAACCCGTTGCAGGTAGACCCCTTCCTTTTTTCGGCTTGGGTGAAGCGAGTCTAGCAAAGGGAGACATTACACTTCGTCTGGGACGCTTCGAAAGTGCCTTTCCTTTTTTTTTCCCTTTGAAGGACATAAAAAGCACCCCATTCTCGTTGTTTTTCTCTGACGCAGCGCGTTCTGCATCCACAAGTTCTGCAACGTTTGCCGATATTTCGCTAACGCTGGGCTTGCGAAACGCCTTCACGTCGTCATCTTGAGGCGACGCATCCCCGCCCATCGTTTTTGAAACTACTAAAGTTTCTACAGTATTGAAAAGAATATGATCGATCTACACTTTCCGTTCTTCAAAAATATATCAAAGAAATATGAGAACTGGTAAATCCTTTGAGCACCGTTAGATACTACGTATACCCGCGCCCGCACAAAAGAAACTGTATGCCGCTTCAAACAACGTCAAGGTGCGGATTTGACCTCTTTCAAAGTTATAATTCTTGAGCGACGCTGAGACAAATACACTTGAAAGCATCGCGTCACGTTGTGCGCCTGACTTGTTGCTTTTCAATCCTAGGAAGGGGGGAATCGGGCCAGAAAGCAACTATCCTGCTGAGGAATACTTTCTTGAGGAACCCATCTTGCATTAACATTATGAAATAAAATTTTAAAAAATAAATATTTATTTACTTGTATTGTATTTAGTTTAAAAAATTAAACTCTACTAGAAAATCAAGTCAAATGAAAATTCATGTGATGAAAAGTACGACCTCCATTTCCATACTTTTCTAGCAAAATCTGTCAAAAATATATATATATATATATTTGTAGCGCATGTACTGTCTATGCATAAAATATAAACTCTTTGCCGTTGTCGATTGTAGTAGATTTTACTAAAAATAAAAAGAAATTAACAAAACGAAATACAAATTAAAAATATACATTCTTCATTTACGGAGGTATTTATTTATTTTCTTGAAATTTTTACGAATGAGGTAAGCCAACTCCAGGTCATTCGCGGCGACTCGACGAGCATTACTTGGGTATATTTTAAAACACCTAAAATAAACATTGGAAAATTTTAAATGATAAATAAATAAATATTTATTATTGTATATATCCCCATCTTCGAAATATGTTTTAGCATTATTCACTCGTTATCGCCTTAGTGCTACATTATACACCATATTATAACTTTAATCGTTTATTTACGCTCGTAAATACGAATTGTACTACGATTCCTACTACAAAATTAATTTTAAAAAAATTATTTTTATTTTAAAATGTACTGGGGCCTATGGTCTGAAGAGGAGGCTCGAGATGAAAACCATTTTTCCCTGAACGAAAGTGTACTGGATACTCTAGTATGAACACCATGTGAACTCATTCGGGAGAAACGGCTTTATTGTTCATTTGTCCGTTTCGTCATATTTATACCCCATTAAAGGAAAAAAAAGTGTTTGCAATGCAGAATATGTTTTTAAAATAGGACAATGAAACTACTTTAAATTATAAACGATAGGGGTTACAAATCGTATTTCCCCAAAAAAATTAGAAAAAACGCCTTTTTTATTGCTGAAATATATTGATTTCGTTCTTATTTTATTTATTTCATTCTTCCGTTTTTTTTTATTTATTACAATACTTATTATTTACACCCCCCACAATGTATTGAGAAATAATAATAAAACATGTTGCGATAGTTATAGGCGAATATTACATACTCTTTTTTTAGATACGAGTACATCATATACTCGTGACATTGTATACAAAAATAATGATATTTTTAATAAATATTGTATTTGTTAAACATTTAGAAGAATATGTTATGTTTGTTTGCTGCAGAGGTTGCGCATTTTTCCAACAGTTTTTGTGAAGGTAATAGGGTAATATTCACTAAAAACGACATAAAGAAAAATAAAATTAAAAATTAAAAAAGCAAAACCCATGTTGTCTCCTTGGTAAATTTTCATTTATATATTTACTCGTACGAGTACGTCTGCTCTTTGAAGACAGTGAAAAATACACTTTCGAATATGCATCATAAATATTGTACTGTTATTTCCTTCACTGCTGAGTCACTCCTAATTATATATTAAACTGAATAATCATATAAATCTCGTGAAATATAACAATATAATTATTTTATATACAATAGCTTACCTTACAGTATAAAAATAATAAATTAATTTTCTTTATTCTATAAATAATTACAATATTTAATTTTTATAAAGATGAATAAAATATATATTCTTATATTGTCCATGTTATTTTGTAAATACAAAATTCTTGCAACGTCCATTATTTTGTTTTTTTTCTTACAACACGCACGATACGATTTGTTTCTGCCACTCAACCGGGGCGCGTTTTTCTTGTCAATAAAGTGTACATCTTCTTCTCTTCCCCGAACACAAGGCTTCAGGTGTTTACAATAGTGTTCCCAGAATGTCGCTTCAGTACAAGCGCGGCGATGAGAAGAGGCCGAGTATCACAGAAGTTCTTGAGGAAGTTGATCACCTTGTAACAGAAGAGGCAACGAATCAGCCGCGGAAGTTTAGGCGAAGTTTTAGCTCAAGCAGCCAAGGGTCTCATAGAGATCGCGCGGTGGTCACTCCGGAGGGGAATAGTACCACGAGAGAACCGCACGTATCTGATGAAAACCCGGAAAATAAGAGATTGTACGATAATGAGCGGAAGCGAGTCAGTCTCAGCCTTTTGTCCCCTTTCAACAAGTTTTCCCCTCAAAGCAGAAGACAAGCGAAGATGATCTCTGGTGACGAGCAAAAGTTAATCGAGAAGGGCCCCCCACTGACGCCGTATCAGTTGAAAATGCAGCGACTCGGTGCAGTGTTGAATACACTGTGGTTTCAAGTTACTCTGATGCTGGCTACGTTTCTTGCACTCTATGGCCCTGATATAAACATGGCTGTGTTCAATTCTGACGCAGATATTTACATGGCCTGGCTCTGTGTGGTTATCACCGTGGTATTTGTAGTTGAGATCGCAATTCAAATCCTCATCCCCGAGCCCTACTTCCTCACTTTTTATTTCTTCTTAGATCTCGTCGGAACCCTCTCGCTCATACCAGACATGGTCATGTTATTCTCGCCGCGGCTCCAAGCTAACGCCGACGCGCTTACGTTTGCCAAAGCGGGACGCATTGTGCGTGTTGGAACCAGGTCGACGCAGGCGGTGCGCCTCTTTAAACTAGTGCGTATCGCCCGGATCATGCGCGTCTTTAAGATTCGCTTCTTCTCTGTCTTATTCAACTCAAAGACCCCAAAGGGCCAAGAGGCGTCCAAGCCGCACAAATTGGGTCTCCACCTCGCTGATCAGCTTGGTAAGCGCGTTATTATTGGAACAATTACTCTGATGTTTGTTATTCCCAACCTCGAGGTCGTTGTGACCGATCGATCCCCCACTCACGGGCTTACCATGATCGAGTTGCAATCAAATGTGTCGGGATGGAACTCCACAGCTTGTAAATCAACCGTTGGCGAGTATATTGCGCAGCACAACGACTCGATGGTATGGCTTGAAGTAAAGGGTGATTCGCCCCCCGAAAAGAACAAAAGCGCTTCCCAGGTCCAGTTTTATCGCCAATCGGCAGTCGTTCTTTACGAAACGGAGACGCATCTTTCGAAGGCGTTGTTTTCCCTTGAAGATGAAAAACGTGAAGAGGCGCTGTACAACATGATATTGACAACGTTTATTGTAGCCTTGTTAGGGTATTCAGCGTTCAAGTTCAACGAAGACGTGAGGTCGAACGTTGTGGAGCCCATCGAGAGGACGACGCGGGTGATACGTAAGCTGGCCACAACCCTATTTGTACTATCACACGAAGAACTAAACGACGAAGAGATTGATTTGATGGAATCGCGCTTTATTGAGCGTGTCGTAGATCAGCTCAACACATTTTTCAGCGTAGATTCTAAGGCTAGGAAGTCCACCGTGGTCAAAGTTTCTCCTGGCATCGAAGAAACTGCAGATATTATTCCTGCGTCGCCAGAGATGTCGGGTAAAGTCAAAGAGATGCTGAATTCGATCCCGGACGAACGCATATCTGAGCTAGGTAGTTTGGATGCGCTTTGGAAAGACCAGCAGGGCCTTCAGTACTTTAAAGTATTTTTGACATCTGAATTTGCTCTGGAAAGCTTTTCTTTTTTGAAAGCTGTAGAAGAGTATGGCGAGGCGTGGAGCAACATTGAGCGCGCCGTCGGGGAGATCATTAAGAATTACGTCGACGAACGGTCGCTCTTCCAAGTAAATATATCTGCAAAGGAGCGCGAGGAAATACTCGAGACATACAAGGATAAAAAGCTGCGCTCAGATCTCTTTCAAAAATCCTTCCACGAGATATTTGTGCAGCTCGAAAAGGACAACTTTCAGCGCTTCGTGAAGTCTGATCTCGCGAAGCAGCTCCGCGCACTCAAAAAGAAAAAGACGAAAGAGTACAAACTTTTGGGAGGTCCTCTGATTGAGCAGGAGGAAAAAAATCAGTCGCGACGCGGCTCATCACTAGTCGGGTGGCCGCTGCAGAAGAAGTCATCTCTTACTAGCATCAGTGAAATGCACGAGTCGTGATCGTACAATATAAATATATTCTAGGCGGGGGCCTGTTTCTTTATTGTTGTAAATTACACATCAAAAACTGTATTGATTTTAATTTTAAAAAATAAAATATTATATATACTATTCATCATTTACATGTCATTGCAGCACACGTTTGCTTGTAGCTGGGCTACTACAATCGTCGGTATTATGTCGCAAGAAAACGTTCAAGATACTCTACCAAGTCTTCTTCGTTATCCTCGCTCAAGAAGCCAAGAGATATGTCAACTGCTCGTCGCAGCGATAATTTCGCATCAGCGTTGTTTGCCTTCCACACTCCCAACTTGCGCTTAATAGTATTTATTTTCGCCCCGCATTCTGCTAGACGCGATTCGTATTTAGAAACATACATCTCTGCTTTCACGCACTGGAGTCTCTTTTTCGCTGCACGTTTTCCTGACAACGTCTTACATAGTTCTCTAAGATTATTCATAAGGAGCTTACCCTCTTTATCGTTGCGCAGCGACTCTGATCGACTGTGCTTCTCAGCAGCTACCTTTTCCTTTAAGTGGGCGAGCATAAACTGCTGCTGCATTCGAAGGACACGCTTCTTTTCTGCCTGTTCTTTCTTTAAAGATTTTCTCTCATCGCTGTTTCTGTTTTGCACTCGCTCTCGGTGAGATCGAGCGCGCTCTCGGTACTCCAAGCGCATTTCGTCTGCCGCACCAACGTCACTGTCCCCTTCCCTACCCATACTTTCTCAAAATTAGACGCAGCGCAAGCAATAACAAAACGTCGCGACCACCTTATTCACGAACACGTACGAGTATACTACTACTACTATATTTTCTTCATACTTGCGCATAAAAAAAAACGGTTGTACCATTCTTGTAAATTATTAAATACTCATTGCTGACGTGTGCAAGCAATGCA
>JACLAC010020288.1_pt1 | contig 13326 bp, 10 predicted proteins | sample 8027881 | NCBI WGS metagenome assembly JACLAC01 (sample SAMN15725517, study PRJNA655200) | protist metagenome | isolation source: fluorescence activated cell sorting (FACS) single amplified genomes of... | place: Spain: Blaines Bay Microbial Observatory, Mediterranean Sea | collected 2016-01-19 | reverse complement strand
GCAAGGGGCCGTCGAGCGGCCCTCTGAATTCGAAAAACACCTGTTTCTGGATGGGCACTTGCTAGTGCAGATTAGCTGGTTGTGACCCTGAGAAAACCCGGCCGCGAGCCCTACCCTAGGACAGGCTTGTTGCCGGCAAACGAAACATGAATTTATATTGGTTATATCCAAATCCCTGTAACTGCTAGAATATTCCCGGGTTATCATCGCGAGGGAGATGGAGGATGAGAAAATTGAAAATCCAAGGGCGAAAACGCGGGTTGACCAAAAAGATCTTTATCGCCACCCTACCCCTGCTGGTAATGTTCCTGATAACCGAAGGGATCTGCCGTTGGGTCGCCCATAGACGGTTTTATACTTATGGAACAGGAATCTCGATTCAGGGCAATTCCCGCTGGGCGGACCATCCGGTCATGATCTGGACCAACCGACCGGGTTATATGGACTATGACGGCCTTGTGCAGTACAACGAGTACGGGATGCGAATGCAGCCGGGTGAAGGGATCCGGATGCCACCCAAGGGTCCATCCGATTACTGGGTTTTTTTGTTTGGCGGTTCAACCATGGCAGGGAAAGGATCCAATCCGACGGGTGACTACCTGAAAATAACCGGTATCACCACGCACGATATGGCCCACTCCATTGGAGGGTATCTACAAGAAAGGTTACAAAAGGCCAAACCGGACCACAATGTGCGGGTCTTCAACGCTGCAACCGTTTCCCATGCGGTTTTTCAAAGCCGCCTGAATTATGAATGCTCGCGACACTTGAAACCCGATTTCGTGGTTTCCATGGATGGCGCCAACGATTTTTTTAGCGGTGAAGGCAAAGGAACCGCGATAACGGATAAAATGACTCTGTGGGAAAACCATCTGGTCAACCGTTACCCCTACAAACAGGCCCGTTTTTTTATGTCCCGATCCGCCGCCATCTTTTTTCTGGGCGAATCGCTCTTTTTCAAGACGGGCATCATTCGAACGGCATCCAACTCCCGTGCGGACCCGGAAATAATGGAATACTGGTTGGCTCAAAACCCGGTTATCAATGTGATAGCACCCGAATTCATGAAGGTCCGGGAGGCGCGGGTAGATGAGTTCTATCGCGACCTGATGATTTTCCAAAAAACCCTGGAACGAGACGGTGTGAACCATCTCCTGCTAATTCAACCTCACCTGACCCTGAGAGATCGGGAAAAGATGACGGGTAAGGAGCGAGCCCTCAATAATTATTACCTGGCCAGGACCGAAGGCCGGTCACCTCATCATATGCAGACGCTTTACCAACGCATTCCGGAAGAAGTAACCGCCTCCAAGCATATTTTTCCCATGGAGACGTTCCACCACGAGGATGGTTGGCTGTTCGTAGATTATTGTCATTTTACAGAAGAGGCAAACAGGCGTTGTGCCGATGAAATAGCAAAATATATCTTGAGTGAGGGTAACCATCAACCTTTTCACTACAACCCTTGATCCTTTGCCGAATGGGATTGGGGAATTTGGGTCAGTTTTCCTACCTGAATGTGGGCCTTTACTTTTTGATCTATTTTATTTCCGGTGATAGAGCCGGTAGCCGAGCGCGAGCAGGATCAAACCCGCCAGGATCAGGGTAAATGGCCAGAACCGTTGTTCCAGCCAAAGGTAGTGCTGGGTAATGTAATAAAGGGCAAGCACAGTATTACCGAGACCGGCATAGTAGAAACTCTTGCGTTGCAGAATACCGCTCAACCAAAGTACGGCAAGGGATGCCGTAAGGTAAAGCCAATGATAGAAGTCACCGTAAAGGTCCCGGGCAACCAGTATGGCCAAGGGTTCGAGGACCAAAAAAGGGGTCAACCGATAGAGCCAGGAACTTTGTGTTCGCAAGAGTGGGGAAGCAGCATGAGCCAGGAAACGGGCTACCATGTGAATGAAAACACCATTGAGGACCAGGGTCACCATGGTATCGAAAAAAACGGAGTCAAAGGCCTCGGGAGCACCGGCGGGGACAGCAGAGCTCAGGCCGGCGAAGGCAAGGATCTTGCCGTTGAGGGCCATGAGTTCCAGGATGATGACCAAAAATATACTGGCGGTTAGATAACTGGGCTTGGCAAGGTAAAGACGGTTCCTCTGCTCCTGGATCCGGCCATTGACGGCCAGGACAGCCCAAAGGGGCACCAGGTCTAGGGCTACCCGGTGGTATGCCTCCTCAAAGATCCAGTTGACCCAACCGCGGTTCAACAAAAGGGTCAGGTGGAGTAAACAGCCCCAGGCCACGGCCAGGCTGCTGAGGGCCAATGTCCGGGTACTCCAGGCTCTCCAACAACTCATGGCAAATACCAGAATGGCCGTTACCTGAACCTGTGCATTGGTGAATATACCCGAGGGGAACAGGCGCAAGGATTCCCCCTGCATGATGGAGAACCAGCCCCATTCCCTAAACAGGGTCAAAATCAGTAGTGGCAGTACCATGATGGCGGCCATGTCATAGGCGATGGAAACGGCCCGGGCGTCACGGAGCCGAAAAGCAACCCGGCCTAGAACAAGGCATGAGGCGCCGAACATGAGCGCCGGATAGAGCCAACCCCCGGTGATTTTCAGGAAATGATGAGCGTAAAACAGGCATACGGATCCGAAAAATAAAACAACAACCCCCAGATACAGGACAATCTGATCAAAGGACAACAAACGGCTATGGGGAATCCAGTCTTCAAGGGGTTTGCGCAATTTTTGATAGGTCCGGGCGAGCTCTCGTTCCTCATGTTCGAAGATCAAACCTGAGGCTTGCCAGGAACGGATGTCGTCCAGGTGGGCACAGACCTTGGGTTCGAGTCCACTGGTGTAGTAGGTGGGACGGGCCATGACCTCCCGTCCGTCCAGGTAGCGGTTCAGGTCCTGTTCCAATTCCGAGGCCGAGGGGTAACGATCGTTGGGATCTTTCTCCAGGCATTTGAGTACGATGGCCTGAAGACCGGTGGGTACTTCAGGTCGCCGGGCTTTGGGCAGTTCCGGTGGATCCTGGCCAATGGCCGTGACCAGGGCCTCCCGGTCCCGTGCCCCAAAGGGTTGAGTCCCGCAGAGCATTTCGTAAAAAACGGCGCCCAAAGCATAGAGATCGCTCCGTTGGTCTACTTGGGACCCGGAAACGAACTGTTCCGGCGCCGCATAAGCAGGGGTCCCCCAACCGTGTGGGGGTTCGTCCAGGTATTGGGCCAACCCGAAGTCCAAGAGCTTGGGTCGAAGGGATGTGTCCAGTTTGATATTTCCAGGCTTGATATCGCGGTGGAGTATTCCCTTTTCATGGGCGTTTCCCAGTGCTTTGGCAAGTGACAGGACGATCTGGGCCAGTTGGCGAAAGGCCAAAGTGGGGGTCACCTTGAGGAGTTCGAAACCCTCGACGTATTCGGTGATAATGGCTGAGCGGCTGGTGTCCACGGCGAATACCACGGGAATGGCCGGATCGTTGAGTGCGGCCAGGAAACGAACCTCGGCCAGGATCCCCTCACTTTGCCTAGGGGTAAGCCGCTTAACCAGTTTTACCGCGACTATTCGGTTCAAAGTGGGATCCCGTGCCTTTACTACCCGGCCGAAGGCGCCGCGGCCTATTTCCTCGATGAATATCAGGCCCTCGGGGAGTCGCTCGGGGTCCGGTTCCTGCATCTTCTCATCCTCGGAAGGTGACAGGGCTTCATCAACCCTGTGAAAAGATTCAATTAGGAGTTTCAGGTCGGCTTGTAGCTTAGGATTACCGGGACAAAGCTCTTGAACCGCAGTGGCCTTGCCGGTTTCCAACCAATGCTGAATATATTGTTCGATCAGGGTTTCCAAGGATTCGTTCATGACCGGCCTCTCAATGCAAAGGGACGAGGGGCGGTGTTTGGTGAAGTTCGAGTTTGTTGTACTTTCAGGGTCAACCGGGCCAGAGCCCGGGTGTAAAGCATGCGGCAGGAGTCCTCGCTTCCGCCCATGATTTCGGCGATCTCCTTGAAGGAGCGCTCCTCGAATCGTCGCAAAATAATGACTTCTCGTTGGCGGTCATTCAGTTTTTCAAGTCCTCGTTCAAGGCACTGAAACCCTTCGTCCAGGATGAGGCGGCTGAGGGCGGAGCGGTGTTTGGCGGTCAGGTCCGAGGAAATACGATCACCGGAGATCGTTTGTCGCATATCCCGGCGGGCCTGTTGGTGATAATCAGCAAGATCACGAATGGTATTGCCGGCAATAACTGCCAACCAGGAGAAGAAAGACCGGGAGCTGTCCTTAGTCAGCTGACTGATCCCGGCACAAGCCTTGATAAGTACCTCCTGGGCCACATCCTCGGGTTCCAAGGTCGCCGACAGTGAAGGGCCCAACCTCAAACGGATGAGTAATAACAAACGGGTCCCGATACGTTCGTAAAGCAGGTTGAGTGCGGTATCATCACCGGCCCTGGCTTTTTGTAATAATTGGGTGGTCCAGCTTCGCTCCATAAGAACTCCACGGAAATTGTACTAGATGTCCCGGACAATAAAAAAAAAATGTTCGGTATTGGAAAAGGAAACCGTCTTGGTGGTAGTTGCCCAAATCAGGCAACGAAAAAACCGAGGGGGTTAGATCATGAAAACCTGGCCAATTTTGACATTGATTATTTTGGGTATTCAACTGGTTGGTTGTTTGGAGATGGATATTGAAGAGACTGTTTTTCTTGAACCGGACGGAAGCGGTACCTACCAGGTTCAGGTAAGAGTTTATGAAGAACCCGGTGAGACAACGATAGAGGAACAAATGGAAGATCACCTCACCGGTGAAGAATCCATTGGGGAAGAAATGGCAAAAATCGGTGCTGAAGACGTAAGGGTGATCCTAATCCGCGATCGCTACCCGTTGGAATACGTGGTCCAAGGCAAATTCACCTCCATCAACACCATTCTGGAAGTGATCTTTGAGAATAGACCGGCAATACGGTGGGATGATGTTCATACGGAAGAAGGTCGCTCCTTGATATTCCGGCTCGATGAAACCGGTGACCCAGATTGGGAACTTTCCGAGGAGATTGAGTTCGTGGCCGTGGGAGGGTGGATCGAAAAAGGTCCCTCACCTATGATGCTTGGAGATACAGATCCAGCCACTGAATTGCACTCAGGCGAATTGGATGAACACGAATCCCGGATCCGACCTGTGAGATGGTCCGATTGGAGAGGTTTATCCTTCCATTGGAAAGGGGATCAAATGGAGTAAAAAATTCGGATTCCGGCCTGAACTGGAGATTGGGGACCAGGAAAATGGGGACACCTCATCATGAGGAGTTCCCTTTTTTTGAATAATCACCAGACACTGGGCCTGCCGGCCCCGATCCACGGCCACTCCATTCCGAAGTCGGGTTCAACACCGTTTCTTATCTCAATCCGATTAATCTCTATCCTGTTCTCACCATTGGAGTTATTCGGGTAATGTGCAGGTGACGGTCATGCCGCCACCCTCACGGTGGTGGATATGGATGGAGCCGCCATGGGATTCGATGATTTCACGGCAAAGGGGCAAGCCGAGACCGGTACCGGATTTTTTGGTTGAGAAAAAGGGTAGCAGTGCTTTTTCCATGGCCTCATTTACCATTCCCCTTCCCCGATCCTTGACTTGAATCAAGGAACCACCATCGGTTGTATTGGCCAGGTGCACCTCGATGGGTGTTTCTTCCGGAGATGCTTCTCTCGCGTTTTTCAAAAGATTGAGCATGGCTTGTTGTAATTGGGCCGGATCAAAAAAACCCTCTTGCCCCGTGAGCCGGTTTTCCAGACGGAAGGGAACCAGGACCTGAAGTTTTTCCAGGAAACTGTTCCAGTTTACTTTTTCCTTCCTGGGCAGGGGCAGGCGGGCGAAAGCAGCATAATCCTCGAGGAAGTGGAGAAGCCGGTCGGTGACGTCCTCCATGGATTGAAAAATGTGATCCAACTTGTGGTGCTGGCTGGGACGAGTGAGAATGGTCCGAGCAGAGTGGAGTAGGGAGCGAATGGGGGCCAGGGTATTGTTGAGTTCGTGATTGATGAGGCGGATGAGTTTTTTCCAGGACTGCACTTCCTGACGGTACAACTCACGGGTCAAACGTTTGATCATAATCAGGCGATGGGGCTGGGTATTGATGGTGAACCGCCGTTGGGAGAGGTACCAGGTTTCGGTTTCACTTTCGGAAGGTAGGGTGAACAGGATATCCCGTTCCTGCTCGACGGCATTCTTCAGGCGTGGCGGTGCGGAGTCCAACAAAACCTCGAGCCGGGTTTGATCCAAAGCCCGTTTCAGGCCGAACATGGATCGGGCTTCCCGGTTGGCAAGCAGTAGGCGATCCCGAGAACCAATCAAGAGGATGGCCATGGGAGTGCTCTGGACCAGGGTATCCAAGAGGAGTTCTCTCTGATAGATGGTCCCGCGTTCATCCCGGGCCAGGTCAGCCAGGGAGTTGTAGAAAGAGACCATCTCATGTAATTCCCCATGATGGGGCGGTGCGAGTCGCAGACTGAAATCCCCATCGCGGTAGCTCCTCAGGGCGGTATCCAAAACTCGGAGACCGTGATGGAAGGGTGAAAGGACCCAGAAAGAAAGGAGAAAGGCGACCGGGATCCCCGCGATGAGGACCAGTATAATCAAAGCGCCGGTGGAGAAGGGGATCAGGTAACCAATGGAAATTAGTCCGGTTATTATCAAGAGTAAGAACAGGGATCCCAGAAATACCCGGGTTCGGAGCGGTTGGCCCCTGTCAAAACTGAGGTCGCCGTTCCCAGACGATGCCATATTTATCCATCCTGCGATAAAGTGCCTGACGGCTGATACCCAGTGAGGATGCCGCCTTGCTGATATTGCCGTGAGCCTCTTCCAATGCCTGGCGCACGGCACGTTTTTCTCCGATACCATTCCCGGTCTCGGCCACCCCTGTTTTGGCGGAACTCATCTCCAAACCCAGGTCAACCGGCAGAATTTCCGGGCCCCGGCTAACCAGCAGAGCTCGCTGTAAACGATTGTGGAGTTCGCGCACATTGCCGGGCCAGGAATAGGCTAGTAACGCTTGTTCCACACCAGGTCCGAGGGGTTTGGGCTCAGGTCCGTTCAAGATGTTGAGAAAATGCCGGGTAAGGGGAGGAATATCGCCAGGCCGGTCGACCAGGGCCGGAACATGTAGTTCCACCACATTCAGGCGGAAGTAAAGGTCCTGGCGGAAGGTCCCCGAACGGATGGCCGCGACCAGGTCGGTATTGGTGGCACTGATCACCCGGACATCAGTCTCGATGACCCGATTACTACCCAACCTGGAAAATTCCCCGCTCTGAAGAACGCGTAGCAACTTCATCTGGCCATCCATGGACAGGTTTCCGATTTCATCGAGGAAGAGAGTGCCGCCATGGGCCTCCTCGAAGCGGCCGATCCTGCGTCTTTGGGCACCGGTGAATGCGCCGGCCTCGGCGCCGAACAACTCGCTTTCCAATAACTCATTGGGAAGCCCACCGGCATTCACTTTCACAAAGGATTTCCTGGCCCGGGAAGAATTGGCCTGAATGAGGTGGGCCAACACTTCTTTTCCCGACCCATTGGGACCGGTGATGAGGACCGGAACACCGGAAAAAGCCACCTGGAGAGCGGTGCTCACCACGCGGTCCATCACCGGATCGGCATAAACGAGCCCGGCAAGCTCGGTATTCTCTGTGACGGCAGAACCCTTCACCTGCCGTTGTCGAAAGGCCAACAGCTCCTTGACCTCATCCACCAGGCGCTCATCGTCCCAGGGTTTGCCCAGGTAATCGTGTGCTCCTTCTTTTACCAGTCTGACCGCGGCCTCGAGTGAGGTCCAGGCCGTGACAAGCAGGATGGGGACGTGGGGATCGAGGGTGCGCAGATCCCGAAAAAGGCGGATCCCCTCCTCGCCGGAAGTACTGTCCTCACTAAAATTCATGTCCTGGATGATGACTCCGAATACCTGTTCCCGTGCACGGGCGAGCCCCTGTGCGGGAGAGGAGGCGGTGAGACAGGGAATCTCATGGACATCCAGGAGTACCTGTAGTGCGGTGCATATCGCATCATTATCATCGATAATCAGAACGGGTAACATGACGATCCTCTGCTGAAAGGACACAAAGGGGTTTAGACACTTTCCCTATTATATTTGAGAACCGGGCTCGAGAAGCGAGAAAAGTCCGGTTACTTTTCCACTGGGGGTTGGAAAGAAACCCGGACGAGTTTCGTCGGTGGCAATCACCTCCTTAAAAGCCCGGGCAAGAATGGAAAAAAAACCATGCTACCCTGACTGGGATATCCGAGAACATTGATGCCCCAGGCGCCCGGGTGACAAACTGGTCGGGTTGGTCACACGGACCTGGTAGCGACGAGCTTATTGTATTGGTCACACGGACCTGGTGGCGACGACCGGAGGAACAGCAGCAGCGCGAATAGCCGGCCAGGCGGCTGAAACCAGGCCCACCAGCCAGAGAACCAGCATGCCCATCAGCACCATGCTGAGGTTCAAGGGGTTGGCCATGGTCAGTTGGTTCACGAGCAGGCGGTTGAGGAGGAAGGCGAGCCCTACGCCCAGGGCGATGCCGATAAATGCAACTATACTGATCTCGACCAGGAAATAGCGGACGATCTCCCATTTGCGGGCGCCCAATGCCCGGCGAGTCCCGATCTGTCTGGTCCGCGAGGCAACGGTAAACGAGGTCATCCCAAAAATCCCCAAGGCGGTGACAAACAAGAGTAAACCCATGATGATGCTGAGGAGTTTGATAATCACGGTGTTGAAACCCATGCCTTGGAGTCTGACCTCTTCCAGGCCTTGGGTGGTGATGATCCGGTCGCCGTTGCTTAGGGTTAATTTTTCTTCAAGCCCCGTAAACAGGGATGAATAAGCGTCCGGTTCCGCTCGGACCAGGTAAAGACTGCCGTCGGCACTTCCGGGCTTGCCTGGGAAAAAGACGATCCGGAATTCCATGCCGCTCCTGCCGTTGTCATAGGGTGTGAACATATACTCTACGATGCCCACGATGACGTTGACCCGGGTACCGTCGACCGAGGTGATCCGATTGCCCAGAGCATTGCCGTCGGGGTAAAGGACATCGGCAAGGGCTTGGGTGATGATCACATTGGTTGGAGGCATATCCTGGGGAGGTGGGCCGGTCGAACGGGGTGGGGGCAGATCATCCTGGGTGAAGGTACGTCCCTCGGCGAGTTCAAGGCCAAGTGTTTGGATGAAGTGGTTATCGGCCCCATAAACAGGAGTCCGCACAGCGGTGGCCTCGGGGGCCCCCTCGGCGATAAATTGGGTTGAGGATCCACCACCCACCAAGGGCAGGGGCGAAATGGGTGTGGCATCGATGACCTCGGGTAGAGATCGAATATAGGCAAGGTCTTCATCCATCACCTGCTCGAAGTAGGTATCTTCAGCAAAACTCTTCCCGAATGACTTGATTTCCAGGACCATGATATTTTGCTCGTCCAAGCCGGTGGGCGTATCCAGCCGCTCCATATTGCCGCCCACCATCATCAGGCAATTGAGAACTACTGCCATGGTGACGGCAATCTCGATCACCAACAAGCCGATACCAACCTTGTTTTGGGTCATCGTTCTAAAAATGGGTCCGATTTCCATGGTAACCTCCCAGCCGCGCCAAGCGACGCTTTCCTGAATTAAATGTGATTTAGGGGCAGCAAACTAAGGGTGCCGCCTTTTTTTTACCTCAGAGCTTCAATTGAATAGCCGGTGATACGCGACAGGCACGCCATGCGGGATACAGGCCGGCGATCAGGCCTGCCAGGAGTGACAAACCCACCGACAACATCACCATGCTCAGGTCCAGTCGGAAGATACCGGGATCCAGGACATTGCGGGCATTGGGGATGAGGTTGGCGATGCCTTTGAGTGCGGGGATGGTCAAGATCAGACCCGTCAGGCCACCAAGAATACCAATCATTTCGCACTCGACCACGTGTTGGATGAAAATCGTGCGCCGCGAGGCTCCCAGGGCGCGGTGAATACCAATCCGGGAAGAGCGGGACAGGAACTTGCCCAGGAGCAGGCCCATCAGGTTCACGGCGCAGACAGCCAGGAAAAAGTAGGAGATAAGGGAAATGCTCTTGGTCGTACCCTGTACTCGAACATTGCGATCATTGACCCATTCCATAATGGGTGTGACCCGGTTATTTACGGGTTTGGGGTGGCGGCCCGACTTTTTTTGTTCCAGGACATAGCCTTCCACGAAGGAACTGTATTCTTCAAGAGTACCCGGGCTGAGTTCTACCCAATACTGGATCCAAAAGAATTCGGCGGTAGTGACGAACTCACGGGGGGCCAGACCCCTGAAATCGCCCCACATATCGGTATCACCCCTGAGGGACAGCCCACTATCCGTATCGAGAATGTGATCAAAGGGAATGAAAAATTCACGGGGTGGTCCGCTCAGACTGTTGATGGGATCGTAGTACATGGGGGTGGGGTTGAAATTGTCCAATACGCCGACCACGCGATATTCCCGCTCACCCAGCCGGACCCATTCACCCACACTGTCCCTGCCACCGAATAACTTGTCATTGGTTCTGCTGCTGAGGACGACAACGGGAGCCACGTCCCGGTCCTCCTTCTCGGTCCAGCCGGTACCGTAGCGGAAGGGAATGAGGAAGAGGGGAAAGAAATCGGCATGTGCGAGGCGAACGGAAGCCTGCCAGGGTTTTAGATCCCCATCCTTGGGGAACAGATAAGCCCCGGCATTGGCGACGCCGGTCCGCCGGAGGGAAATACCATCCTGCATCAGGCCGGTCATATCACGCCAGGTCACCGATTTGGGTGGCTCACCGGGATCCACATTGAAAAACTGGGCGTTGGGGTCCCAGGCATCTATGCGAACATTGAAGATGGCCTCGCTTTTTTGGGGAATGGGGTTTCGGGCAAAGACGTGGTGGACCGTGGCCATGGAGGTGGCCACCGCGATGCCCAGGGCAATGGCCAGAACACTGATCAGCGTGATCCGAGGGGAATGGCGAATGCTTTCAAATGCCAGCTTCAAGTAATAAAAAATCATGTGGACCTCCTGAAATCCCTCAAGCCACTTCCGGGCTGAGTTGACCGAATGGTGCGGGGTTGACTTCGAGTTCGGCCTTCCTACCGTCCAGCAAATGGATCTGGCGATGGGCTCTTGCGGCCAGTTGCGGATCGTGGCTAACCATTACGATCGTGGTCCCCTTGCCGTTGATCTCTTCCATGAGGTCCATGATCTGACGGGCCATCTGGGAGTCCAGGTTACCGGTGGGCTCGTCGGCCAGGATCAACTTGGGGTCGCCTGCCAGTGCCCGGGCGATGGCCACCCGTTGTTGTTGTCCACCGGAAAGCTGGGAAGGATAATGGCGCATACGGCCTCCCAATCCCACGGTCTCGAGGGCCGCAAGGATGCGTTGGCCCCGTTCGGCGCGATTGAAACCCCGGTAGCGCAAGGGCACATCCACATTGTCAAATACATTGAGGTCGGGGATCAGGTTGAAACTTTGAAAGATGAAACCGATTTTTTCGTTGCGGATCCTCGACCGCAAGCCGTCCGAAAGCCGGCTCACATCCTTATCATCCAGCAGGAAACGTCCGTCATCGAAATCATCCAACAATCCGGCAATGTTGAGAAAAGTAGATTTTCCCGAGCCTGAAGGGCCCATGATAGCCACAAACTCTCCCTTGCCCACCGCGAGATTGAACCTACTCAAGGCGTGGGTCTCGACGTAATCCGTCCGGTAGATTTTGGTGATATTTTCCATTTTCAACATATCAAGCTCCTTTTCAGTCTCTCAACATAACTGTTTGGGCATTTTGAAAGCGGGTGGTATCCGAAATGACGATGACATCACCTTCCCTCAGGCCATTGCGTACCTCGACCTCGGACAGGCTGGAGGCGCCCATGGAAACCGTGCGTAAAAGGGCCATTCCGTCTTCCACCACATAGACCTTGCGGCCCCCGCCGCTTTCCAGGAAAGGGCCACGACGTACCCGGAGCACATCATCCAAAGATGAGAGAATCATCCGGGTAGAAACTCTCTGGTTCTGTTTCAGCCCCTTGGGTAGAGGACCGTCGAATGCCATGCGCCCCTCCACCAGGGAGTTTTCCACCTCGGGCGATACGGAGGTAACCCGTCCCCGAAAGGCCTCGCCTTCGTAGTTGATCTCGGCCACGGTGCCCGCGACCACCTCGTCCGCGTAATTTTCCGGAATGCTGATGGTTATTTCGAAACCGGAAAGATCGATCACCGTCAACAGCACCTGGTTCCGGGAGACAATGTCCTTGGGGTCGATGGCCACGCTACCCACGATTCCGGAGACCGGCGAGCGGATCTCCAGTTCAGCAACCCGCCGTTGGGCTTCGTTGAGCACCAGTTGTTGCCTTTCCAGTTGCCTGGCCCGGTTGCGGACCTCCATATTTTGGGTTTCCCGTTGCAGTTCCGCATTCTCAGCGGCATGCCGGTATTCCAGCTCCGCAATGGCCAGGTCGTCCAAGGCCTTGTCATAATCCATCCGGCTGGTAAGACCTTCCTCGAAGGAACGTTTCATGCGCACCAGTTCCCTGCGCGCCGTGTCTTGCCGCAACTTTTTCAGGTCCACATCTTGTTTGTTACGGAGATTCGTGGTCCGGGCCCTGATCTTCCGCCCGGAATGGTCCGCTTCCATGGCGGCAATTTGGGAGATTTCCTGTTGCAGGGCGTTGAATAATTCCGGGCTGTCCACTCTGGCCACGACCTGATCCCCGTCTACCCGATCCCCTGCCTTCACCAACAGGGTTACGGTTCCCCTGGCAGGACTGTAAAGTGTCGGATAGGATGATGCCACGATTCGACCCTCAACCGAAAGGTCGCGAACCAACGCCCCCCGTTCCACGGTGGCATAACGAAGTCGCGCCCGTTCAAAGGAACGGTCCGCACGGAACCAGTTCCGCAGGGTAGGAGTCAACAAGATAGATCCGGTAACTAGGATGCCGAGCCCCACCAACAGAAAAACCATCTTCTTGTTCTTCTTGCCCCCGACAATCATACGGTCTGTCCCCGTTGTATCCATAATCTTGGCCATCAAAACCTCCACCCCCTTTAGGGCAAGAAAGGTGCCAGTTCTGGGAACTGAGGCTTAGTCATTGAAATATAAGTACTTATGGGTCTTTACGGGATGTCCTACCAACTGATTGGAAGAGAAAAGGGTCCAAACCGGACAGGAAAACGGGCACTCCGGGGAACACCTGGTGTTGTCGTTTTAATATAATCAACTCTAAATAAAGAAGTTGTATCTGAGTTAATTTCGTTACATCGACCCGGACAGTTGTCCGCGTTGTCCGGACACCTGTCCGAAGAAAGACCGGATAAATCGGTTTCACATGTA
>JACLAC010015645.1_pt1 | contig 13329 bp, 11 predicted proteins | sample 8027881 | NCBI WGS metagenome assembly JACLAC01 (sample SAMN15725517, study PRJNA655200) | protist metagenome | isolation source: fluorescence activated cell sorting (FACS) single amplified genomes of... | place: Spain: Blaines Bay Microbial Observatory, Mediterranean Sea | collected 2016-01-19 | reverse complement strand
ACTCGGATAAGAAAAATCAGGATTTAAATAGTGATACAACACGCTTTAAAATAAATATATCGTTCGATAAACATACAAAAACACATTGAGCGACCGAGTTCTAAAACGTATTTGAACTAAAAAATAAATTGAGTTCCTTATCCGGACTCAGGTTATTCAGGAGGGTGTGTGATTGAAATCAGAATATGCGCGATTTGCGCACTATTAAATTGTTATGAAACAAGGAGGTTATAGTGAAAGAAGAATACTATAAAAAGTCGGTTGAAGGTTTCGAACTTATTACCGAGCTGGGTAAAGATCCCGAACCATTTATGGTTACATCTAATGGTATAGATTTTGAACAGCTTAAAGTTACAACCCTCAAAAAATTTACGGATACAGTTAAAGCAACTGAGGAGCTTTCTGAAAAGGAGCGTCGTTCCGTATTGGATTACATTTCAGATAATGCAGACTTAGTTAGTAGTGAGCTTGAATCATTCGTTAATGACCAAGAAGCCGTTGTCAAAGCACATGATTACTTAACTTCTATTTTTGTGGATTTTCCTTCAATTTCAGAGCTTCTGGATGTTTTGATACAAGTACTTCTCAAGTTATTGGCAGGCTGACGGAAATATTTCATAACAGACATGGATAGATGTCGTGCAGACGACATCTGATCCAGTTGTTGCACAGTATCCGCTCACATTCCCAAAATTCACCCACCATTTATGCCCTCATTTTAAAGAGCATTTTTTATGCCAAACCCCAAATCAGACGCAAAATGGCTTCAGATCTTCAAATCATTTGAGAGTCGTGATCTTGTGCGGATTAAATTAAAGCCTTTTTTACGCTATGTAGTTAGAATCTTGCGTAAATAATTCTTGGCGCCTGTTAAAAGTGAAATTATTTCCATGAACACGTTAACGTTAACTAACACTGCTTTATTCATAAGTTTGATCGGTTTTTCTACTTATTCTTTCGCGCAAATTGAAACCAGCTTAATTATAAAAAATGGTCAAATCCTCACCATGAATGCACAAAAAGACATTATTCAAGATGGTGTGCTTGTTGTCGATCAAGATAAGATTGTCGCGATTGGTAATGAGGATTTACTAAAGAAATACACATCGAAAAATACAATTGATGCAAATAACGGCATTATCATGCCAGGCATGGTGAACACACATAATCATTTACCGATGATTGCGTTTAGAGGCTTAGGTGAAGAAGGGATTTCTAACCGCTTGTTTGCGTATTTCTTCCCATTAGAAAAAGAGAAATTAAGCCGAGATTTGATTTATCAAGCGACGCGATTGGGCGCGCTTGATCTTGCACAAAGTGGTGTTACTACATTTGCTGACATGTATTACCATGTTGACGACATGGCGCGAGCAACAAAAGAAGTGGGACTTCGGGCGGTATTGGGAGAAACCGTTATTAAATTTCCGGTTGTTGATGCTAAAGAGCCGTTTGGCGGGATTGAATATGCGAAACCATTTATTGAGCACTATAAGAACGATCCGTTAATCACTCCTGCACTAGCTCCTCATGCGGTTTATACGGTGACAGAAGCCAAATTTAAAGAGATCGATTTGCTATCAAAGCACTATGATATTCCTATTCTTATTCATGTGTCTGAATTTGGTAATGAAAGCGATCGTATAGAAGGCAATACTGAAAAATTGAGCCCAGTTGAATGGTTAAATAAAATCGGTGTATTAAATGACCGTATGGTGCTGGCTCATGCTATTCATATTGATCAAGATGATATAAATTTAATAAAAAAATCGGGTGCAGGCGTTGCGTATAACCCGATGGCAAATGCAAAAGGAGCGACAGGTATTGCGCCTGCATGGGAAATGTATCAACAAGACATACCCATTGGCCTCGGTACCGATGGTCCGATGAGTTCTAACCAAGTAGATCTGTGGCGAACGTTAAGTTATGCGGCAAATATGCAGCGTTTAAAACACGATGATAGAACGATCATGATCCCAGAGCAGGTGATTGAAATGGCTACTATCGGTGGGGCAAAAGCATTGCATATGGAAGAAAAAATAGGATCTCTTGAAGTGAATAAGAAAGCAGACGTGATTATTGTTGAAACGCGTTCTGCCAATATGAGACCAAATTATAACCCTTACGCGACATTGGTATATCAAGCGAATCCAAGTAACGTCAACACAACCATTGTGAACGGTGAAGTGATTATGCATAACCGTGAAATGACAAAAGTAAACGCTTCTGACATTAATAGTGAAATAGATAAGATCGAAAAAGATATATCGGCATTCGCGAAAGAGCTTGCCAAAGAAGCTATCAAATCGCCTAGTTTGATGAAATGATGGCTGATCTTGTTGTTTTACAGTTTCATTTTTAATTTGATAATAAAAAGTTTCAACCCCAGTTATATTTTTATTTATGTAATTGGGGCGTGCTTATTTTGAAGAAACTTAAAAAGCAGTATTAAAATAATCACTATACCCTTCATCCTTGAAAATGCAGATGTGTTGGCGGCGCGAATTCCACCCCAATCACATAGTTTATCTATGCTCATGGGGATTAATGAATTTGCCGCCTTTCTGCATTTTTAAGTATTTTGGATATAAGGATTATTTATTGAGTGCCATTCCTTCGATTTGATACCAATACCCATTACATTGGTGCGGTTTAAGGGGGGATTTTTCACCGTGCTTAAAACGCTCAAGTACACGAATGGCTTGATTATCTTCAGGACTGATTCGAACAATGTCCACAAGCCCTGCCATTGAATCTAACTCGTGGTGGAGATCGTAGCAGTAACCTGATTGCGTTTGGATCCCATTAAGAGTGAAAACCATTTGATCTTCTTGGCTTTTTACTTTTATGCCTTGGGGATAATTAATACAGCATGTTTCGCATTTATCTTTAGGTTTTTTTTCAGCTCGGGCGCTAAAACAACGGGCAGAATAGGCAAGAGGCAAATGCCCATAAGCGAAAACTTCAACTTCAAAATGCTGGCGAATATTTAAGTGCTGCGTTTGTTCGATTATTTTTTTTAGCCAATCCCGTGACAGCTCAACCGGCATACACCAACGCGTCATGCCTTTTTTCACCATTACTTGTAGCGCTTGTGCATTGTATAAATTAAGCGCAGCTCCTGCGATAAAAGGGAGGTTTTTTTCATGGGCAAGTTGAATGGCTGATACATCATTGGCTTCAATTAAAAATTCGCCATTATCAATGTATTTTTTCATTACGCTGACTTCACTCGGCGCTTCTAATAATGCCATCGTTGAAAGTACAACTTGTTTACCGTTATAGGCTAAGTTTTTCGCTATATACATCCAGTCATTTAAACGCATTTCTCGACGTTTTGAGCAGACGGTTTCTCCTAAATAAATAATATCAGCTTCACTTTGTATACAAGTTTGATAAAAATGTTCAACGTCTTTTTGAGGCCAGTAATATAAAAGAGGGCCGAGTGAAAATTGCATGGTGTTTCTTCCTGTTATTGCCATTGACGATGATATGCGCCTAAGGTGGTTTGCGCGCCTTCTGAAATACTGTCTAAACATTTATTCCATTTAGGTAGCACTTGATAGGCTTCTGGTTTTGCTAAATAGCTATCAATTGCTTGTCGCCATGTGCGGGTTACTTGCTCCACATAAGCTGGGCTTCTTTGGCGACCTTCTATTTTTACCGAAGCTATATTTGCGGCAAAAAGCTCAGGTAAAATAGAAAGTGTATTAAGGCTTGTTGGCGCTTCGAGTGCATGGTAGGGGTTATGATCGTTTGTTGTAACAAAGCGTCCTTTGCAAAGCGTTGGGTAGGCTGCATTTTCCCCTACTTGGTAGCGATCAATTAAAATATCATTTAAGCGAGATTCTAAGCCATCAGGGGTTTCTTGCCAGCGAACAAATTTAGCCGGTGAACATGCTCCCACTGTATTTGGGGATTCACCCGTAAGGTAGGAGGATAAATAGCATCGCCCTTCAGCCATAATACATAGGCTACCAAAAGCAAACACTTCAAGATCTACCTCTGTTGTACGCGCTAATTGTTTTACTTGATGAATAGAAAGTACCCGAGGCAGCACAACGCGTTTGACGTTAAAATGTTGGCGATAAAAATCAATAGCGGCGCTGTTTGTGGCTGAGGCTTGAACTGAAAGGTGAATTTCCATTTCAGGGTGCTTATTGGTGATGTAATCTAAAACTGCAATATCGGCAACGATTAATGCATTTACACCAAGATCAACGGCGGCATCAACAGCATCAGTCCAACGTTTAAAGCCATCAGGGTGGGCGAATGTATTCAGTGCAACATGAATATGTTTTTGTTTGTTTTGCACATAAGTCACCGCTTTTTCAAGTTTTTTTCCATCGAAATTCAGTCCTGCAAAATGGCGAGCATTCGTGCCATCTTTAAAGCCGATATAAACCGCATCTGCGCCATTATCGATTGCTGTTTTCAAAGCAGGCAAATTTCCTGCGGGGCAAAGTAATTCCATTATCTTTTTCACAAATTGATGGGAAGTGATGAGAGGGAAGAATTGTAGATAGAGCAGGGCGAACATGTTTTGATATAAGGCAGGGAATATTAAAGTTGAAAAATTAATATTGTTGATATGATCAGTTAAAAGAGAGAGTGAAAAATAAGCAATTTTAATCTGTAAACCTCAGACTAAGCCCTGTAGTATGGGCGCATTATATTTATTATACCCAATAAACTTGAAGATGCAGGCAGGCGGAAAACAATGTTTACCCATGAGCATAGATAAACGATGTGATTGGGGTGAATGAACGTCGCAAACACATCTGCAACTTCAAGTATGAAGGGTATATACTCCACATCTTTGAGTTATATACCCAATAAACTTGAAGATGCAAGAAGGCGGCAAACGGATTCATCCCTATCAGCATAGATAAACAATGTGATTGAGATAAATGAAGCTCATGTTGTTATAGAGAAAGGATAAATCTCTTTTACGTTTTAAGATATGTAGAGAAAAACCCGCGCTGGTGTATAAAAAACAAGCTTTAAATTTATTAAAAAGGTAATTATTTTGTTCGATAAAATCCACAGTCTTCTCGTTTTAGGTGCGCCAAAAGCATTTCGTATTCCGGCTAAATGGGTTCCACCTGTATTCCAACAAACAATAATGTTAGAAACATTGAAACGTGTTTTTCATGAAGCGATTGATGAAGGTGAGTTTTCATTTCTAGAAGGGCGTTGGCTAGAAGTGCATGTGCGTGATGTGGATATTAAGCATTACATTAGTTTTGCAAATGATGAGCTTATAGTATCGGCTGAGCCTATGCCCGTTGATGTTTCTTTTAGTGCTGATTTAAACGATCTTATCTTGATTGCAGCACGTAAAGAAGATCCTGATACTTTATTTTTCCAACGCCGTTTATTGATTGAAGGAGATACGGAGCTGGGTTTAGAAGTTAAAAACCTAATGGACAGTGTTGATCTGGATGCGATGCCAACGGTATTGCGTCAGGCTTTGCTGACACTTGCCGACTTCATTCAAAAAGGCATTGAAAAATCAGTTGCCTTATCGGAAGGACAATTAGATGCTAATAAGATCTGAAGCCCCCGTTGATATCCTTGCTATTGATAACTTATTAAAAGAGGTGTTTGATAGTTATACAGAAGCTGAACTTGTGATGTCTTTGCGTGAAAATGGGCATAATACTCTGTCGCTTGTTGCTTGTACTGATGAAGGAGAGCTTGTTGGTCATTTAATGTTTAGCCCTGTCTTTATTAATAATAATGATACTGGAATACAAGGGCTAACCCCAATATGTATTCATCCAGATTATCAAGGGCAAAACATAGAAGCGCTTTTGGTGCAAGAAGGGTTAGATATTCTTACCGAATTAGGTTATCCCGCCTGTGTTGCGCTTGGTGATATGCATTTTTATCGATGCTTTGGTTTTCTGCCCGCCGCAGAATTTAACTTAACATGCCAAAGAAAACGAGAAAATGAAACCTTTATGGCGATTGGGTTAAACGCAACCGGTTTTTCAGGCCAAGAAGGGCTTGTTACTTATTGCTCTGAATTTAATGTGCTGGGTAATTTTAAATTTCACAAATAAAGCAAGGCGGCGTTTAGAATGCCGCTTTTTACTTATATGCCACACTTAGGTATATAATAAAATCAACTTAAAAAACCAGCAAATATGCATGATGAATGATGTACAACGATTGAAAAATATGGGGATCAGCGTTTGGGCATTACGTAAGCCTGAGCATTATCCTTTACATCAACAAAAAATCATTTTGCCAAGCACATGCCGATTATTATTGGTGAGCGATAGCATCCCAGATGAAGCCGATGCATGGCTTTTTGGTAAAATTATAGCCAGTATGCAAGTGGCACCTGAAGAAGCGATGTACCTATCACCGCTTGCTTTTTCTTTAATTGAAACGCACACCTTAGATTGGTGTTGGTTTGCAGGGTGCGCGTTGCAATCGATAGAAAATGTTCATGTGTTAACCTCGCTTTCTTTATCACACTTACAAACGGATATGCGTGCCAAAAAAGATCTTTGGCAGCAAATTAAACGTGCAGTAACCGCCTAAATGAAAACCCAATTATTCCCCATGAGTGACAAATGGCTCAATGCGGTCATTGACATTGAAAATCAAGCTCATTCACATCCGTGGGCTGAAAGCATTATTCGAAAACCTGCGAATAAATTTAGTCACCATTATGTATTAGTGAAAGATGACAATGTTATTGGCTATTTTTTCTCTCAATGTATTGTCGGCGAAGCTTCTTTATTAAATATTGCAGTCTCGCCCGTTCATCAAAAAAAAGGGTATGGGAAAACATTACTCTTAGCGTTTATTGATGAGATGAAACAAATAAAAGCACAAGAAATTTGGTTAGAAGTACGTGAAAGCAATCAAGCAGCTATTGCGCTTTATAACGCAGTTGGATTTAACGAATTTGATCGTCGGTATAATTATTACCCAACAAAAAATGGGAATGAAGATGCCTTAGTCATGAGTTATTGGTTTGATGACTAAAAAGAGCATTGATGCATACTGAGAGTAAATGCCAATCGATTAGAACGCCACTGATTGTTTATAAACTCAAGATCAGCGAAAATAGCGCCAATTACGATTAACTCGCCGGATTTGACAAGCGAAGAGCTGATAAAGAGAGTTCTTTAAAGCGCGCGTACAAATCCGTGTCCAAACGAAAAGAATTTATACATGGCAAACCAAGATTTTCTTGATGAAATCAATAAGCGAAGAACCTTTGCAATCATCTCTCACCCCGATGCTGGTAAAACCACGATAACAGAAAAAGTGCTTTTATTTGGACGCGCTATTCAAACTGCCGGTACGGTAAAAGGGCGAGGCTCGAATCAACACGCAAAATCTGACTGGATGGAAATGGAAAAAGAGCGGGGAATTTCTGTTACCACCTCAGTCATGCAGTTTCCATATAATGATTGCTTAGTTAACTTGTTAGATACCCCAGGGCACGAAGATTTCTCAGAAGATACATACCGCACTTTAACAGCCGTTGATTCATGTTTAATGGTGATTGATGCTGCAAAAGGGGTTGAGGATAGAACACGTAAATTAATGGAAGTAACGCGTTTGCGTGATACGCCCATCGTTACTTTCATGAATAAATTAGATCGTGAAATTCGTGATCCAATGGAGCTATTAGATGAAGTTGAAAGCGAATTAAATATCGCTTGTGCGCCTGTCACTTGGCCAATAGGTTGCGGAAAAGAGTTTAAAGGTGTTTATCATATTCACCGTGATGAAACGATTTTATATCAAACAGGGCAAGGACATACCATTCAAGAATTATCGATCATTAAAGGATTAGATAATCTTCAATTAGATGAAGCCGTTGGCGCCTCATTAGCGAGTCAATTACGCGAAGAGCTAGAGCTTGTGCTTGGGGCATCTCATGCCTTTGATAACGCGCTTTTCTTATCCGGTGAATTAACCCCTGTCTTTTTCGGTACAGCGCTTGGTAACTTTGGTGTTGATCATATGCTAGAGGGCTTAACTAACTGGGCACCTGCGCCTAAAATTCGTGAAGCGATTGAACGAAAAGTGGATGCAAGTGAAGAAAAGTTCAGCGGTTTTGTTTTTAAAATTCAAGCGAATATGGATCCAAAACACAGAGATCGCATCGCCTTTATGCGCATTGTTTCGGGTAAATATACCCAAGGCATGAAAATGAAACATGTGCGGCTTGGTAAAACTATTTCTATCTCGGATGCTGTTACTTTTATGGCAGGGGATCGATCGCGCGCAGCAGATGCATTTGCTGGTGATATCATTGGTTTACATAATCACGGAACGATTCAAATCGGTGATACATTCACGCAGGGAGAAGATCTTAAATTCTCTGGTATTCCTAATTTTGCCCCCGAATTATTTCGCCGTATTCGTTTAAGAGATCCACTAAAACAAAAGCAGCTTGTAAAAGGCCTAGTTCAACTTTCAGAAGAAGGGGCTGTGCAAGTCTTTCGCCCTTTGATTTCAAATGATTTGATTGTTGGCGCTGTGGGCGTACTTCAGTTTGATGTGGTGGTTGCAAGATTAAGATCTGAATACAATGTTGAAGCTATTTATGAGCCAATCAATGTAGCTACTGCCCGCTGGGTTGAATGTGACGATGGCAAAAAACGTGATGAATTTCAGCGTAAAAACCAAACCAATTTAGCGTTAGATGGGGGCAATAACTTAACCTATATTGCTCCAACAATGGTGAATTTATCTCTGACCCAAGAGCGCCACCCTGACGTGCAATTTCGAGCAACAAGAGAACATTAATTACCCTACCTTGTTTTTGACATATAACTCCCAAATATATTGGGAGTTATTCCCCCATTCACCGTTTATCTAAGCGCATAGGGTAAGAATTATTTGCCGCCTTTTTGCATCTTCAAATATTTTGGGTATAGTTTTTCTTCAATTGTAAAAAATAAATGGAGTTTTGATATGATTGATACGCATTGCCATTTTGATTTTCCCCCTTTTTCTGATGACCCACATTTATGGCTTGAAAATGCAAAGCAGGCGGGCGTTGAAAAACTTATTATTCCCTCTGTTAAACAAGAAACGTGGCGTTATATTAAGCAGCTAAGTGCCAGTTCTGAAATGCTTTACTACAGCTTAGGTTTACATCCTGTTTGGATTGCAGAGCACCAAGAAATTGACTTAGAAATATTAGAAAAAGAGTTAATTAAAGCCACTCCTTTTTGTGTTGCAATCGGTGAGATTGGATTAGATTTTTCAAAGGAAAACGCGCAAAAAGAAAAGCAATCAGCCTATTTATCTAAACAACTAGCCCTTGCAGAGCACTACCAATATCCCGTTATTTTACATTGCAGAAAAGCGCAGAATGAATTATTACAAATATTAAATAAATTTCCTCGGGTGCGGGGGGTCTTACACGGTTTTTCTGGCAGTGAACAAATAGGGCTGGCCTTTATTAAAAGAGGTTTCTTGTTAGGGATAGGCGGTAGCATCACCTACCCTAGAGCGAATAAAACACGCCAAGCGGTAGCAGCATTGCCTTTGTCTTCTTTGGTGCTTGAAACGGATGCCCCTGATATGCCTTTATACGGATGCCAAGGTAAACCCAACACACCTGAAGCGCTTCTTGTTATTGCTAAGACCCTTGCGGTATTAAAAAATCAATCTATCGAAAAAATCATTAAAACCACCTCTAAAAACGCCCTTCAATGTTTTTCTTTTTGATCTTGCTATATCTACCAATGTTGAAAATGCAGCTATACCTTTCATCCTTGAAGTTGCAGATGCGTTGGCTTTGCTCATTCACCCCAATCACATCGTTTATTTATGCTCATGGGGATTAATGAACTTGCCGCCTTCCTGCACCTTCAAGTTTATTAGGTATAAGCTTGATTATGCATTCGTACTCGCCCCAAGATACTGATGATGCACTGAGGCGTCATTTCTTTTTGGCCTTCCTCGCAAATCGATTTTTTGGGTGTAAAGTAAACGTTTGCGTTTTTTTCATGGCATAAATAGATCACATGAAAAAATAATGTGATCGAGATCTATATATTTGCATTGAAATGTTTCGGTTACATTACTATCGCTTCCTGCTAATGCGTATAATCCTCGCGCAAAATAAATCCTTTTTTATGCGTGAGATCGCAAGGAAATCTATTTTATGAATTTACTAATGAGCATCATCGGAATGGTCGTACTCTTGGGTATTGCTGTACTTATTTCTGATAATCGTAAAGCAATTAATCTTCGAACGGTTGGAGGTGCGTTTGCTATTCAGTTTTTATTTGGTGGTTTTATCCTTTTTGTACCTTGGGGACAAAAACTGCTTAATGGCGTATCTGAAGCGGTGCAAAATGTAATTAACTACGGAAAAGATGGCATTAACTTTCTTTTTGGCAGTTTGGTTAATTTTTCTGTTGAAGGTATTGGCTTTATTTTTGCCTTTCAAGTGCTTCCAACGGTGGTGTTCTTTTCATCATTGATCAGTGTTTTGTATTATCTTGGTGTAATGCAGCTGGTTGTGCGTGTTTTAGGTGGCGGTTTACGTAAGTTACTAGGCACCTCCCACGCAGAATCTATGTCAGCGACAGCAAATATATTTGTTGGGCAAACAGAAGCGCCTCTTGTTGTTCGTCCTTATATACCTAAGATGACTCAATCTGAATTATTTGCTGTAATGTGTGGTGGGTTAGCATCAGTAGCGGGGGGGGTTTTAGCCGGTTATGCCGCAATGGGTGTACCTTTGCATTATTTGATCGCCGCTTCTTTTATGGCAGCCCCAGGCGGGCTTCTTTTTGCCAAGATCATCAAGCCTGAAACGCAAGAGCCGATTGATCAATATAATGGTGATAACGATGATACTGACAAACCTGCCAATGTTATTGATGCTGCGGCAAGTGGTGCAGCAGCAGGAATGCAATTAGCCTTAAATATAGGCGCAATGTTATTGGCTTTTGTTGGTTTAATTGCTCTGATCAATGGTATTTTAGGTGGCGTTGGCGCTTGGTTTGGTCTTGAAGCATTAACACTTGAATCCATTTTAGGTTATCTTTTTGCCCCTATTGCGTTTTTAATTGGTGTGCCTTGGGTTGATGCAAATGTCGCAGGAACTTTGATTGGTCAAAAATTAGTATTAAATGAATTTGTAGCTTATTTGAATTTCACACCGATGATCCCAGATCTGAATGAAAAGACAGTTGCGATTATCTCGTTTGCTCTATGTGGTTTTGCTAACTTGTCATCTATTGCCGTTTTGTTAGGTGGGCTAGGTAGTATTGCGCCAGCACGTCGCCATGAAATTGCACTTTTTGGAGTAAAAGCCATAGCAGCAGGTACTCTGTCAAACCTAATGAGTGCAACTATTGCAGGATTTTTCTTAACGCTTGCTACGCTTTTGGCATAGTTTGTCATTAACGCTGCGAGTTCGCTTTTTAAGTTAAAAATACGAAAAGCCGCCGAATAAGGCGGCTTTTTTATGCATAAAATTTACCTGTTTTTTATGTCTTTAGGCTTAATTCGTCAGAAAAAAGCAATATTTAATGTTATTTCACTGTGATTAAAAGAAAGAATAATAAATAATTTACAGGTAATTTATTTGCATTATAAATATGTAAAGGTGCAGAAAGGCAGAACATTTATTAATTCTTCTTTACATATACCCAAGATACTTGAAGATGCAGGAAGGCGACAAGTGAATGAATCCCAATGAGCATAGATAAACTATGTGACTGGGGTGAATTCGCAAAGCCAACACATCTGCAACTTCAAGGTGAAGGGTATATGTCTTTTAATTTCAGGTCACGATATATTTTATGAAAGCCTCTAATGTCGAATGTGAATTTAAAATTCAACCAAGTGATCCTGATACGCAAAAAAAAGAAGAAAGACATACAGTTAAACAAGTTAAAAACACAAGTAAAAGGCTTAAAACACACCATCAAACATCCCAACAAAAAGCACCACCACAAACGGCTTCATTTGAAATTGCAGAAGATGAGGTTTTAACGAACGCTGCTTCAATAGGATGCACTTTTCCTACATTTAATATATTGCAAATTTCCGATCCAACGGAGCGAAAAAAAGAATTAGATAAAATAAAAAAAATCACTCCAGATCTAACCGATCTCTGTGAAGTAATTGAAATGAAAGAAGATCAACTGATGAGTGATACATATTATAAATTAGGTTTAAAAGCTAAAACAGAAAGAGCCAAGTTAAATGCGCTTAATCAAGAGTTAAGGCAAAAACAACAGGAATTAAATAAAGAAAAAAGTAATAAAGACAAAGTGCTCGATTTAGAGACAAAAGCATGCTTAAAAAATGAAATAGTGCGTATTCAAAATGAAATTGGTAGTATTTTTGTAAAAAATAAAATGCATAAATCATCAGATGAACTTGAATCAGAAAGACAAGTAAATAAACATAAAAAAAGAGCAATACAAAAGTACTATGAAATTAAAAATAAAACAAATATACACGATAGCCCATTAAATCAAAGTGGGATAGGAGAGCTAGGATGTAAAATAAATATGCGCAAGTTAGAATTGAAAAACACAAGCTTAGATTTGTCAGAAAAAACAAAAATAAAAATGAAAATAAAAAAGTATGAAAAATTAATCGAAAATAAAATTGATTTAAAAAAGAGGTTTGAGTCGAGTCATTCTTTTGAACAGAATATGTCATTAAGAGCGACATTGGCAAAATTTAATCAAATTGATGCATTAATTAGCCATAACGTAAATGTGCCGTCTGAAATTATATCGATTACTGATATAAATGAAAAAAAACAAGAGGAAGATGGAGGTTTAAATATTATACAAGAAAAATCAAAATTATTAGATGTAAATAAACAAATAAAATCCGGCAAAGCCAAACAGAAAACAAAACATATTGAACCCCTTATTATTTTTCCTACACCAGAGTTAGAAAAAGAGGTTGAAATGATCCCTTTATCTAATGTACAAATAGCGCCGATAATTCAAACTAATGTAGTCTTGTTACAAACAAAATCTCCCGTTTCGTTTCCACTCTTTTTTGAAGAGCCAACACTTGAACAAAGTCATCCATATCCTGTTAAAAGAAAGGATATAAACTATGATGATATTCCTGTTATACCTGAAGCTTTACTTAATCAGTTGGATATAAAACCAATCCCCTTAATAATGAATTATAGTAATATAGAAAGACTGCCTGAAATTAATGAAAATATTTTGATTGAATCTGAAAAAATAACAAGCGCTAGAGCAATTAAAGGTGATGAAATAGAATTACCCTTTTCTCAAAATATACCAAATATAGGCTCATCAATACATTATAACTTTGAATATGGCGTAGCTCTTG
>JACLAC010013398.1_pt1 | contig 13330 bp, 10 predicted proteins | sample 8027881 | NCBI WGS metagenome assembly JACLAC01 (sample SAMN15725517, study PRJNA655200) | protist metagenome | isolation source: fluorescence activated cell sorting (FACS) single amplified genomes of... | place: Spain: Blaines Bay Microbial Observatory, Mediterranean Sea | collected 2016-01-19 | reverse complement strand
CGGCCTTTGTGTCAGAAAAGAGGAGGCCAAATGCAAAATCAGGTTCTTTTTTAATGGGCTAAGTTGCTAAGTCATTGAAATAACTGAGATTCCGGAGAAGTCGATCAGTGATTGAGGAAGAGAAGAAGAAGGGCTCCTGCAACGTAGAGAAAGCCCTTATTTGGGGCGGGTGGCCGAAACGATTAGAAGGGCACCGCTTGGTTTTTCTTTGCGGAGTCGTTTTCATCCTGTGTGGTCTGGGATGCGCTGACTTTCGGAACGAGGGTCTTCTTCAATGGCTTGGCGTAGAGAATACGTGGAGTTCTTTTTCAGGCCAGCAGGTGCTTCTGAACCAAACTCAATTGGAAGAGCGTGAAGTGCAGGTTCCATGCGAGCCTGTTCAAGACTATCTAGAGGCTCGTTTGGCTTCCCTGGGCGCAAGCTTACCGTCTTCAGAAGCGGTGGCAGGTCATGCCGAAGGTCGTCACGCACACATTAAACGAGAACTCCAATCAACGGTGGCTGTTCTTGAGGGACGGTCGAAGGATCCGATTCTGCTCATCGCCCCCTACCGCGGCGCGTGTGAGAAGCGAATCGAGGAAAACCCTCAAAACGCGTGGGCTAACGCGAGTTTTCTGCTTGAACTTGGACGGGTTCTCTCTGCTCAGCCCCAGCCCTACACGATTTGGCTCGTCTTCATCCCTGAGAATTCTCCCGGGGCTCAAAGGTCTGCCTCCATCGTTGAATCCTTAAGCACTCCTTGGCTGGGCAGCGAGCGAGTCGCTGAAGCCCTCAAGGCGGAGGGCGTTCTGAATCAAGTTCGAGTGGCCATTTTTTTCGATGGCTTGGGAAGCACAGGCGAATCGGTCTCTCGAGATTCACACTCTCATCCGGTGTACCGCGAGGTTTTCTGGGAAAGCGCTCAAGCCCTCGATGCCACGGACGTGTTTTCCGATACATCGGATTTGAGTTCCTCGGCGCTCGGCCATCACGCCTTTCTAGGAAAGGGTTTGCGTAGGACAGTTCTGATCACCACCGGGACCTCGGAGATTTCTGAAAACAGGACGGACTCCGTGACACAAAGCTCTCAGGCGAATCGCTGGCAGACAGTTGGCCGTGTGAGCGTGGAGGCGCTGGGCAGGATTGGAAGACGTCTGCAGCGGATGGATAAGATATCGGGTGGTTGAGACTCGCCATTAGATTTTGATATATGAATGAGTCAGAGTGTGTCTAGGCAGTGGATCGACGATGATTTTGGCAAAAACGAGATGGTCACGAAGACCTGAAAATGAAATGGCGGGTCTTCCCGGGAGTTCCCGCTTAGTAATCCATTGGGCCTTCTTGAGAGTGTGCTTTAAGAGGAGTCTGTTTTTGATTCCGGCGCTCATGGGTCTGACTGGGTTTGAGGTGGCTGGAGCAGAGGAGGTGGAGCGAGGAAAGCCTGCGGAGGTCTATATTTCAATCGCCTCACCTAAGCGATCCGAAGTCGTTAAAAATCGCGTCAATATGGCGGAAATTCGCGGAACGGCGCAATCAGGGAGCAGCGGCGATACTGAATTCGATGTTTTTATTTTGATCGATGTTTCGCATTCAACTCGTTACCCCAGTGGACTTGATATTGATGAAGACGGGGAAGTGGGGATCAATCCCCAGCAAGAATTGATCGCCACCGGGACATACCCTGAAGACATGATTTGCAGTGACCCGGAAGACACGATTTTGTCCGCTGAAGTCAAGGCTGCGCGTCTCCTTTTAGACGTTCTCGATCCCGCTCACACTCAGCTGGGAATTATTGTCTTTTCGGGTGCGGTTGATCTTGAAACCGGTGGACGGGTGAGTCCGGATCAGAGAGATGCGTTGGTGAAGGTTCCTCTCACTCGGGACTTTTCTCAAGTCTCTCGGGCCCTGGATGAGATCCTTGAAGATGGGTCGTATGGCGCAACAAATTTTTCAGCCGCAATTCAGCTCTCTGTTGTGGAGTTGGCGGGTATCGGTCGTGCGTACAGTGAGCCCACGCCTGGAGCACGAAAGGTGGCTCTCTTTTTGACGGATGGAGTTCCGACCTTTCCTTTCGGTCAGGCGTCATCGTCCGACCCAGAGGATGTTGAGGCGGCCTTAGCCGCGGCTCGGCTCGCAAAAACAGCTGGAGTCATGGTGAATACGTTTGCTTTGGGTCAACAGGCTTTGGCTTCACCTATGGCGCCTTCTGAAGTGGCACGGATTACCCAAGGTCGCTTCATTCCTGTTCGAAACCCGGGCGATATTGTGAGCTTTCTTCAAGGGGTCTCATTTGCGGATATCGACGATGTCGTGATTACGAACGTCACAACCGGGGATATCTCGTATGACGTTCAGCTTTCACCGGATGGAACTTTCTACGGAATCGTTGCCGTTCGCGAAGGCGTAAATCAGATGAAAGTTTCGGCTTTGGCTTCGGACGGGGGGGAAGCCAGTAGCGTATTCGACTTGAATTTTGAGAAATCGGGGTTGACTGCACGCGAGCTTGAACGTGAGCTTGAGCGGATCAAGAAGCGCAACCAGGCGCTCATGAGGATGATTGAGAAGCAACGCATCGAAGAGTTTAGAAAACGTCAGCGTCGACGTGTCGAAATCGAAGCAGAAGATGAATGATTGAACAGACTATGAGACCGGTGTGAGGTTCGAGTCGCGGATTTGACGTCTCTGAAGTTTTCCGCCGACGAAAAAAGATACGAGGTCGACCTCGCCGTCTCCATTGAGATCTTGTTCTCGTCTGATGAGAACGGCTTTGCCCGCCTGGGTCTCAAAGAACTCAAACGTATCTGCAAAACCTTCACCTCGCGAGTCGCGCTCGATGCGGTCGACCTTCTCTAAGCCAGCTTCATTGATATATCGAGTCCATAGATCCATTCTCCCATCCCGATCGGTGTCTTCTTCGGATCGAATTCGGTGCTTTTCTTGGTAGAAAATGATGAGGTCCGTCTCCCCGTCATTGTCTGCATCGTGGCGTTCTTCGACTAGAGAATCCTCTCGATAGCGATAGAAAACATCTCGAACGCCATCATCGTCACGATCAAGTTCACGCAGACTGATGATTCCGTCTCGATAGGTCTCGAAAACCTCAGGGTTACCGTCATCATTCTCATCGAGAACCCGAGTCTTGAGAATGCCACGCTCGTATTGATTCCAGTTGTCGAGAGTTCCGTCGTAGTTCCTGTCCGCTTCTTGTCGAACGAGAGTACCGTCCTCTCGATCAATAAAACGAATGAGCTCGGGTTTTCCGTCTCCATCGGCATCCAGTGTCAATCGAATCACCCGCAAGGGAGTCTCATTTCCCCATGTGCCGCTCTTAATTTTTTCGTTTGAGCGATCAAAGATTTCCTCTGGAAGCACTCGGTCCTTGGGGGCTGGGTACGCGGTACGGGGTTTCGATGGAGAGGCATCGCGAGTTTCCGGAAGGGGAGCCGCGAGGCTTTGAGGCCCCTGTGATCGCCCCGTGGCCTTCTGAAGCAAGGTCTTTTGAAGATTCTTTTGAGCTTGCAAGGCTCGTTCGACGGGAGCTGCCTCTGCGGCCCGTTGTTTTTCTTCTCGGGCTCGAACTTGGTCCCGTTGGGACTCCCTTTGCAGGCGCTGGGATTCTTCGCGTTTCTGGGTCTCTTGCCGAAGCGCATGTTCTTTTTGAGAGGCTTCTTCAATCTCGCGGGTCAGTTCAGTGCTTTCGGTCTGCGGAGAGGGCTCTTGGCCGCGGGCGGTGCCCGCGGCACAGAAGCAAAGCCCGACTAGGACGAAGCGTAAAAAGCCGACCCTCAAGGGACTCTTCGTGAGCATGAATGAATTTCCTCCAAATCAAAACAACAGATAAGGGTTTAAGCCGAGGTTGTCACCGTTGGGGGCCTCCAAAAGCCCAACGTTTCAACGCGGCGCAGCATTTATTCGGCCTCAGCCTGCCAAAGGCACTTCGGATGCGTCTCGATGTGCTCGCCCACTGGGACACATTCAGCCTTAAGGAGCCCGTCTGGGCGCTTTTGCTTCGGCGGAGACTTCTTCTCGACTTGAGAGCGCTAAAAACCTATTATAACGCAGTGCATTGTATTCCGGTCATTCAAAAAAGATCTGTCGGCGCAAGTTCCTCTTTCGGGCGGACTTTGCCCCCGAATAGCGGCCTTGGACCCGAGGACGGGCGGTCTGGCCTCCGGGCGGTTCCGGCCAAGGGGTCCACGCGTCGCTGCGTTGAGAGGAGTCCGGAATGGGTCTAACCCTCATTCGAAAAAGCCGAGGGCCTGCCAAGGGCTCGCGCTCTCATGTGGCCTTGGTGCTGGCGGGGGGGGCTGTGACAGGTGGGGCTTTTAAAGTGGGTGGGATTAAAGCGTTAGAGGATTACCTAGTCGGGAGAGGTTTGTGCGACCTCGACACCTACGTTGGGTTATCGGCCGGTGCGGTTTTAGCGGTTCCGCTCGCGGGAGGGATTACTCCGAGCGAAATGATTCGCGTTCTCGACGGCAGCAGTGAAAAGTTAGATCAGCTCAAGCCGATTGATTTTTACAACCCAAACTTTTCAGAGTTTATCAGTAAGCCTGCTCGATTTGCGGTGGACGCTTTGAGTTATTTGCCGGGTGTCAGTCTCGATCTTATTCGGAGCCTGCCAGGCTTGCCTGAGTCGGCAGGATCCGCATTTCGTCGCTTCATAAGGAATCCTGGATACACAGAATTTGAATCGCTTGCACTGCGAGTCATTGAACATGTTTCGCCCACACGAGAGAGGCCTTCGATCACCGATCAGTTTCCGTCGGGCATTTTTGAAAACAGTTCCTTGGAGCGATGGTTGCGAAAGAGCTTGGATCTGCTGGGCCTGCCAAATGACTTTGGCGCTTTCGGACGGCAAAGGGGAAGCTCTCTCTATCTGAGTGCGTGCGAACTGGACACGGCGGAGCGAGTGATCTTCGGAGCGGATGAGAATTCGGAAGTGACGATTTCTCAGGCTGTTCAGGCCTCTACGGCGCTGCCCATATTTTATAAACCGGCTCGCCTGAATGGGATCGACTACGTGGACGGAGGAGTGCGAAACACAGCCAATATTGATGTGGCCATCGAGAAAGGAGCCGATCTGATCATCTGTTATAATCCGTTTCGGCCCTTCTTGAATCGCGCTAATCCGGAGGTCAGAGACCCGGAGAGTTTTGCGAAGGGGGCTCATCTCGCGGACCGAGGGTTAAAGCTCGTTCTGAATCAGACATTCCGAACTCTCCTTCATTCTCGGCTCCAGCTTGCTTTGCAACACTATGCTTCGGATCGCGGCTTTCAAGGCGATATTATTCTGTTGGAACCGGAAGAACACGACGCCGACTTTTTTGCCCTTAATCCCATGGCGTTCTGGCATAGGTCGGAGGCCATGCAGAATGGTTTCGAATCCGTCCGTTCAACGGTTGAGGAAAACTTCGATGCGTTGGATGAAGTGCTTAGCCACCATGGTCTGAAGATGAGTCGAAAAGTGGCCAGGGAGCAGGCTCGAATCCTGAGGGAAGAGCAGGGCTGGGCTTCACCGAGGCGCAGGCAGGTACGGAGGGAGGCCCCGTCGCTGCGTGCGGTGGGATCCTGAGCCGTTGGCGTCAGGCCAATCACTCTGACTCTTGTCTGCTGGCTTGCGAAGGGCCCGTTTTTGAAGTACTTTCAAGGGCTATCTTAGGCGCCTCTACAAGCGAATTAGTTGATTTTCAGGATAATCATCTTAATTCCAGCCCAGTGACTCGGTGAGATTTTTTCAAATTCCAAGTCGACGGCGGGCAAATCGGAAAGAGCGGGCAGCCGAGTGGAGCAAGGTGGGGACGACGCGGTTGGCCTCCTTCCTGTCGAGCTTCGGATAAGCAGATGGGAAGTAAATCAGAATCCGATAAGCCTAAGGGGCCTCTAGCCGCTTTCAGGCGAGGGAATCCGCGGGATCTCTGAAGAATAAGTCGGTGGGTCGAGGCCATGAGCCTCTAGAAGAACGGGATAGCGAGCCTCGAATGTGCACTCTGATCGCAATTTATAGGCAAGTTCCGGACCGTTGGCTTGTGGTCGCTGCGAACCGAGATGAGTATCTGGATCGTCCTGCGGAGGGGCCGGCCATTCGCTCGTCCGCTTCGGGCCGAGTTCTTTCGCCACTCGATGTGAAGGCTGGAGGAACTTGGATCGGAATGAATCAGTCGGGTGTTTTTTGTGCGCTGACGAATTTGTCCGGTTCTCAAAATCAGTCAGACCGCCTCTCGCGTGGGGAGGTCGTCACGAACTGTTTGAGTGCCCCTCATGCAGTCGATGCCGCTGAATGGCTTAAGGCTCTTCCTGCGGAGCAATACAACTCATTTAATTGTTTTGTGTGTGATCAAGATAATGCGTTTCTGGCGGTCTATTCAGACGAGTGCCACGTTCAGGAACTGGGGCCAGGTGTGCATGTTGTGGGCAACTCGGATGGATTGGCCGCTCCTGTTCAGAAGGTTGCCCGTCTACGCGATCGAGTTGAGGGCCTTACGGAAAGTCTTCCCGATGACCTACTGGGTCGACTGGGTGAGGTCTGTGGTGAGCACGGTGTCTCAAAAGTGGCGCTTGATGAAACATGTGTTCATGTAGCCGACACTTACGGAACGCGCAGCTCATGGCTTCTTGAGCTAGACGATGAGTTTGGGAAAAATCATTTGGGAGGCAGTGCGGAGAGCAAGTTGTTTTACGCAGATGGGCCTCCTTGCGTGGCTCCATACAAAAATCTTTCACCTCTGTTGAAGGAGTTCGAGCAGATGCCGAACAGCCAGACGACGGAGTTTCTTACGAGGAATGCCAGTTGAGACGTATAGGTAGCAATATCAGGAAGAAGAACTCTGAAGAGCGTTCACATCGAGTCACTCAGAATATCATTGAGTACTCGACTGAAGAGGCCCCCAAAAATGATTACCCTCGGCGAATCGTTTCGCCTCCGACGCCGTCCTCGTGCTGCACGGATAAAAACCGAGTGAGCGTAGGCAGTGTGCGAGAGGTCGAGGGTTTCAAGTTCTGTTACAAGGTTTGTCAAGAATGCGGACACGCTGTGAAATACTTCTTCCCGGCCATCGAGTCGACGAGCGTTGCGACGAAGAAGTACCGCGAAAGTCAGCGCTACCTTCAGCAATAGTCGAGCTGTGTTTAGAAGAACGGAAGGGCGGTCTTTTGAATGGGCCGCCCTTCTGTATTTTTAGGTTTACCGTCGGATCAATCGGATAGCGGTGATGAAGAGGATTCAGACAGCGACCGAAGCGGGGGCGTGGCTAGAAGGTTTGATTAATTTCGAACGTGATCCGGCTTTGAGCAATGATCGGCTCAACTTGGAGCCCATTCGAGGACTTCTCGATCGGGTTGATCGGCCAGAACGAGGTCTCTCAATCATTCATATTGCAGGTTCCAAAGGCAAGGGCTCTACGAGTCTCTTTGCCGAGTCAATTTTGAGAGCCGGAGGCGAGCGTGTAGGTACTTTTACATCCCCTCATTTGGAGCGCTGGACGGAGAGGTTTCGCATCAATGGCGAAGAGGTGGAAGGGGGTGAACTTGCGAAAGCGGTGGAGACTCTTAGACCTCATGTAGAGGCCATGCGCCAAGACCTTCCTTCGCGCGCGCCCACTTTCTTTGATGTAACGACGGCTGCGGCTCTCCTTTTGTTTTCGCGATTAGGTATGGATCGCGTGATTTTGGAAGTGGGTCTTGGGGGCCGCTTGGACTCGACGAATGTCGTCCAACCTGCGAGTACATGTGTGACTCAGATTGAGCTTGAGCACACAGATCGTTTGGGAAATACACTCGCAGCCATCGCTGGCGAGAAAGCAGGGATTCTCAAGCCCGGCGTTCCGGTCGTCATGGGACGCTTGAAGCCATCGGCTGCGAAGGTGGTGGTCGCTCGTGCAGAAGAGGTGGGCGCGCCTCTTCGTCGTTTTGGAAAAGATTTTAAAGTGGAGTCCCTTGAAATAGGGACGGAGGCGGCAGTTGATTGCCCAAAAGAAGCTCTGCAGGGCTTCCGGTATCATGACGGGGCAGGGCTCAAAGCATCCATGGGACTGTCGGTTTTAGGTGCCCACCAAATAGACAACGCGGTCCTGGCGATGGAAGTGGTCGCGAACCTCCCGGGTTGGAGTCGGTTGGCAGTGATTGAGGCTGCTCGGAGCGGCCTGATGGAGGCTCGCTTGCCCGGGCGCTTGGAGATCCTTGAGACGAAGCCTTTCGTTCTAGTGGATTCGGCGCATACGGAAGAATCCGCTCGGGCGTTGAGGCGAGTGCTTGATCAAGTCCGAGTTGGGCAAGAGCGTTTTGTCCTTTCCATGTCTCGGGATAAAGACGTAGAGGCCGTGCTGGCTCAGTTGATCTCGGGGAGCTCCGAAATCTGGTTAACCCGGGCGGACGCCCATCGTTCTCTCGACCCTCAATCCCTATCCCTCATCTGCGAACGCGTCGCGCCGGGGTGCCGAGTGACATGTGAGGAGAATCCCCGAGCGGCCTTAGCGGCGGCTCGTAATACATTGGGCCAGGAGGGGCTTCTTTGTTGTACGGGTTCGGTTTATCTGGCGGGTCTCGCACGAGGGATACTGGGCCGTGGATAGTCATCATTGAGCCCTCAGGCCGCCTTTTTGAGAAAGGTTCGGTCTGCCGCTTCATGCTCTTCGCGTGAATCGAACATGACGCGGAGCAACAAGTGAGAGGCCGATCGTCGATGACAGTGAAAAACGCGCTCGAACCAGCTCCTCGCACACTAGGGCGAGGGGAGGGATGGCTGGCTCGAGCGCAGAACAGGGAGGCGAACCCGCTCCTCGATGGAATCGCCCCATTCCTGAGCTTTAAAACCTTCAGACTCTCAGAACGGTCGATTTAGCAGGCGACTGAAGTTTTAAATTGAGTTTTATGTATTTTGAACTTGAATTGGACCCGAGTGCCCCGGGAAGGTCTCAAGTGCAGCATCTGTGAGGCATATTCACTGTGAGAGGCCCCACAAGGCTGGCTGAGAAAAGGCACTTGTCTATTTAGTGTGGAGGTAACCCTGGGTGCTATCTCTTGGATCCGGTTATGGAGAGATTTACCTTCTCGAGGCAGAAGACAAAGGATTTTTGTATGGATTCGGATTCAAGACGGCCAGGTCGGCCAGGGGGAACGGGGAGATCCGAATCGCCTATGGGCGAACTATTGCTCAAATCAGAAGCCTCAGGCTTGGCCGTATTTTGTGACTTTGACGGCACCTTGAGCGTGCAGGATGTGGGCAGTCAAATTGCTCAGATGTATCTCTCTAAACCTCGAGCGGAGCTCGGTGTTCTTTTTAAAGAAGGCCAAATAGATGCATGGGAGTATGCGGTGAAGCTTTTTGACGGGTTTCACTTTTCTTCTCAAGCGATTCATAATTTTCTTCAGAGCATTGATCTAGATCCAGGCGCTCGAGATTTGCTGGACTGGTGCGACAGCAGAGCGATCCCCTTCCAAATTCTTTCCGATGGCTTCGATTACAATTTGAACGAACTGCAAGTGATCCATGACATTCAATTTTCGTATCGAGCGAATCATTTACGGTTAGAAGGAGATATTTGGCGTCTCTCGCCAGGGGGAAGAAATTCAGCGTGTTCATGTGGGACTGGGCTCTGTAAACGCACGCAGATCGAGACATATCGTCAAACAGCGCCCGAGGTGCTGTGTGTTCATATCGGCAACGGCCGAGTCTCCGACCTTTGCGGAGCCGAAGCGGCAGACGTGGCCTTTGCTAAGGAGACTCTGGCTGAGGCCCTTGCAGAACGAGAAATCGAATATTACACCTTTGAGACGCTTCACGATGTCATTTTGCATCTGCAGGCTTGGTACGACTCGCGAGTGCAATGACGGGCCGAGGTCGAAGATCGGCGCTAGTTTGAGGCTCTTCGGAGAATAAGGTGAAAGTCAATAAACCCATGAATATTATCGTGGTCGGTTCGGGTCTGTCGGGACTTGTTGCGTCCATGCGTTTACAATCCGCCGGCCACGAAGTCAGCCTGCTCGAAAAGAAAGATCGCGTGGGGGGGCAGCTCGTTTCTGATCGCGAAGAAGGTTTCTGTTTCAGCCACTCTCTACAAACCTTACATACGGGCAATCGATATATGCTCGGTTGGATTAAAGAACTGGGGTTGGCGGATTCTCTTTTGCCACTGAGGCCGCTTCAATTAGCTCAGATTCATAATGGTCACCCAGTTGAGATTGAACCGCATCGTTTGCTGGGTGTAGCGAGCATTCCGGGCCTTCGTAAAACGGATGCGGGTCGCTTGGTGCGTTGGTCCAGATTAATGGCTCGCTACGGACCTCTTCTTGACCCCACGCAGCCCGAATTAGCAGAATCTCTCGATTACCGAAGTGTTGCAGATTTTATTCGTCTCTATTTCGGAAAAACTTCTTTGTCGCGCTGGGTCGCTCCAGAAGTTCAGTCCGCCTACTCAGGAAGTGCGGAATCCCTCTCGAGGGTAGCCGCTCTTTTGAATTGGGTCTCAAGAGGAGTAGGCAGAGCAAGAGCCTGCGTTCACGGTGTGCCCCGTGCCGGTATCGATCCGGCCCTTCATACGGCTGCGGAGAGGCTTTCGGTCCGTTACGGAGTAGAGGTGTCTCGTTTGGACGAGCTGCCAGGAGGTGGCTTTCGCGTGGAGTGCGAGGCACTTCAAGGCGGAAAGGGCTCTTTGGAGGCGGATGCGGTTGTCTTGGCAACATCAGCCGGGGAAGCCGCGGCACTGAGTTCATCCTGCATATCGCTGGCGGAAAGGGACTTTTTGACAGGCGTCAGAGAACGCCCATCAACAACAGTGGCGATTGCATTGAATGAAGTCCCTTCGCGATTGGCCCGACTTATTCGAGTCCCGCGAGAGGCCTCTCTTTGTATTGAAGAGGTTCTCTTGGAGCCCGGGATGGAGGGCGGTCGAGCACCACAGGGCTGTGGCTTGGTGACTCTGAAAACGACTGAAGTCTTTGCAGAGGAGAACCGGAGGACCGATTTAGATGTTCTTCAGAAGTCCATTTTGGCCGACTTTAATCGACTTTTCCCGGACCTAAGCAAAACCCTACGTCACACTTCGATCCAACGGCGCGACGCTGCAGTCCCAGCTTTTGATGTTGGCGCATATCGCTCCCTTGCGCGATTTCGGCGGGTGCAGGCTGATCAAAGAGCACTCGGGCGTCCGCTTTTTTTCGCAGGCGATTATTTGATCTCGCCGGATGCGGAGGGTCGAGCTGTTGCAGGCTTTCGCGCGGCAGCGGATTTGCTGGATGATGCTGAAGCCTGACCTGTGTTCATAGGCCTTTTCGGATTCTCCTCTTATGGTTCTTCTTCTTGACGGGCGGCTGAATGAGGTGGCCCTATCCAGCCCGTGGCACGGGCTAGGCAGTAGAGAGTGATTCCTGCGGTCCCCCATTGAACCGAGTAAAGCAAACCGGCTTCCTCGGGTTTAGGAGCGACACCAAGGGCGAGGTACCCGAACAAAGAGCCGCTGGCCACGGTTGCCATCAACCAGGATTTGGGGCCGTGACACATGCGCTGAGCGAGGCCGGCTCCCAAAAAAAGGAGCGCCATAGAGATGGCTGCTCGCAATAGATAGCCTAGCCAGGTCGTCTCACTCATGATTCTCCGTTTCAGTTGGGAGTATGATTATCCGGATGCTTTGGTCTTGCTTAGATCGACAAGGGTAACACCCTGGCCACCTTCTGAATTCGGAGGTGAGCTGATCTGTTCCGCATAATCCAATCCTGCGAGTTCTTCGCGAATAGCATTTCGTAGGGCTCCGGTACCTATGCCGTGAATGATTCGAACGCCATCACGACGATCGGTGACTGCTCGGTCTATGACTTCTCTCAATCTGGATAAGGCGGAGAGCACTCGCTCACCACGAAGGTCGCATTCCTCGACGCCTCCACCGAGCGTCCCAGCGGTTTCGCTTGGAACCGCTCTTTCGATGGAAACGTGAATTTCTTGACTTGCCGAGGCTTTCTTGGTTTTTGAGGCTCGAATGAGTCCGACGTTCGCTGCGTCCATCATCAATTTTTTGCCCTGAGAGCGGATGCCAACTCTACCTTTTCGGTCAGGAAGGCTCTCCAGGGTTCCGCTTCCGCCCAGAGCGAGTTCGACGGAGTCTCCCACCGAAATCTGAAGCCAGTCGATGGGAATGAGCTGGGAATCGCCTTTTGATTCTTTAGAGATGCCCAAGTCGTTGCGTGTGTTTTCGGCGGCCTTCTCTAACGCCAAGAGCTGCCCTCGAGCCTCAGCTGCTTGTTGAGAGCTCGGACCCCGCTGCAATTCACGAATGACATCTGCGACTTCGTGATGTGCATTTGCGAAGGCTTGATCTAAGTCATCTCGCATACTGTGGAAGAGTTTTTCCCGACGCTCTTGGAGCCCTTCGAGTTTAATTCGATATTCATTTCGAGCGGCTTCGCCTTCAGCACGTACTCGGGCTGCAGAAGCTTGTTCTGCTTCGAGTTGTGCGCGCCGTGTCGAAAGTTCGCTGAGCATCTGATCCAGTCGCCGATCGTCGCGATCGAGAAGGCTCTTGGCTCGTTCGAGGACATCGTCCGGCATTCCCATTCGGGCAGCGACGGCAGAGGCTGAGCTGCTTCCTGGAGTGCCGATTTTTACCCGGTAGGTGGGCGCCAAGGTTTTAGCATCGAACTCCACGCTGGCGTTTTGAAATCGGGGGTCGACATCCGCCATTTCTTTGAGGAGGTTATAGTGTGTTGTAGTGACCACGCGAGCGCCCGTCTCGGCCAGGCGTTCCAAGATAGATTGAGCAAGGGCGGATCCCTCCGACGGATCCGTACCGACTCCAATTTCGTCTAATGCAATGAACGCATTTTTTTCAGCCCTCTGGACCGTCTTCGCGAGGTTGGCCATATGGGCCGAAAAAGTAGAAAGGTTTTCGCCGATATCCTGATGGTCACCAATTTCTGCAAAGACAGAGCCTACGAGATCGACCCTTGCGCCGGCTTCGCAAGCCACATGAAGACCTGCTCTGACAAAAAGACAAGCGAGTGCAATTGATTTCATGCAAACCGTCTTCCCCCCCGCATTGGGCCCGGAAAGGACGAGAACGACAAAGTCATCTCCAATTCGGATGTCATTGGAAATGCATTCGTCTGGGTCAATCAACGGGTGGCGAAGAGCAGGAAGTTCAAAAATGCCCTGATCTTCGACCTTAGGCGAATGGGCTTGCAAGTTTTGAGACATTCGTCCTCGCGCGAAAGCGAGATCGATCCAGGACAAGGCTTCAAGGCTGCTTCGAATACGTCCACTGGCTTCACCGACACTTTGTGACAGTTCGCGGAGAATTCGTTGGATCTCTCGCGAGATCGTGAGCTCGCTCTGCTTAAGGCGGTTGTTTAGATCGATGACGGC